>SMVB01412268.1_pt1 | contig 30012 bp, 24 predicted proteins | sample 2456461 | NCBI WGS metagenome assembly SMVB01 (sample SAMN11095934, study PRJNA526329) | marine sediment metagenome | biome: Marine sediment; feature: Surficial sediment; material: Deep marine sediment; isolation source: Hadal surficial sediment | place: Pacific Ocean | collected 2014-05 | depth... | reverse complement strand
GGTTTCCCACCGCCTCATGCGGCCTACCCGGGAACGGGGCGGGCCCCCCCATTGTTCCCCTATTTGGCCTTGCTCCACGTGGGGTTTACCGAGCTACCGGCGTCACCGCCGGCACTGGTGGGCTCTTACCCCACCGTTCCACCCTTACCGCCCAGCGGCCGCAAGCGGTCGCCTTCACGGGCGGCGGTATTGTTTCTGTGGCACTAGCCTGGGGTTACCCCCACTGGGCGTTACCCAGCACGCGGCCCGTGGAGTCCCGACTTTCCTCCACCGGAAGCACCGAAGCGCCCCGGCAGCGGTTCCCCTGCCTCGTGGATCGGGATGTCGTCTACTGCTGGTTGTCTTGCTGTGGTAATGGATTGTCGGCGTTGACCAGCGCGATGTATCGGTCGGTCGCGTCGATCGCGTCGGCAAAATACAGGATGCCCGTGATTCGCGTGTCGAGGATCAGGTCGTAGCCTTCCTCGTTGGCGAGTCTCTCGACCGCGGGAATCAACACGTCGTTGATGCGCACCTGGGCCTCTTCGGCCATGCGGTTCAGAGCGCGGTTCGCATCGTCGCGGATGCGCTGCAGATCGATCTGTAGCTGCTCGATCTGTGTCTGGATGCGACCCAAAGCTGCCTCGGTGAGCGTCAGCCGCTGCTCCACGGCTTGGGACGTGAGCCCATCGAGCTCGCCTTGCTTCTGACCAATGCGGGTGTCCCATTCGGCCACCGCCGCCTGCGTCGCTTGCTGCACTTGGATCCCGATGTTCGACTCCAAGAGAACGCGATCGCCGTTGATCACCGCGATCTTCAGGCCTGCGGACTGCCCTGCGGCGGGCAATTGTACCGGCGTCGCCGTCTGTTGGCCGGGCGCGGCGGCTTGCTGCGCGTACGCCGGCAACGTCGCCCCGACGCTCAGGACCATCGTGAGCGCGAAGCCGCGCACAATCCAGTCTCTTGCCTTCATCGGTTCCCGATCTCCTTGTTCTAGGGAAGTCTGAAGCGGAGTCACGCGCGGCCGGAGATCGGCCGTCAAGACAAATTACGCTAACCTGAATATCTCAAGTCGCGACCCGTTGAGATATCCAGGTTCAAAGCGTAGCACGAAGGCCCGAGGATGATCACTATCCTCGGGCCTTCGGAAAAGCCACCCGAACCGGCGATATAGCACGGTACCGGGTACCCCAGGGACTTCTTAGAAGTCGCCCATACCGCCGCCGGGGGCCTCTTCGTCTTCCGGCAGATCCGAGATCAGTGCCTCGGTCGTCAGCAACAGACCGGACACCGACGCCGCATTCTGCAGCGCGTAGCGAACGACCTTGGTCGGATCGATGACACCCGCCTTGACCAGGTCGGTGTGCTCCATCGTCTGCGCGTCGAAGCCGTGGGTGGCGATCTTGGCGCTACGGACCTGCTCGATGATGAGATCAGGGCTCGCGGCGCCGGCGTTCACCAGGATCTGCCGCAAGGGCTCCTCCATGGCGCGACGCACGATCTCGACGCCCACCTTCTCGTCGTCCTCGACGTCGAGCTTGCCGAGCGCTTTCTGGGCGCGCAGCAGGGCAACACCACCGCCCGGGACGATGCCCTCTTCGACGGCCGCCTTGGTGGCGTGCATGGCGTCCTCGACACGAGCCTTCTTTTCCTTCATCTCGGTCTCGGTCGCCGCCCCGACGTTGATCACCGCAACCCCGCCGACCAGCTTTGCGAGGCGCTCCTCCAACTTCTCGCGATCGTAGTCCGACGAGGTGTTTTCGATCTGCTTGCGGATCTGGCCGACCCGCCCCTGGATGTCGGAGGCTTTCCCGCCGCCTTCGATGATCGTCGTTTCATCTTTCGTGATGATCACCTTCTTGGCGCTGCCGAGGTCCTCCACCTTGACGTTCTCGAGCTTGACGCCGATGTCTTCGCTGATCGACGTGCCGCCGGTCAGGATGGCGATGTCCTCGAGCATGGCCTTGCGGCGATCGCCGAATCCGGGCGCTTTCACCGCCGCGGCGTGCAGCGAGCCGCGCAGTTTGTTGACCACCAGCGTCGCCAGCGCCTCGCCCTCGACATCTTCGGCCACGATCAGCACGGGCTTACCGAGGCGCGAGACCTGCTCGAGCAACGGCAACAGGTCCCGCATCGAAGAGATCTTCTTCTCGTGGATGAGAATCAACGGCTCTTCGAGGACCGTCTCCATGCGCTCCGGGTCGGTGACGAAGTACGGCGACAGGTAGCCGCGGTCGAACTGCATGCCCTCGACGACGTCGAGGCTGGTCTCGAGGCCGGAGGCCTCTTCGACCGTGATGACGCCGTCCTTGCCGACCTTTTCCATGGCCTCGGCGATGATCTCGCCGATGGTCGGGTCGTCGTTGGCCGAGATGGTGCCGACCTGAGCGATGGCGTCACCTTTGACGGCCTTGGAAATACGGCGAAGCTCCTCCACCGCCGCGACGACGGCGGCATCGATGCCGCGCTTGATCGCCATCGGGTTGTGGCCCGCGGTGACCTGCTTGATGCCCTGGCTGTAGATCGCCTGCGCCAGGACCGTCGCGGTCGTCGTGCCGTCACCGGCGACGTCCGAGGTCTTGCTGGCGACTTCCTTGACGAGCTGCGCACCGAGGTTCTCGGTCGGGCTCTCGAGGTCGATCTCCTTGGCGACGGTAACGCCGTCCTTGGTGATCTGAGGGGCACCGAACTTTTTCTCGAGGACCACGTTGCGGCCCTTCGGACCGAGCGTGATCTTCACCGCGTCGGCGAGCTTGTTGACGCCGCGCAGAATCTCGCGCCGCGAGTCCTCGCCGTAGGTGATAAGTCTTGCCATTTGCTACCTCCAATTAGGTCAGCCGCCCGCGGGCAGCCGTCTCCGTTGCGGTTAGCCGACGATCCCGAGGATCTCGTCTTCCTTCAGGATCTGGTACTCCTCGCCCTCGAATTTGATCTCGGTCCCGGCGTACTTGCCGATCAGAACGGTGTCGCCCACCGAGACCTCGAAGGGCGCCAGCGACCCGTCGTCGAGTCGCTTGCCCGCACCAATGGCCACGACTTCCGCCTCCATGGGCTTTTCCTTGGCCGTGTCCGGAATGATGATCCCGCCACGCACCTCTTCGGACGTCTCGAGGCGCCGCACCAGGACACGGTCACCGAGCGGGCGTACCTGCACTCCTGATTTCTTTTTTGCTGCCATCGTTCACTCCTTGCTGCTACGTGAGGTTCGCGAGCGTCTTCGTCGACGAACGCGGAAGCGCCTGAAACCGGCGACTACGATAAGGACTGCGGATCGTTTCTCGAAAGGTCACACTGGGGCGGAACAGGGGCTGCTTGACGCCCTCTTAGCACTCCAGTGGTACGAGTGCTAACCATAGCAACGGCCATGGGGAGCGTCAACTTGGCGATCGGGGTCAGACTGCCTCAGAGCAGCCCACAGCGCCGCATCTTGTTGCGCAGCGTGTTGCGGTGGATGCCGAGGGCTCGCGCGGCCCTGCTCTGGTTGCCTCTGTGCTTCTCGAGAACCCGGCGCAAGAAATGGGCTTCGAGCTCCCGCACCGCCTCGTCCATGCGGATTCCGCGGCCGACCATTTCGCCGACGAGATTGTCGAGCCGGCCGTGTAGGTCGGTCTCCTTCATTCTCCGGCGGCAGACGTCCCCGGTAGTGGGGCGCCGGTAAGCTGCTGGTAGGCTTCGAGATACTTGGCCGCGGTCGCCGCGATGATGTCTTCTGGGAGCGCCGGCCCGGGCGGGTTCTTGTCCCAATCGAGAGCGCTGAGCCAATCACGCACGAACTGCTTGTCGTAGGAGGGTGGGCTGACACCGCTCTGATACCGGTCGGCCGGCCAGAAGCGCGACGAGTCGGGGGTCAGGAGCTCATCGATAAGCGACAACTCGCCGTCGATGAAGCCGAATTCGAACTTGGTATCGGCGATGATGATGCCGCGCTCTTCGGCGAAGGCACGCGCCTCGCCGTAGATCTGAAGCGACAGCTCGCGCAGCCGCCCGGCCGTCTCGGCGCCGACCATGTCGACCATGGTGTCGAACGAGATGTTCTCGTCGTGACCGTCGTCGGACTTGCTCGCCGGCGTGAAGATGGGTTCCTCCAAGCGTCCGGCGAGCAGCATATCGGCGGGCAGCTCGATACCGCAGACCGCGCCCGTGGCCTGGTAGTCCTTCCATCCGGATCCGATCAGGTAGCCGCGTACGACGCATTCGACATCCACCCGCTCGGCACGGCGCACGAGCATCGTGCGTCCCTCCAGCAGGTCGGCGTGTTCCTGCAGGTGCTGCGGAAACGAGGTGACATCGGCGCTGATCAAGTGGTTCGGACAGACGTCCATGCGCTCGAACCAGAACCGTGAGATCTGTGTCAGCACGGCGCCCTTGTGGGGAATGCCGCTCGGCAGCACGACGTCGAACGCCGACACGCGATCGGTAGCGACGATGAGAAGCTCGTCGCCCAGATCGTAGACGTCGCGGACCTTACCGCGGCGCGCCAAGGGGATGCCGGGGAGCTCGGTCGACGTGACGACGCCGGCGAGCTCAGTCATCGGCGACCGTCATGTCCTGCGTGACCTCGTCGGCGCGCTGCGGATCGGAGACTTTGAACACGCCCAGGGCGCGCTCGACCCCTGGGGCCACCGACGAGTAGAAGTATTCGATGTTGATCTTCTCCGCCGACAGCCGCCCGGCGACATCCGCCAAAGACCCGGCGTTGTTCGCGAACACGATCACGAACACATCGATCGTGGTGTGCGCCACTTGAGCGTCGTGGAAGACCTGGCGCGCCGTATCGACGTCGTCGACGAGGAGACGCACGGCACCGTACTCGCCCGCCTCAGCGGTAGCGAGCGCTTCGATATTGACGCCTACATCCGCGAGAACGCGGCATACATTGGCCAGCTCGCCGGGTCGATTCTGCCAGGCAACGGTTAACTGTTTACGAACCGCCATCAGGATACTCCTCGATTGCTTTGCGGCGCAGCGGCTTACCGGATGCCGATTTCCGCAACGTCTTCGGGCGACAGGGGCTTGAACACGTACAGATGCGGCGTCGCCATCAAGTCGATCTCGCGCCCCTCCGTGAGGCGACGCTTCTGCGGGTCGAATACTACCTCGACCGTGGGGCGCATCGGGTTAGCCGGACGCCCTTTGAGAACAAGGGCGACCTCGCCGCTGTTGAGCCGCACGTAGGTGCCGACCGGGAAGAGCCCGACGCTGCGCACCAGAGCCTTCAGGACGCGATCGCCGAACTGATGCGACATCCGCAAGAGGTTGTCCACACCGTACATGGCGGCGGCGGGAACGGTGCTCTTGTACGGGCGCGGGTGAATGAAGGCTTCGAAGATATCGACGGCGCCGAGAATCGAGGCCTCGAGAGCGATCGCGTCGATCTGCAGGGCGCGCGGGTAGCCGTTGCCATCGAGGCGCTCGTGCACCTGGTAGGCGATCTCCGCCACCGCGCGATAGTCCTTTCCGAGGCTGGCGATGATCTCGTTGCCGAACGCCGGCCGGCGGCGCATCATATCCCATTCTTCGTTCGAGAGGCTGTCTTCTTTGTAGAACACTTCCTTGGGAATCCGCACGGCGCCGACATCGTGGACGAGAGCGGCGACCGTCAGGGTCTGGAGCTCACCGCCGTCCAGCCCGAGCTGCCGGGCGACGCGTTGCGCGAAGACCGCGACGTTGACGCTGTGCGGGACGATGAAACGCGCGTCATTCGGATACGCTCCCACCGCGCACGCGACGAGCTCGTCTCCGGTCTCGTCGTCGGCCAACGCGGCGACGAGACCGGCCGCCGCAGCCTCGATGTCGTCGATCGGCAGGGCGGCGTCTTCGCCATCAGCAAGCTGCTTGGCGGCTTGGAAAAAGCGACCGACCGCCTGGAGCGCCTCGATGTAGGTTTCTCGGGTGGTGGAAACGGCGACCTCGCCGACCGCACCCTCGTCGAGAGCCACCTCCTCGACGACCTCGCCGGCGGCAGCCTCGTCGGTGGCAACCTCATGCGCGATCTCGGCGCTATCTGCCGCGGGAACTTCTGCGATCGGGTCGGCTGCCGGGGCCTCGACGGGCGGCGCCGAAAGAGCCGGCTTCTTCTTTATCTTTAGCGAAGATCTGAGGAACTCGAGCGGATTTACCATGCGCACCGTTTCTCGGCCCTGACCACGTTCACGGAACCGACGCGTGAGCGACGCCCCCGTTTGCACGGGCAATAAAGAAAGGATCCGTGCCGCTGCACATGAGAACACACTCTAAGATCCCCATAAACACACCTTGCCCTCAACGGTTACCCATTGTCGCAGGTTGATAGGCCGATGTGCCACTCTATTCCATAACTTCCCGTCGCCGCCGTCTCGCGTCGACGGAATCCCTCGGGTCAATTCGCCGGAACGGTGCGGTCGGCGGCCCAGTTCCGCAGCCGGGCCACGCGCTCCGCCATCGTTACCGCCAACGGACGCGTCGAGCGGCACTCCTGGCGAACGATTTCCGGGGTCAGGTCGCCGCCCATAGAAAACGCCGAGTACATCGCCGAAATCACCACCTGCTCGATCTCCGCGCCGCTGAACCCGTCGGTCTGCGCAGCGAGCTCCGCGAGAGGAAACGAAGACGGGTCCTGGCGGCGGCTCTCCAGATGAATGCGAAAGATCTCCTCGCGTGTGGCCGCATCCGGCAAGTCAACGAAAAAGATCTCGTCGAATCTTCCCTTGCGCAGGAACTCGGTCGGCAAACGATCGATGTTGTTGGCGGTGGCGACCACGAATACATCGCCGGTGCGCTCCTGCATCCACGAGAGAAAGCTTCCGAGTACTCGCTGTGAGACACCACCGTCTTCGCCACCGCCGGAAGCGAAGGCCTTCTCAATCTCGTCGATCCACAGAACGACCGGCGCCATGTTCTCCGCGGTCCGCATCGCCCGTTTGAAGTTTTTCTCGGTCTCGCCGATGAACTTGTTGTACAGCGTCGAAGTATCAAGCTTCAGCAGCGGCAGCTTCCATTCCATCGCCACCGCCTTGGCGCACAGACTCTTGCCGCAGCCGGGGACGCCGAGCAACAGCACGCCGCGAGGGAACGGCAGCCCGAACTCCCTGGCGCGCAACGGTTCGGCGACGACTGCCTTGCGCTTGTCGAGCCACGCCCGCAGGCGCTCCAGGTCGGCAACCGGCGTGACCGTCTCCTCGAACGGATAATACTCGAGGAGCCCCTCGCGCTCCACGACGGAGCGCTTGGCGTCGATAACGTGCTGGATGTCATCGAGCGCCAGGCGACCGTCTTCAACGATCGCCTTGGTGAGGATCTTCTCGGCCTCCATCAGGGTCAGGCCGGCGAGATGGTTCAGCAGCGTGGCGCGTTCCTCGCCGGTGAGATCGACTTCGATGCGCTGGCGCTGCGCCAGATCGCGGACGATGTGGCGGAGAAGATCGTCGAAGTCCTTCTCTCGTGGTCCGGGAAACGAAACGCTGGCGACCAGCGGGCGCAGCCCGGCAGGAACGTCGAACACGTCGTCGGTGACGACGATGGCGCCATGAACCTGCTCGAGGCTGGCAATTGCCTCGCGTAGCTGATCGGCGACGACGGGATCGGCGACGACCTCGGAACCGATGCTGTGGAAGTGGTAGAGAGCCGGCTGCTTGGCAGCGCCGACGTGTTCGAACGCCTCGCCGAGCGACCGGGTCGCATACACCGGCCCCTCTCCCCCGTCGAGCGCCAGGCCCCGCAGACGGGACCAGCGAAACAACGGAATCTCGAGATCCGCGGCGAGGTGTCGGAGCAAGGAAACGGCTCGTTTCTCCTCGAGCGTCTGCAAGTGGACGAGCCCGTAACGCGACCGCAACAGGACCTTCAAGTCGTGCAGCACGTCGGGAGAAAAAACCGCTCCGGAATCGGTTCCGCCCACCCCACCTCCCCTGGCGATGACGCCGTGTCCGCCTCGAGGCTTGGGCGCATCACGGCGGCGCGTTGCTCGAGGCCACGATCTTACCCTTGCTCGCCTCCAAAGCTCACATAGACGCTCAGAATCATGATCCGCAAGCATCGCCGGAAAAAACAGCTCGAGCGGGCGCGAGGGCGGCGAGGACCAGGCGGCGGAATCGAAGGTGGGCTCGGGCGGAATCGAACCACCGACGCCCAGATTTTCAGTCTGGCGCTCTACCGACTGAGCTACGAGCCCACCTATGAAAACGTAGCGCCGGCGGCGCGATCGCGGGCCGCCAGAGCGCCGCGATGACACGACGTCCGGCGCGCTGGGAGAATACCAGCTTCTCCTCTGCCCTGTGCGCCCAGACGTCGCCAAAGGGGCACGGAACGCCGTGATAGCATGCGTCCCCACCCGTGACGCTGGGGCGCGCCCAGGAGCTGAATACGGGACAATCGGGTGTCCGCAATTCTTCGGCGGAGGTCGATGAGCGAACGAGAAAAATGGGCCACCAGGGTGGGGCTGGTGCTCGCCATGGCGGGCAACGCCGTGGGCCTGGGCAACTTCCTGCGCTTCCCCGTGCAGGCGGCGCAAAACGGCGGTGGCGCCTTCATGATCCCCTACTTCATCTCGTTCCTGCTGCTGGGGATCCCGCTGATGTGGATGGAGTGGGCGATCGGCCGCTACGGCGGCGCCCACGGCCACTCGTCGACGCCCGGAATGTTCGAGAAGCTGTGGGACAACCCGATGGCCAAGTACGTCGGCGCCCTCGGCCTCTTCATGCCGCTGACCGTGATGGTCTACTACACCTACGTCGAATCCTGGTCGCTCGGGTACTCACTATTCACCGCGACGGGGCGTTACTGGGGCAACGAGTCGTTCGATAGCACACGCAGCTTTCTCGCCGGTTATCAGGGCCTCGAGTCCAACGAGTATTTCGGCGGCATCGCCTGGGCGTACGGCTTGTTCGTCATCACTCTGGTCCTCAACATCTACATCCTGTCGCGGGGGATCTCGGGCGGAATCGAGCTGGTGGCACGCTACGCCCTTCCGGTGCTCTTTTTCTTCGCCGCCATCCTGGTTGTTCGCGTATTGCTGCTCGGGACGCCCGATCCGGCGCAACCGGAGTTCAGCGTCAACGCCGGGCTCGGATTCATCTGGAATCCCGACTTCAGCCAGATCAGCAACTCGACAGTGTGGCTGGCGGCGGCCGGCCAGATCTTCTTCACGCTCAGCCTCGGTATGGGGACGATCCAGTGTTATGCCTCGTACCTGTCGGAACATGACGACATCGCGCTAACCGGCCTGGCGACGGCGTCGACCAACGAGCTCGCCGAGGTGGTCCTGGGCGGCACGCTGGCGATTCCGGCGGCAGTAGTCTTTTTCGGGGTCGAACGAACGCAGGAGCTCGCCGTCAACTCGTTCGACATGGCGTTCGCCGTCATGCCGGCGCTGTTCCAACGGCTGCCGGCCGGGCAACTGTTCGGCACGCTCTGGTTCGGGCTCCTCTTCATCGCCGGCATCACGTCTTCGCTGGCGATGGGGCAGCCGTTGATGGCGTTCCTCCAGGACGAGCTCAAGATGACCCGCCGGAAGGCGGCGATCACGTTGGGCGTCACGGTGTTCGTGCTCGTGCAGCCGGTGATCTTCATCATGCCGCACTTCATGAACGAGTTTGACTTCTGGGCCGGTACCTTCGGCCTCGTCATCCTCGCCACCATCGAGATCGTGTTGTTCGTCTGGGTGTTCGGCATCCACCGCGCCTGGGACGAGATCAACAAGGCCGCCGACATCAAGATTCCGATATTCTTCAAGTACGTGCTGCAGTTCGTCGCCCCGGCGATGTTGCTCATCATCCTCGGCGATTACTTCTACAACACCCTGCCCGACGTGATCATGCTGCGCGGTGCTTCGGCGCCCGCCACCGCCGAGGCCGGCCGGATGATCCAGCTCGCCCGCCTGACGTTGATCGGTATGCTGCTCGGCCTGTGCGCTCTGGTCGCGTTTGCCTGGCGGCAACACGGCGGCAGCGGCCCCCACGAGGAGGCAACCTGAATGACCCTCTACGGCTACCTGTTCATGGCGCTGGCCTGGGCGGTGATCATCGGCCTGACCGGCTTCTGTTACAAGAAGCTCCTCTTCGACGACTGACAGGCAGTGTCGATACAACTTCTGCGCCACGCCGATTGCTTCGCGCCGGAACCGATCGGTACCGTCTCCGTGCTCGTCGCCGCCGGCACGATCATATGGATCGGCGACGACCTGGCGCCGCTCCCGGCGACACTCGATGTCGCCGAGCGTGATCTCGGCGGTCGCCGCCTCATCCCCGGTTTTATCGACTGCCACGTGCACCTGACCGGCGGCGGCGGCGAGACCGGCGGCGCCCGCTTCCGCGTGCCGCGCGTCGCTTTGAGCCAGCTCACCCGCGGCGGCACGACCACCGCCGTCGGTCTGCTGGGGACCGACGACATCACCCGCACCACCGCCGACCTCATCGCCACCGCCCGCGGCCTCGGCGAAGAAGGCATCACCGCGTATTGCTACACCGGCGGATATCACTACCCACCGGTCACGCTCACCGGCAGCGTCAGCGGCGACATCGCCCTCATCGACATCGTCATCGGCGTCGGTGAGCTGGCGTTGTCCGATCACAGGTCGAGCCAACCGACGCTTGACGAGCTCCTGCGCGTCGCCTCCGAGGCGCATGTCGGTGGGCTGGTAACCGGCAAGGCGGGCACATTGCACCTGCACCTGGGCGACGGGCCACGTGGCCTGTCGCTGGTGCAAGAGGCACTCGAGCAGGGAGAGATCCCAGCGCGCGTCTACAACCCGACCCACGTCAACCGGCGCTCGGCTCTGTTCGACGAAGCGATGCGACTCGCCGAGCAGGGCTGCACCATCGACGTGACCGCCTTCCCGGTGGACGACGGCGAAGACGCGCTCAGCGCCGAAGATGCCGTCGTTCGCTACCTCGACGCCGGATTGCCTGCCGAGCGCATCACGGTCAGCTCGGACGGCGGCGGTTGCCTGCCGACATTCGACGACGCCGGCAACCCGACCGGGATGGACGTGGCGCGCCCATCCTCGCTGAGCGATTGCCTCGCCGCCCTCGTCGACGGCGGCCAAGCGCTCGATCGCGTCCTGCCGGCGTTCACATCGAACGTCGCCGACCTGCTACGGCTGCCGGCCAAGGGGCGAATTGAGGTCGGCGCCGACGCCGACCTCGTAGTTCTCGATGACGACAACCGCCCGGCCGACGTCATGGCCCGCGGCCGTTGGCATGTCATCGACGGCACCGCGGTCGTCCGCGGAACGTTCGAACGGCCGTCAGATGCGTAGCCCGCGTATCTCAACGCCCGTCGTCGGAGAGCGTTAAGACATGCGGGCTACGCGCCGCGGTTACCTGGTCCCCATCGGCGGGGCCGTGCGCACGCGACGCGATCCGGTGATCCTGCGCCGTTTCGTCGACCTTTGCGGCAGCCGGCCGCGCATCGCCATCATCGCAACGGCGTCGGCCGACCCGAACACCGGCCGCCGTTACGCCCGAACGTTCCGCGGTCTCGGCGCCCAGGAAGCCAAGGTTCTGTCCTTCAAGCACCGCTCCCACGCTGAGCGACGCACCGCCATCGACTTCCTGACCCGAGCCGACGGCGTGTTCTTCACCGGCGGCAAGCAGTTGCGCCTGGCGCGCGTGCTGGGAGGAACTTCGGTGGCGCATCTGCTGCGCGACCGCTTCGCCGCAGGGCTTCACGTCGCCGGCAGCTCGGCCGGAGCAAGCTTCATGTCGGAGCACATGATCGCCTTCGGCGACGAGGGCGCTTCGCCGCGCACCCACATGGTGGCGCTGACGCCCGGGCTCGGCCTGGTCACCGATCTGATCATCGACCAGCACTTTCGACAACGTGACCGCCTCGGGCGGCTCCTCACCGCGATCACCTACAACCCGGCGTCGATCGGCCTCGGCCTCGACGAAGATACCGCTGCGTTCGTGGCGCCGGACGACACGCTGGAAATCATCGGCAGCGGCTCCGCCACGATCGTCGACTGTTCCAAGCTCGAGTATTCATCGATGGGACCCGAGCGCGGCGACCTGATGTCGATTATCGGCGTCAAGCTCCACATCCTCCTGCACGGCGCGCGCTACGATCTGAAGTCGCGCAAGGCGACGCCGCCGCCGCAGCGGAGGGACCGGGAGGACGTCCACGACCGATGAAGATCCTCGAGAAGCAGGTCTACCTGGGACCCAACCTGTACGCCAACTTCCCGGTAATGCGCCTTTTGATCGACCTTGAATCCCTCGAGGATTGGCCCACGGCCCGGCTCGGCGCCGACTTCATCGATCCTCTGCTCGACGCCCTCCCGGGGCTGGATCAGCACGGCTGATCATACGGCAAGCCGGGCGGGTTCGTGCGCCGCCTCGAGGAGGACGAAGGCACCTGGATGGGCCACGTCCTCGAGCATGTCGCGCTGGAGCTGCAAAACGTCGCGGGAGCACAGGTCACGTTCGGCCGCACGCGATCGGCCGGTGAAATCGGCCATTACAACGTCGTGTACCAGTACGTGCAGCGCGAGGTGGGCCGAGAGGCCGGCGAGCTCGCGGTGCGCCTTCTCGACAGCCTGCTGCCGGAAGACTTGCGCTCCGCCGACCACCCAGCCGACTTCGACTTCGGAGAGGAGCGCGACGAGCTCATTCGCTTCACCCAGCGGCGGGCGCTGGGGCCCAGCACCGCATCCCTGGTGCGCGCCGCCGAGGCGCGCGGCATCCCTTGGGTGCGCCTCAATCCATACAGCCTCGTGCAGCTCGGCTTCGGCAAGAACCAGCGTCGAATCCAGGCGACGATCACGAGCCAGACGCGCCACATCGCCGTCGAGATCGCAGCGGACAAGGAGGAGGCGTCGCGCATCCTTGCCAAGCTCGGGCTGCCGGTGCCCAAGCAGCGCACCGTGCGCACCGAGGAGGAGGCGCTGCGAGCCGCCGAAAGACTCGGTTTCCCGCTCGTCGTCAAGCCGCTCAACGCCAACCACGGCCGTGGCGCTTCGCTCAACTTGACGGACGGCGAGCAAGTCGCCGCGGCCTTCGAGCACGCCAGGCAATACAGCCGCACCGTCATCGTCGAGAGCTTCATCCAGGGTGACGACCACCGCATGCTGGTCGTCAACGGGGAGCTCATTGCGGCCGCCAAGCGCATCCCCGGCCACGTGGTAGGCGACGGCAAGAGCTCCATCGAGGAGCTCGTCGAGAAGGTGAACTCGGACCCGCAGCGGGGCATCGGCCACGAGAAGCTGCTGACCCGCATCGAGATCGACCATCAGGCCGAGCGGCTGCTCGAGCAGGCCGGCTACACACTCGAGACCATCCCCACCGACGGCGAGATCGTCTACCTACGCTCCACCGGCAACCTGTCGACCGGCGGCACCGCGATCGACGTCACCGACATCGTCCACCCGGACAACCGTGAGATGGCAACGCGCGCCGCCAAGGCCATCGACCTCGACGTCGCCGGCGTCGACTTTCTCACCACCGACATCAGCAAGTCGTTCAAGGCTATAGGCGGGGCGATTTGCGAGGTCAACGCAGCGCCCGGCTTCCGCATGCATGTGGCGCCGAGCGAAGGGAAGCCCCGCGACCCCGCCGGGCCGGTCATCGACATGCTCTTTCCGCCCGGGACCTCGAGCCGCATCCCGATTGCCGCCATCACCGGCACCAACGGTAAGACGACCACGACCCGCATGCTGGCCCATATCCACAAGCTCACCGGCAAGCACGTCGGGCTGGCGACGACCGACGGCGTCTACATCGACGGCCACCTCACCGTCGAAGGCGACATGACGGGACCGATCGCGGCGCGCATGGTGTTGTCTGACCCGGTCGTCGATGTCGCCATCCTCGAAACGGCGCGGGGTGGCCTGCTGCGAGCCGGCATGGGATACCGCAACTGCGACGTTTCCTGCTGTCTCAACGTCACCGCAGACCACCTCGGACTGGGCGGTATCGACACCCTCGACCAGCTCGCCGAGGTCAAGCGCATTCCGATCGAGGTCACCACCGGCACCGTCGTGCTCAACGCCGACGACCCACGCTGCCTGCGGATGGCCGACCACACGCAGGCCGAGTACATCTGCTACGTGACGATGAACGCACGCCACCCGCTGGTTGCCGAGCACATCTCCGCAGCGGCGGCCGCGGCGTCGTCCTCGAAGAAGGAATTCACGGCCACATGATCACGCTGTACGACGGCGGCACGCATATGCCGTTGCTGTGGAGCAACCTGGTTCCGGCGACGCTCGAGGGCCGCGCCATCCATAACGTGCAAAACGCGATGTTCGCGGCCGCCATGGCGCACAGCATGGAGGTCGGGTTGGAAGACATCCGCCACGGCTTGCGCACCTTCGACACGACTTTCTTCCAGGCACCCGGCCGCATGAACATCTTCGACGACCACCCTTTCAAGGTGATCCTCGACTACGGACACAACCCGGCCGCCGTTGGCGCGATGGTCGACCTCGTCGAGCAGCTCGATGTCCGCGGCCGGCGGATCTGCGTGCTCTCCACGCCCGGCGATCGCCGCGACGAGGACGTGCGCGCGATCGCCGAGATCGCCGCCGGAAGCTTCGACCACTACGTGTGTCGACGAGACGACGTGCTACGCGGTCGCGAGCCGAACGAGATTCCCGAGCTCTTGCGCTCCGCCCTGCTGGCCGCGGGTGTCGCCAACGAGAACATCGACGTGATTCCAGACGAAGTCGAGGCCACCGAAGCGGCCCTGCAGTCGGCAGCCCCCGGAGATCTGCTCCTCGTTTTCGGCGACAACATCGCCCGTACCTGGAACCAGATCCAGAGCTTCGCCGCCGATCCCGCCGCCCAGGCCCACGACACGAGGGCGTGCGCCGCGCCGCCCGTTACCCTCCCCGACCTTCCCGATCTCGCCCTCCAGAACGGCCCGTCGCTGATCCGCGACGAACGCGGCGTTCGCATCGCCCGAGACGTGGAAGAAGCCGACTGACCCGATGGAAGTGCTCGACTCGCGGCGGCTCACCGGTATCAACATCGTCTCCGACCTGCCCGGGGCCGTCATCGACGTCGCCATCGACGATGCCGCGATCCGGTGCGCCATCGAAGCCTGGCAAGACAACGCGCGAGCCATCCTGGACGCCGTCGGATGGCGCGACGAGCAGACCTTCGTGCGCCGCTTCTCGGGCGGCGTCAGCCTGCAGATCACCGCGCCGATCGACGGCTGGTACGCCGCCTGCGAGGTCAACGAATGGGCCTGGGCGACGACCGAGAGCGAGCGTACCGGCGGCGAAGGGACGCCGATCGACGAGGCCGCCGTCCAGCTTCGCGGCCTCATCGAAGACGAGCGCAACCCGCGTCTCATGGCGCTGGACGCCGCCGCCGCGGGCCACGGCGTCGCGTTGCTGAGCGACGATGAACGGGCCTCGGTCGGTCTCGGCCGCGGCAGCCTGTGCTGGGCCGTCGACGAGCTGCCGGACCCCAGCGACATCGACTGGGCGAGCGTCAACGACGTGCCGGTAGCATTGATCACGGGAACCAACGGCAAGACCACGACCGCCCGCCTGTTGGCCAAGATCGTCGCCTCCTCCGGAGCCATCGCCGGCAACACATCGAGCGACGGTGTGCAGATCGACGGCGAGATCGTCCTGGGGGGCGACTACACCGGCGGCGAGGGGGCGCGCGCCCTGCTTCAGGATCGACGGGTCGATGTCGCCATTCTCGAGGCCGCCCGAGGCGGCCTTCTGCGGCGCGGCGTTCCCGTGCAGCGGGCGGATTCGGCCCTAGTGACCAACGTTGGTCTCGACCACATGGGAGAGTTCGGCGTCGCTGATGTCGAGGAGCTGGCGGACACCAAAATGTTGGTTACGCGAGCCGTCGGCAAGGAGGGCCGCGTCGTGCTCAACGCCGACGATGCGGCGCTCGTGGCGCGCGCTGCCGGCGTCGAGGCGCCGATCGTGTGGATCGCCATGAGCCGGTTGTCACCGCCGGTCGCGGGACACGTCAGCGCCGGGGGCGAGGCATTGTACGTCCGCGACCAGATGCTTGTTCGGGCGCACGCCGGAAGGCTCGACGAGCTGCTCGACATCGGGGAAATCCCCATCACTTTCGGCGGCGCCGCCCGCTACAACGTCTACAATGCGCTCGGCGCTGCGGCCCTCGCCTTCGCCCTCGGGCTGCCGGCGGATGCCGTCACGTCCGGGCTTCGCGCCCTCGAGGGAACAGCGCAGGACAACCCCGGCCGCGGCAATTTTTTCGAGCTCGAGGGCGTGCAGATCTTCGTCGATTTCGCCCACAACCCGCCGGGCGTCCGAGCCGTCCTGGAAATGGCGTCCCGGCTCACAGCGCGACGCCGGGCCGTCATCATCGGGCAAGCCGGCGACCGCGACGACGATTCGATCCGCGAGCTGGCGCGCGCGGTGTGGAGCGAGCCGCCTGACCTCGTGGTTATCAAGGAGCTACGCAAGTATCTTCGCGGCCGCCGCGAGGGCGAGGTTCCCGCGCTGATCAAGGACGAGCTCGAAAGACTCGGCGCGCCGGCGGGCACGATAGAGGTCGCCGGCTCCGAGCTCGAGGCGGTACAGCGAACCCTGGAATGGTCGCAGCCCGGCGACCTGTTGTTGCTGTTGCTGCAGGAACGCGACGAGTCGCTCGCCTTCCTCGAGGAGCTCGGGGTGACTCGCTGGAGCCGGCCGCAGGCCGGATAGCCTGCATATCTCGACGGCTAGTGAGCCGCGGCGGTCACCTTGCGCTTGCGGGCGGGCGCCGGCTTTTCGGCCGCCGCTTCGGCGCCGGCGTCCTCTTCGGCCGTAGCGGCCGTGGAGACCGGGGTGACCACCGGCGGCCGGGCGGGCAGACCGTGCTCCGCGCGCAGCTTGGCATCGATAACAGCGGCGATGTCCGGGTTCTCCCCGAGGAAAGTGCGCGCGTTCTCGCGCCCCTGGCCAAGGCGCTCGCCCTCGTAGGAGTACCAGGAGCCGGAGCGCTGCACGATGCCGGAAGCCTCTCCGAGATCGAGTAACTCGCCGGCATGGGAGATTCCCTTGCCGTAGATGATCTCGAACTCGGCCATGCGGAACGGCGCCGCGACCTTGTTCTTGACCACCTTTACCCGGGTGCGGTTGCCGATGAAAACATCCCCGTCCTTGATCGACCCGATGCGTCGGATGTCGAGCCGTACCGAGCAATAGAACTTCAGTGCCCGTCCACCCGGCGTCGTCTCCGGGTTGCCGAACATGACACCGATCTTCTCGCGCACCTGGTTGATGAAGATCAGGCTCGTCCGTGATTTCGCCACCACGGCGGTCAGCTTGCGAAGCGCCTTCGACATGAGGCGGGCCTGGAGGCCGGGTTGCATGTCGCCCATCTCGCCCTCGATCTCGGCGCGCGGCACGAGCGCCGCGACCGAGTCGATCACCAGCGCGTCGAGGGCGCCGCTGCGCACCAAGGTCTCGCAGATCTCCAAAGCCTGCTCGCCGGAGTCCGGCTGCGAGACCAGGAGCTCGTCGAGGTTCAGGCCCAGCGCCTTCGCGTACTCCGGATCGACGGCGTGCTCGGCATCGATAAACCCGCAGATGCCGCCCGCCTTTTGCGCCTCAGCGACGATGTGGAACGCCAGCGTCGTCTTGCCTGAGGATTCCGGGCCGAAGATCTCGATAACGCGGCCGCGCGGCACGCCACCGACACCGATGGCGATATCCAGGCCGATCGACCCGGTCGAGATCGCCGGTATGTCGAGGCTGCTATCGGCCCCCAACCGCATGATGGCGCCCTTGCCGAACTGCCGTTCGATCTGCAATATGGCGAGCTCTGCCGCCTCCTTCTTGCTCTCTGTCTTCTTCGCCATCGTGTGCTCCTCAGCGCGCCGCTCTTGTTTGACTCCTCGCTCAGTGTAGATGGCCACCGAGTCGCGTGTTCAGCGTACCGCCAGCCGAAATATCAGCGGGCCAGGTACATCCAGAAGACCTGGAGCCCGAGCTCTCGGGTGTCCGTGGACCTTTCGTCGACCTGCGCCGGAACGAAGAAATTATCGACCTCGATGGTGAAGTCGATCCAGTCACCGTCCCCCAGTCCCTCGCCTGGAACGTCGAAGCGCAGCAGGTACGGCGACGAATCGATGCGCTCGTAGCGGGCGATCTCCAGCTCACCGATCTTGATCGTGACGGTCTGGGTGCCACCGAGAAAGTCGACCGGGCTCCGGGCTCGCACGTGCAGCGTTGCCGGCCCACGCGGGTTGCCGAACGCCACTAGCCCCTGACGCCCCATCCACTGCCACTCGCGAACATTGATGTCGTCGCTGGTCAACGACATTTCCTTCTCGGCGAACCCTTCCACATAGACCGGCAAGCCACCCTGGTCGTCCGTGCGAACGATCACCGTGTGCACCAGCGGGCGATTTCGAAAGCGGCCACCCCGGAGCGTGCCCACCTGCCCCTCGTCGTCGTACAGACCGACGTAGAAATCCAGGTAGTCGACCCGCAGGTCCGGATCGAGATACAGGAGGTGGCGTTCGGTAAACGGCTGCCCGGCCCGCCATTGACTCGTCGGAACCTCGGGAAAGTAGTCGTCCTGTCCGACCATGTTGCCGTCCGGATCGACGATGTGGACGAATACCCTGAAGTCATCGGCGGGAGCCTCGAAGCCATCGCTCGGCGCCCACGTGTAGCCGATGTCGAGCGGACTCCCGAGCGCTATGCTTTCGGGCAGGTCGAGGGTGACGCCGGCGTCGACGGTGCGGCCGACTTCCTCGCCGCCGCAGGCGACGGTCAGGCCCAGCAGAACCATCAGCGCCCACCCTGAACGGGCGCGCACGCCGGTTTCCGTCAGCGTCCCAGTCATGATCGAGTATTCTCCGCGGAGCTTCGTTGCGGGCGGGCGACCCTCGCCGGAGTCTACTGCGGTGCCGGGCCCCCATCAAGCTACGGGAGCCGCTTCGTCAGGGTCAGCGTCCGGCCCCGCTTCGCCAGCACGAAAACGCCTCCAAAGTCACTGTCTGTGGGCTCCTCGGCGATTTCACCGTGTTGACCGCGCGACGCCGCGCATGCTAACGTTCCGGCCGTTCACTGCGAACTGCACGCCACTCTCGTCAGGAGGATCTGTATGTCGTACGAAGCCCTCGGGATGATCGAGACCCGCGGGTTGGTGGGGTCGATCGAAGCCGCCGATGCGATGGTAAAGGCGGCAAAGGTCGTGCTCATCGGCAAGGAGCAAGTGGGAGGCGGTCTGGTTACCGTGCTGGTGCGCGGCGACGTGGGCGCGGTGAAGGCCGCGACCGACGCCGGCGCCGCCGCGGCGCGGCGTGTCGGTGAGCTCGTTTCAGTACACGTAATTCCGCGTCCCCACGAAGAAGTCGAGAAGCTCTTACCCCCCGGCCCTCAGAACGACGCACCCGGCACGGCCGCTGGCAAGAGCAAGTAGCCGACTGAACAGGGCGCGCCTCGAGAGACAGGACCCACCCGCCAGACCCATCACACTTTCACCACGGCCCGCTACCAGGCGGTGACCTGCTGAAGCCGCCGATGCCCGAAGCGGAACGAGATCGCGACCTCGAGTCGATCCACGAAGCCCGCCAGCTCGGCCGCGCCGCCGCGGCGGCGCAGCGCCGGCTCGAGAGCTTCAGCCAGGAGCAGGTCGACGCCATCGTCGAAGCCATGGCCGCCGCCGGGCTGGAGCACAGCGAGCGGCTCGCCGAACTGGCCCACACGGAGACCGGCTTCGGCAACGTCCCCGACAAGGTCCGCAAGAATAACTTCGTCCTCGAGAACGTCGTCGAGGCGATGCGCGGCATGCGTACCGTCGGTGTGTTGCGCGAGGACCGGGAGCACGGCATCCGCGAGATCGCCGAGCCCGTCGGCGTGGTCGCCGGCATCATCCCGTCGACGAACCCGACGTCGACGGCGATGTTCAAGTGCCTGATCGCGCTGAAGGCCCGCTGCGGGATCGTATTGTCTCCCCACCCGAGCGCCGCCCGGTGCGTCAAGGAGACTGCCGACGTGCTGGCCTCTGCGGCCCGCGAGGCCGGCGCCCCGGAGGGCATCATCGGCTGCATGAGCAAGGTCACGATGCAGGGGACCAAGGAGCTCATGAACGGCCGCGAGACCGACATCATCCTGGCGACCGGAGGCGTCGAGATGGTCAAAGCGGCATACTCGGCCGGCAAGCCGGCCTATGGGGTCGGGCCGGGCAACGTGCCGGCCTACATCGAGCAAACCGCGAACGTCACCAAGGCGGTACGCGACATCATCTCCGGAACGACCTTCGACAACGGCACGCTGTGCTCCTCGGAGCAGGCGATCGTCTGCGACCGGGTGATCGAGGACGAAGTTCTCGAACAGGTGCGCGCCAACGGCGGCCATCTGCTCAACGCCGACGAGTGTGACCGCCTCGGCGCCCTGTTGATTACCGATCGCTTGCTGGTCAACCCCGAGTACGTCGGCAGGCCGGCAACGACCATCGCCGCGGCCGCCGGAATCGAGGTTCCCGCCGGTACGCGCGTGCTCGTCTGCCCGGTGGACGGCGTCGGCAAGGAGTATCCCCTCTCCCACGAGAAGCTCTCGCCGGTGCTGGCCTTCTACGTCGTGGAGGACTGGCGGGAAGGGTGCGAGCGGTGCACCGAGTTGCTGCGCTTCGGCGGCATGGGCCACACGATGGCGATCCACTCGAGCGACGACGACATCGTGCTGGAGTTCGGCCTGCGCAAACCGGCGCACCGGGTGCTCGTCAACACCGTCGCGGCGCTCGGCGCGGTCGGCCTGACCACCGACCTGTTTCCGTCGATGACGCTGGGGTGCGGATCCTGGGGCAACAACATCACCTCCGACAACGTCGGCCCGCAACACCTGCTCAACATCAAGCGTCTGGCGTACGAGACGCGGGAATACATCCCGGACGAGGTCGCCGCGCCGGTGACGGTTGCCGAGCAGGACGGCCGCACGGAGCCGCCGGCCGGCAGCGGCGGCGGTGCCGACGCTGCATCGGGGGACAGCCTCGAGGCGCGGATCGGCAGGTTGCTGGACCAGCGCGGCCTGTTGCCGAAAACATCCACGGTGCCGCCGGTCGTCGGGCGCAACGCGATGATCTCGGCTCGGGACGCCGATACCTCCGCACCTGTGAACACGGCGCCGGATCCGCCGCGCGGCAGACCCGAAACGACCACCGAACCCAATCGCACCGCGGCGCGCTCCACTTCGCCCGCGCGGCCGGCGGTGACGATCTCGTTGGCGGTGGAATTCGTCGCCGAGGACGATGTTCGCGAAGCTGCCAAAAGGGGCGAGAAAATTCACATCGGACCCGATACAATCATCACGCTTCTCGCCCGTGAGATGGGTGAGGCGCGCGACGTCTTTCGACGGGTCTGAAAGGGCTCGTGATCGCGGTGGGCGGCCGCGATGATCCGTCAACGAAGCAGAGAGGCCTTCGGCCGAGGAACGCATGACCGATAGCTGGGCACCGCGGAAAGTTTTTCAGCAGCGTGCCGGAGGGGCGACCTGGCGGTCGATCCCCCTCCTGATCCTGATGGTTTTCGTGACGGCGTGCGCCGGATCGTCGGCGCCGCCGCCACGAACCGGACCGGCCTCGCCGGCGACCACCGCCGCGACCGACGACGTTGCGGCGTTGATCGTCGCGGCGGACGACTACTTCAGGTTCGGCGAAGAGGCCTACCAGCGGGGCGAATATGCGACCGCCGATGAACGCTTCCAGCGCGCCCTCGACGTCTACCTCGACGCCGATGTCGCCCCGCCGGATCGAGACGCTATGCAGTCGGCGTTCAACGACCTGTTCAACCGCATCCACGCGCTCACCATCAGCGGCCTGATCGGCGGCCCCGGCGAGCTCGTCGTCCTCGACGACGAGGAGCTACCGTCGCCCTCCGCCGAAGACCTCGCCGATCTGCACGCCCGCCTCGAAGCCTCGCCTCCGGAGCTGCCGACGTTCTCGATGCCGGTGCCGTCGCCGCTCGAGAACGAACGCGTCGAGTGGGCGCTCGCCTACCTGTCCAACGAGCGCAAGGAAGTCATCGAGGAAGGCCTATCGCAGGCCACCCGCTACATGCCGATGATCGAGGCGATCTTCGACGAGGTCGGCATTCCGCGCGAGCTCGCCTGGTCGGCCCTCATCGAGAGCCTCTTCAAGCCCGGCGCCTATTCACGCGCCGCGGCGGTCGGCATGTGGCAGTTCGTCAGCGGCACGGCGCGGCTCTACGGCATGAAGGTCGGCACCAACCTCGACGAGCGCCGTGATCCGGTGCGTGCGACCCGCATGGCGGCGATCTACATGCGCGACCTGTACGACGAGTTCCAGGATTGGTCCCTCGTGCTCGCCGCCTACAACGCCGGCAAGGGGCGCATCGGCCGCGCCATGCAAAGCACCGGAGCGGACGATTTCTGGACCCTGTCGGCGCGCCGCGCCATCCCCCGCGAGACCCGCGACCACGTACCGAAGATCTACGCCGCCATCCTGATGGCCCACGACCCGGAGTTCTACGGCCTCGAAGTGACGCAGCTACCGCCCTATGTCTACGACGAGTCCGTGGTGGACGCCAACACCGACCTGCGGCTGGTCGCCGACCTCGCCGGCGTGACATTCGAAGAGATCCGCGGGCTCAACCCGCACATCATGGCCTGGGTGCCGGCGGGGTACGCGGTGCGAATTCCGCCGGGCTCGAAGCGCGCCTTCGAGGCGGCGCTCGCCGACGTACCACCGGCCGAGCGGCTCCAGTTTCTCACCCACGTCGTCGTTCGCGGCGACACCCTCTCGGACATCTCCGGTCAGTACGGTACGCGGCAATCGGCGATCCTGGAGGTCAACAACCTGCGCAACGCCAACCGGCTGAGCATCGGCCAGCGCTTGATCATCCCGGTCGGCCCTGAGGCGCGGCCCTACCGCGCCCAGCCGGTGGCCGGCTTCGATACCGGTGAGCGCACGACCTACCGTGTGCAACGCGGCGACAGCCTCTACGAGATTGCCCAGAACTTCCGCACCAGCGTGCCGAACCTGATGCGGTGGAACGACCTGGCGACCAACCGTATCTACCCGGGCGACACGCTGATCGTCTACTACGGCGTTCGCGGCGCCATGGCGACGCCGGCAGCGGTAGCGAGCTCGGCTACACGAAACGCCGGCCCGCCGGCCGCAACGAGCACCTCGAACGGCTCCGACGGAAACAGCCCGGCGCCGATCGCGAGCACCGCCAGCGAGCGCGGCATCTACACGGTCCGTCGCGGCGACAGCTTCTATGAGATCGCCCAGCGTTACGACGTCGGCGTCGATGAGCTCAAACGCTGGAATAATCGCCGCGGCAACACCATCCACCCGGGAGACAAGCTGGTGGTGTATTCGCCGGCGTTCGCCGACCCGGGGTCCGATAGCGCGGGCGCGCTGATCAACGTGGCCCGCTATACCGTCCGGCGAGGCGACTCGCCCTACGAGATCGCGCGGCGCTACAGCGTCGGGCTTGACGCCCTGCTCGCCGCCAACGGCCTGTCGCGCCGCAGCAACATCTATCCCGGCGACGAGTTGCTGATCCCCGGCGGCGGCGCCTCGTCGGGCGCCGTGACCCAGTACACCGTGCGCCGCGGCGACACGCTCGGCATGATCGCCGAGGGCCACGGGATCTCGCTGCGCCGCCTCCTGCAGGCCAACGGCCTATCGTCGCGCAGCGTCATCCATCCCGGCGACCAGGTCCGCATCCCGCGTCAGTGACCCCGGCTCGCTCGAGCACGCCCGCTGTTCTCCGCGACGGTTTCCGGCCCGCTCAGCCTCTCTGCTTTGCGGCAATCCACACCCGCTGAGCACCGCTCTTCTCCGCGACGGATTCCGACCCGCTGAACCACGCCGTTTCTGCGTGGCGGAATTCGCCCGCGGGTGGCCGTCTCCATAAACGAGCCGCATGGACGAGCCGCCCGCCGCCGGGCCATCGCCCGGCCGGTGAGCTCGTGGAGCCTCCGATGTCATCAGCTAACCCGCTGGGCGTAGTCCATTCCGCCGTCACCAACGGTATTCGGTCGACGTTGGTAACCGTCGAAGTGCATCGCGACGACGGCATCCCCACCGAGACCATCGTCGGGCTGCCGGGCAAGGCCGTGCGCGAGAGCCTCGATCGCATCCGCAGCGCCTGCCGCTGTACCGACGTGTACCTGGAGCCACGCCGCACGACGGTGAATCTGGCGCCCGCCGATCGTCCGAAGAGCGGCTCCGGACTCGACCTGCCCATCGCCCTGGGCATTCTGGTCGCCGACGGCGTGATCCCCGGCGATCGGCTAGCCGGCGGCCTCTGCCTCGGTGAGCTTCAGCTCGACGGCTCCGTGCAGCCGATCGCCGGGGTACTACCGGCGGCCCTCGCGGCCCGCGATGCCGGGTTCGAGAGGCTGATCGTTCCCCGCGCCAACGCCGCGGAAGCCGCGGCTGTCGACGGGCTACAGACCATACCGATCGCCACGCTGAGAGAAGCCATCGAATGGGCAAAGGGCGGCGCTCCGCCGACTTTCGACCCACCCGCACCAACCCCACCTCCCGCCCCCACAATCGACCTGAGCGAGATCACCGGGCACGTCGTTGCACGCCGTGTGCTCGAGATCGCCGCCGCCGGTGGCCATCACCTGCTGATGGTCGGCCTGCCAGGGTCGGGCAAGACGATGCTTGCGCGGGCGTTGCCCGGCATCCTCCCGGCGCTGTCTCGGGACGAAGCGCTCGAGGCGAGCGCCGTCTATTCCGTCGTCGGCAAGCTCGGCCACCACGGGCTCCTGCAGCAGCGCCCCTTCCGGGCGCCGCATCACACCGTTACGGGCATCGGGTTGATCGGCGGCGGCGTACCGCCGAAGCCGGGAGAGGTGACCCTGGCCCATTGTGGTGTCCTGTTTCTGGACGAGTTCCCCGAGTTCCGCCGAACCGCGTTGGAGTGCCTGCGGCAGCCGCTCGAAGAGGCGACCGTCACTCTCGTACGCGGCGGCAGCCACGCCCTCATGCCGGCGCGTTTCCAGCTCATCGCGGCCATGAACCCTTGCCCCTGCGGGCAGGGAGCCGAGTCCGACAAGTGCCGCTGCACCCTCGGACAGCTCCGTGGCTATTGGCGGCGTCTATCGAGCCCCCTTCTGGACCGCATCGACATCGTCCTCGCGGTGGAGCCGGTGCCGCTTGGTGAGCTAATCGAGAAAACCGCGCGCTCCGAAAACTCCGAAACGGTACGCCGGCGGGTAACTGAGGCCCGCCGCCGCCAGCAACGACGCTGGCAATCTCTTGGCATAGAAGGGCAAGGACCCGTCGTGGCCTCCAATGCGGCGCTGCCGACCAAGCTCCTGCCGCAGGTGTGCCGCCTGAGCGCCGCCCAGCGACGTCGGGCTCGGAACGAAGCCGAGCGCCTCGAGATTTCAGCCCGCGGCTGGCACCGTGTGCTCCGCGTCGCCCGCACCATCGCCGACCTCGCCGGCCGGGAAGAGCTCCGCTACGGTGACATCGCCGAAGCGTTCCAGTATCGCCGCAGGGGTCAGGAGATGAACCGGACGGCGGCGCGGTTCACGGCGGGCTGAAGCGCACCAGTTGCCGGGTGCGTCTTACAGCCTGGCCCGGCTACAGGCCCAAGATCTGCCCTCTGCGAGCGACGCCGAATCCCGCATCGCGGACCACCTCGTTCTCGCGGCTGTCCAGGTCCCACAGCGGGTTGGTGTTGTTGAGGTGGATGAACCAGACCTCGCGATCCCCGCGCTGGTCGCCGAGCAGCTCGATCGAGGTGACCACCGGGGGGTGCGGGACGTCGCCCTGCGGCCGGTGGCCGAGCTCGTCGTAGCTGAAGAAGCTGCCGTCGATGAGGGCAACGTCGCTGCGCTCAAACAATTCTTCGAACGGCACCGTCCAGCCTTCCCAGACGTCGGCGTCGGGAACGAACATCAGGGTGCGCTCCGGACCGTGGATCAGGAAGCCGAGCGTGTCGGTGAACTCCTGGCGGTGAACGACCTCGAACGGGGTCACCGCCAGCGAGTCGGTGAGCACAACGCGAGTCCCGGGCTCCAGCTCCACCAGGCGAACGTGCTCGTTGCGAACCAGGAATGCCCAGGGCTCGTTGGCACCCAGATAAGAAGCCATCGCAGCCGACACGTACAGCGGCAAGCCACGGGCGGCGGCGCCCTCGCGACCAAGATGGATCAGGCCGGTGTAGTGGCCCATATGGCCGTGGGTCAGAAAGATGCCGTGCAGGTACTCCTCGAGCGGGACCGAACCGGTCGCTGGTGTCGTTCCCGGTGGGTGCTCCAAGAGCTCACCCACCTGGGGGGCGAAGTCCGGCGTGGCGTCGAAGATAAACCGCTTGCCGGCCGCCGGGTCAACGAGCCCGATGCACGAGACGCGAGGCGCGGGCCGCTCGCCGCGGCGCACCGCGTTGCAATTATCGTTGAAACAATTCACCTGCGGAACGCCGGCATCCTGGGCGGTGCCGAGAACGACGGCGTACGGCGAGGCCTGGCCGGGCACAACCGCCGATCCAACCCCCGGCTCGGAGCCGAACGCGGCTGCCGCGACACGCCCGACGAACGGCGCAGGGATAGCCGCCGCCACCGGCAGGGTCAATGCTCCGCCGAGGAAGCGGCGACGCGTCAGCCCGTCACTCGGCGCGGTAGTTCGGCGCCTCTTTGGTGATCTGGACGTCATGGACGTGAGCCTCGCGTAAACCGGCGGTGGTGACCCGTACGAACTGCGCATCGGTTTGCATGGCGGCGATGTCGGCGCAGCCGCAGTACCCCATGCCGGCGCGCAGCCCGCCGATAAGCTGGTGAACGGTCTCGGAAACCAGCCCCTTGTAGGGAACGCGACCCTCGATGCCCTCCGGCACGAGCTTCGCCTCCTCGACGTCGGTCTGGAAGTAGCGGTCCTTGCTGCCCTGCCGCATGGCGCCGACCGATCCCATGCCGCGGTACGCCTTGAAGGCGCGGCCCTGGTAGAGCTCGATCTCGCCGGGGCTCTCCTCGGTGCCGGCGAGCAACGAGCCGACCATGATGACGTCGGCGCCGGCGGCGATCGCCTTGGCGATGTCGCCGGAGTACTTGACGCCACCATCGGCAATGATCGGGATGCCCATCTCCTTGCCGACGCGGGCGCAGTCGGCGATGGCGGTGATCTGCGGCACACCGGCGCCGGCGACGACACGGGTCGTACAGATCGCCGACGGGCCGATGCCAACCTTGATGGCGTCCACACCGACGTCGATGAGATCGCGGGCCGCCGCCGCCGTGGCGATATTGCCGGCGATCACCGCGATGGCGCCGAACTTCTTCTTGATCTCACCGGCGGTCTTCATGACCCCCTCGGAGTGGCCGTGCGCCGTGTCAACGACGATGACGTCGACGCCGGCGGCGACCAGGGCGGCGGCACGCTCCTCCGATTCCGGGCCGACGCCGATGGCGGCGCCGACACGCAGGCGGCCGAGCGAATCTTTCGAGGCGTTCGGGTAGTCGATCGCCTTCTGGATGTCTTTGACGGTGATCAGGCCCTTCAAGTAGCCGCCTTCATCGACCACCAGGAGCTTCTCGATCTTGTGACGCTGCAACATCTCGCCGGCCTCGTCCATGGTCGTGCCCGGCGCCACGGTGACCAGGTTGTCGCGCGTCATCAGCTCCTCGACGCGGCGGTTGTGGTTCTTCTCGAACCGCACGTCACGGTTGGTGAGGATGCCGACGACCTTGCCCTCGGCGTCGGTGACCGGAACGCCCGAGATCTTGTACTTGGCCATCATCTCGAGCGCCTGGTGGATGGGCTGGGCGGGGGCGATGGTGATCGGATCGACGATCATGCCGCTCTCGGAGCGTTTGACCTTGTCGACCTCGTCGGCCTGTTGCTCGATCGTCAGGTTGCGGTGGATGATCGCCAGGCCGCCTTGTTGCGCCAGCGCGATGCCCATGCGCGACTCGGTGACCGTGTCCATGGCGGCCGAAAGCAACGGAATCCGCAGGGTGATGTCGGCGGTCAGCCGTGTGCTGGTGTCCGCTTCCGTCGGCAACACACGGGAACGGGCAGGAACGAGTTGAACGTCGTCGAAGGTGAGGGCTACCGGCAGATTCTCGGTGAGCATCTCGTACTCAGCTCCTGTGATGTGCGTGGTTGCGGCACGGTACAACACCGGGGCGATTTCGCAAGCCGAACGGTCGGCACACCCACGCCGTCGCCTGCCGGCCCGGATATCTCAGCGGGTGCCGAAGCGGGCGGCCGCGCAGCCGTGGCCCGTTGAGACATCCGGGCTAGCGCCCGTGACACTTCTTGTACTTCTTGCCGCTGCCGCACGGGCAGGGGTCGTTGCGGCCGACTTTTTTCTGCTGGCGAACGACGGTATCCGGGCGCGCCGGGCCGCCGCCGGCGGAGGCAGCGATGCGCTGCATATGGGCGGCTTCGGCGCGCTGGCGGGCGAGCTGTGCCTGGCGCTCCTCCTCGCTCATGGGCTCGAGTTGAAAGGCATAGCGAACGACCTCGCCGCGAATGCGCTCATGAACTTCCTGATACATCTCGAACGACTCGCGCTTGTATTCGACGAGCGGGTTGCGCTGCGCGTAGCCGCGCAGGCCGATGCCTTCCTTCAACCGGTCGAGGGCGAAGAGGTGTTCCTTCCAGCGGGCGTCGATGACCTGCAGGCAGATCCAGGTCTCGAACTGCGGCATGACCTCACCGATACGGTCGACCTTGTCCTGGTAACGGCGTTGAATCGCTGCGAGCAGCCCGTCGCGGATATCCTGGATGCTGTCCTGCTCGAGATCGACCGTGATGTCGTCGGCGGAGAGGGCGAAGAAATGGGTCAACTGGGTCTTCAGCTCGGCGGTTTCCCAATCGAGTGGATCCTTGTCCGGGTCGCAGTGGGTCTCCATCAGCCAGTCGAGGATGTCTTCGGCGGTCTCGAGGATGAAGCGGCGCGGCGCCTCATCGTCGTTCATTTGCTCGGTGCGCATCGTGTAGACGACCTGGCGCTGCTTCTCCATGACGTCGTCGTATTCGAGCAGATGCTTGCGGGTCTCGAAGTTGCGCGCTTCGACCTGCTTCTGGGCACGCTCGATGGCCTTGGAGACCATGCGGTCCTCGATCGGGATGCCTTCCTCCATGCCGAGCCGCGCCATCAGCCCCTGCAACCGGTCCATGCCGAAGATGCGCAGCAAGTCATCCTCGAGCGAGAGGATGAACTGCGACGATCCGGCGTCGCCCTGGCGGCCGGTTCGACCACGTAGCTGGTTGTCGATGCGCCGGGCCTCGTGGCGCTCGGTGCCGAGCACATGGAGGCCGCCGAGCTCCTTGACGCCCTCCCCGAGAACGATGTCGGTGCCGCGGCCGGCCATGTTGGTGGCGATGGTAACCGCGCCCTGCTGGCCGGCCAGGGCCACGATCTCGGCCTCGCGCTCGTGTTGTTTGGCGTTCAAGACGACGTGCGGGACGCCCTTCCGCTCGAGCATCTGCGAGATCTTCTCGGATTTCTCGATCGAGGTCGTGCCGACCAACACCGGGCGGCCGGTCTCGTGAAGTTCGGCGATCTCCTCGATCACCGCCTTCCATTTTTCGGGGGCGGTACGGAAGATGACGTCGGGCATCTCATCGCGGACCAGCGGCTTGTTGGTGGGGATCGCCAGGACCTCGAGCCCGTAAATGCCGTGGAACTCGGGCGCCTCGGTCATCGCCGTGCCCGTCATGCCGGCGAGCTTGTCGTACATGCGGAAGAAGTTCTGGAACGTGATCGTGGCGAGGGTCTGATTCTCGCGCTCGATCTTCACCCCTTCCTTGGCCTCGACCGCCTGGTGAAGGCCATCACTCCAGCGCCGGCCCGGCATCATGCGGCCAGTGAACTCGTCGACGATGATGACCTCGCCGTCCTTCACCAGGTAGTCGCGATCGCGCTTGAACAGGGTGTGCGCCTTGACCGCCTGCTGCACGTGATGCACCAGGTCCATGCGCGAGGCATCGTAGAGATTGTCGACGCCGAGCAGCTTTTCGAGGTGGGTGACGCCCTCTTCGGTGAGGGCCGCCGAGCGGTTCTTCTCGTCGATCTCGTAGTCGATGTCGGCTTTCAGCGCCGGGATCACGCGATCGACCTTGTAGTACAGCTCGGTCTCCTGCTCCACCGGCCCCGAAATGATCAGCGGCGTGCGCGCCTCGTCGATCAGAATCGAAT
>SMVB01302280.1_pt1 | contig 30020 bp, 28 predicted proteins | sample 2456461 | NCBI WGS metagenome assembly SMVB01 (sample SAMN11095934, study PRJNA526329) | marine sediment metagenome | biome: Marine sediment; feature: Surficial sediment; material: Deep marine sediment; isolation source: Hadal surficial sediment | place: Pacific Ocean | collected 2014-05 | depth... | reverse complement strand
TGAAGATATTCTTATTATGGGTCCCGGGCAGAGAGGGTTAGCCGCAGTTATCGCCGCCAGGGCAGCTGGTGCTCGAAATATTATTGTCACGGGACTGTCAGTAGATGCCAACAAGCTGGCGCTGGCGAAGGATTTTGGCGCGACCCATGTGGTCGATATCGAAAATGAAGATCTGCGATCACAGGTCAATAATATTACCGCCGGTGAGGGTGTTGATGTCGTACTGGATGTGACTCCCGGTGCCACCAGCCCGATTGGTGATGCGATTAATAACGTTCGTGCTGGTGGTCGGGTGGTGCTGGCAGGTGTCAAGGGTTTCAAGCCGGTACCGGAGTTTGTCTCAGACAAGGTAGTATTTAAGGAGATAAAGATCCTGGGCGCTTTTGGTGTGACGTCCAGCGGCTATCGCAAGGCCATTGAGTTGATTGAAAGTGGCCGTGTGCCACTGGAGAAAATGCACACCCACAACTTCGCAGTCAGCGAGGCTGAAACTGCCATCCGCACACTGGCGAGGGAAATTCCGGGCGAAGAGTCCATCCATTCCTGCTTAATTCCAGAACACTAAGCCACTCCCTAGAGGTAACCTCATGAATTTCGAATTTTCAGAAAGTCAGGAAATCCTCCGCGACCAGGCCAAGTCGTTTCTTACACACAAGTCTGTTATTCAGGTAAGCAGAAACCTGCTTGAAGGTGGGTCCGATGCGGCGAAGGGGCTGTTTCAACAGATGGCTCAGCTTGGTTGGACGGGTGCCACGATCCCGGAACAGTTTGGTGGTTCCGGCCTGGGGAGACTTGAACTTTGTGTCCTCGCAGAAGAAATGGGTCGGACACTGTTACCGACCGCTTTCTCCAGCTCCGTTTATCTCGCCACAGAAGCGCTGCTGTTAGCAGGTTCCGAGGCGCAAAAAAAGAAATTCCTGCCCGGTCTTGCCAGTGGAGAAATCACCGGCACTTTCGCTGTCTCTGAAAATGCCACCATGCCAAGCCCGAGCAGACTGAATGTGTCCTGTCAGGACGGCACCGTCTCAGGAACAAAGATGCCGGTACCTGATGGGGTGACAGCGGATTTTGTTATTGTCTGTTGCGACAATGGCTGGTTCCTGGTTGACCTGAACGGTGAGGGGGTCTGCCGTCGTGATCTGGTATCCCTTGACCCCAGCAGGCCACAAGCTGAAATCACATTTAGCCACGCGCCAGCACAACTGCTGGGGCGGGCAGAGAGAAGCTGGCAATTGACCGAGACATTATTTGACCGCGCCGCGGTTCTGTACGCGTTTGAACAGGTGGGCGGCGCTCTGGCCTGTCTGGACCAGGCTCGCGAGTATGCCTTGAATCGCTATGCATTTGGCCGCTCGATTGCCACCTATCAGGCGATCAAGCACAAACTGGCAGATATGTACGTGGCTGCCACGCTGGCCCGGTCGAACTGCTACTACGGTGCCTGGGCACTGGATACGGATTCAACTGACCTGCCATTGGCCGCAGCATCTGCCAGGGTCAGCGCCACCGATGCGTTCGATCAATGTGCGGAGGAAAATATCCAGACCCATGGCGGCATGGGCTTTACCTGGGAGTTTGACTGCCACTTGTATTATCGCCGCTGCAGAAATTTGGCCACTAACCTTGGACACCGCTTTTACTGGGAAGACCGCCTGGTATCAGCACTGCAAACCAGGGAACTGGTAACGGCATGACAAAGGGGAGATGAATATGGATTTTGAAGATACACCACAAGAAGCAGCATTTCGACAGGAAGCACGCGCCTGGCTGGACAAAAATGCCCGTCGCAAGTCGCACCCCAACGAAACCTGGGCGTCGACCCTTGACGACAAGAGCCAGGAAAATATTGTTCGCCTGGCGAAGGCGTTCCAGATCAGGAAGTATGACGATGGCTGGGCCTGCCTGCATTGGCCGAAAGAATATGGTGGCCGCGGTTGTACCTCGATTGAACGGGTAATTTATGGCCAGGAAGAGGCCAACTACATCATGCCTCGCGGTGTATTTGATATTGGCCAGGGAATGGCTGGCCCCATCCTCATGGCCTATGCCAGCAAAGAACAGCAGAAACGATATTTACAGCCAATGGCCAAAGGTGAGGAAATCTGGTGCCAGTTGTTCAGTGAGACCGGCGCAGGCTCTGACCTCGCCGGATTGCGTATGCAAGCTGAAAAGCAGGGCGACGACTGGTGTCTAAATGGTGAAAAGATCTGGACCTCCGGTGCGCACTACTGTGACTATGGCATTGTCGTTGCCCGATCCGATCCGAATGTGCCGAAACACAGGGGCCTAACATTCTTTTTTCTCGACCTTAAATCAGCCGGTATCAGCATTGAACCGATCAGGCAGATTACCGGTAGCTCGCACTTTAATACGGTCATATTCGATAATGTCAAAGTGCCGGATTCCCAACGATTAGGTAAAGTGGGTGATGGCTGGCGTGTAGCCATGGCAACCTTAATGAACGAACGGGTCTCGGTGGGTGATGCCCCCGGCCCGGATTTCGAGCAGATATTCGCCCTGACCAACTCAATAGAACTCAATGGAAAACCAGCCGTTGAAAATGACGCGATCCGAAGCCAGCTAGCGAAATGGTACTACCAGACAGCGGGCTTGAAGTACACAAAAATGCGTTCGGTCTCCGCCTTGTCCCGAGGTGCAACACCTGGGCCTGAAAACTCAATAACAAAACTCGTCAGCGCAAGAAAAGCCCAGGAAATCGCCAAGCTGGGAGTGGACTTGATGGGCATGGCGGGGATTATTCGTGACCCGGAATTGGTAGAGAGCAGCGGCCAGTTTCAGCAAGCCTATCTGCAATCACCAGCCATGCGAATTGCCGGTGGAACGGATGAGATTCTGCGCAACATTATCGCTGAACGAGTGCTTGGCTTGCCCCAGGACCCGAGAGCGGACAAGGGTCTGGCGTTTAATGAGATCCCATCGGGGCAGAAATAGCCTTGATGTAACATAAAATTTCACGCTTCTACAAGCGTCACCACCGATTGAATGACGTCCTTGACATTGTTTCAAGTGCTAGTTGGTCGTAAGGCGCATGCGTGAGAGAGCGAAGAGTGCGGTATGTTTTTATCAGGACTGTTTGGTGGGGGACGCCTAGTCGGGACGCCGAGTCATGGACGCAAAACTTGAGTGCACAAGGACGTGCGGTACGAGTCCAGATAAAGACATACCGTACTCGTAGCGGAATCCAGTGGTGGGTTTGTGAGATCAAGGCTAGCTGCATGATGCATAACGGCAGATACGGCTCTATTCTATCGTAGCTTCCTTCAATAGCTGATAATACGCGGCTATTCCCTTCACCAGGTTCTCAATCGATACCCGTTCATTGGTGCCGTGAAAACCGGCGATATCTTCACTGCCAACAACCATCATCTGGTAGCGATAAGAGTTATCCGCCACTTTGCTATAGTGCTTAGAATCCGTGCCGCCGAGCGTCAAACCCGGTACTACTATAACATCTCCATAAATTTTACGGGTGACCCTTGATATCAGGTTGTATGCAGCGCTTTCTCTCGATGAAACCTTTGATGCAACTCTACGATGGGCACCTTGTACCACGATATCTACCCGATCATCGTTGACCGCATTCTTTACGTGTTTAAGCACGCTCTCAACCGTATCTCTCGGATGGAGTCGAAAGTTGACTGATGCTTTTGCAGTCGTCGGAATAACATTGGTTTTGATACCCGCTGCCAGGATGGTCGGTGCGCTCGTGGTTCGAATCATTGCGTTCAATCCGCCACTTTTAGCCATCTGTGCCTCGATCAACGGGCCGAAAAGCCACTTGTTTGCAAATACCATGCGATACAGGAATGAACCCTCTCGGGCAATGGCATCCAGCATTTCACCACTGAGGCCATCAAGCCCACCGGGCACCGGATTTTACCGAAGTCGGACCAGAGCCTGGGCAAGAATATCGATTGATACTTCCTGGGTCGGCATGGACGAGTGACCACCAATGCCGTGGGCGATGAGATCCAGAGTTACACTACCTTTTTCAGCAACATTGATGCTGGCTATGGGGACATCAGAGCCGGGTAGCATACCGCGCACGATAAAAGATCCTTCATCGAGAGACCAGGCCAGCTGGATGTTCTGCTTCTGAAAGTGTTCCGTAACTCACCTGGCGCCAGTGATTCCACCGCGCTCCTCGTCATGGGAGAAACTGAAATAGACAGTTCGACCGGGTGAAAATCCCTGTTGCAGGAGCATCGTGGTCGCCTCAAGCATGACAATTACGCCACTCTTATCGTCCAGGGCGCCTCGCCCCCACACATGATCGTTGGCTACAACACCAGCGAATGGCGGATGCGTCCAGTCACCTTCGGAGCCGGGAACGACCGGCACCGTATCATAGTGCGCCGTCAGCAGAATCGGTTTAAGCTCGGCGTTGCTACCTCGCCAGTGGTACAACATGGTGTGGTCTGCAATCATCGTGAGTTGCAGGTGTTGCTGTACTTCTGGGTATGTTGCCTTAACCCAGCTGACAAAATCTGAAAATGGTTCGTAATCGGGTGTCTGTTCAACCGCAACAGAGACGGTCTTGAATCGAATGGCCTCAGACATATGCGCGGTAACCAGTTCCTCGTCCACGGGAATAGACACGAGGGTCTCACTGTTACTGGCACCCGGTGTAAACATCAGGGTTCGAACGAGTATTAACCCTGCAACAGAGACAACAAGCGCGCTTGCAACGCCTAATATTTTTTTCACGTATGCTCCGGTATTATTTTAGTTTCATTGATGGTCAATATCAGCAAAGTCGCTGAACTCAAACACGTCTTCCATGGTGCGTATCGCGCGCAGGACGCTCAGATCCGCTCTTTGTCTGCCGATCACTTGCAGCGCCAGGGGTAATCCCGCGTCACTTGTTCCGATGGGTACAATCCCTGCCGGGTTACGCGTCATATTAATGCCCATGGTGAAGCCAACCCAGTTCGCGGTTTCGGCGCCATTGACCAATCCGTCCCCATCCAACGTGGGTGTATGACCACAGGTCGCGGGTGTCAGTATCAGGGGCGCTTCTTCAAAGGCAGTTTCCAGTTGAAAGTTCATCCGATGTGCCGCGTCGATCGCGGATGCATACGCCGGACCCGTCATGCCGGAAGCGCCGATTTCAATCATTATTCTCAGCATGGGATCGATCTTTTCCCAGTCATCCGTGTCCATCAGGTGCTGCTGAGCTCTTGCCCGGGCGGAGCACCAGAAAACCAGCCATTGCCTCAGCGGATCTTCGGTCCAGATGTTGTCGTTGCGTATCACTGTGACCCCTGCTGACTCCAGTTTTGATATGGCGGTTTCGCAATGTCGCCTGATCTCATCGTCAAGGGTTGCAAAGCCCATGGTTGGCGACCAGATGACCTTGTTGGGGAGCGGAGCGGATTGCACTGCATCAAACCAGCTTTCCTGCTTGTCAGGCAGTCCAAATATGTCGGTGGATACATCACCCACCGTATAATCCAGCACGTAGGCAATGTCGAGAATAGTACGGGTCATCGGGCCCTTAACTGACAGCAGACCACCACCGGGCGGGTTTGCCCCACCATTGGGAATTCGTCCTTGGGAGGTTTTAATGCCACTCAAACCACAAATGGCTGAAGGTGCCCTGATTGAGCCACCGCCATCTGAGCCGGTTGCTAACGGGATAATACCAGCGGCGATGGCGGCCGCGGAACCGCCGGAAGAGCCGCCTGGGGTATAGGCTGTATTCCACGGGTTCAGGGTTGCGCCGAAGGGGATGTTGTCGGTTTTGCCCTTGTGGCCAAATTCCGGTGTGTTGGTCTTGCCCAGGACGATACAACCAGCAGCCTTGAGTCGGCTGACGAGTTCGGAATCATTTATGGCAACGGGATCGCCCGTATGCAAAGCGGAACCGTAGGTTGTTACAAAACCTTTGGCATCTTCCAGATCCTTGACGCCTATGGGGATACCGGCCAATGGCAGTGACTGACCTTTCGCCAGAGCGGCGTCTACTGCATCGGCATCGATCAGTGCCTGGTCTGAGTCTACAGCACAAAAACTGTTTAATTCACCGTCAAGTCGCTCAATGTTATCCAGCGCTGCCTGCGTCAGTTCCCTGGCGGAGGAGTGCCCGAACCTGACGTCAGCTGCCAGTGAAATTACTGATGTCTTTCTGAAATCCATACCTTACCCCAGATTGGGCTTGTTAGCTTTTATTAATGGTTTTATGCGGCGTCAAAATCAGCCAGATCTGGTTCAGACAGATCTTCTTCGAATTTAGCGAATGTCCAGGGCCAGGAGGCGACATTGCCGAATCGATCGAAATACCAGCTCTGACAGCCAGACGCCCAGACGGTATCTGGCATCGCGCCCTTGAGTTTCTCGTTGAATGTATCCGTAACATCAGCTTTTGGACTGATCTCACGCACGTCACCCTTGCTGATCAGGTTAATCAGTTTCTCGACATAGGCGTACTGGGTTTCCGCAGTCAGCAGATACGAGAAATTACCGATCGGACTGTTTGGACCACCGATGAAGAAAAAGTTAGGGAAGTCCGGCACACAAATTGTCTTGTAGGCATAGTTGCCGTTCGACCATGCCTCGTTCAGGGTTTTGCCGTTGCGACCGGTAATCTCTGCGTCAGCCAGGAAGCGGTGCGGATCGAAACCCGTTGCCAATACCAGTACGTCGATTTCATGCAGACGTCCGTCTGCGGTGCGAATCCCTTCAGGCTCGACCCTCGTGATGCCGTCGGTGACCAGTTCTGCATTGGGTTTTGAAATTGCCGGGTAGAACAGGTCAGAAACGATGAGCCGCTTACAACCAGCGGAATAATCCGGTGTCAATTTGGCCTTTAGTTCCGGGTCTAGAATGTTGTCGTCCAGGTTCTGTTGGCAACCGTTCTGCATGTTTGCCAGCGCCTCCTTGTTCTGACCCACGACAGCAGCGGCAAAACCGTTGTTCAGGGTCTCGGCAAGCCAGTCGTAGAGTGACTGCATTTCCTCAGGCTCGTTGCGATACTTGTCCTTGTCTTCATCCGAATAAAAAGCATTCGGTGCACCTAATACCCATTGTGGAGTGCGCTGGAACAGCGACAGTTTTTCCACATCGTCGATGACCGCACCAACGATCTGTACAGCCGTTGAACCCGTGCCGATAATGCCGATACGTTTACCCTGCAGTGAGACAGTGTCATCCCACCTGGCGCTGTGAAAGCAATCACCCTTGAAACTATCCAGACCCTCGATATCAGGATAGACCGGGTGATGCAGAATACCAACCGCGCTGATCACAACATCAAACTTGCCCTGATCTCCCTTTGTGGTTTCGAGCTGCCATTGTGTGCCGTCATATTCGGCGCTCACAACTTCGCTGTTGTAGTTGATTAGTTCCTCGAGATTGTTGTCTTCGGCTACGCCGCGCACATAATCATAGATTTCTGACCCAGGGGAGAAGGTTTGGCTCCATTCCGGATTTGGCGCGAAGGAGAATCGATAGAGATGCGAGGGTATATCGCAAATCAAACCCGGGTACCTGTTGTCTCGCCAGGTGCCGCCAAGGTCATCTGCCTTTTCAAAAACGGAAATCCTGCTGATACCCGCTTCACGCAATTTGATTGCCGCCATTATTCCGCCACAACCTGCGCCAATGATGGCCACGCTTACTTCTCTTTTTTTACTCATTTTCAATTTCTCTGTTACGTTGTTATGGGTATTCTGTGTACACTAGACTGACCTGCTCGGAGTAATAAATGCCACGCACACAACTTGAAAAAGACCTTGGTATTGGATATCTGGTCACGGATATCGCACGACTGATGACCACTCACTACAACCGGATTATGAAACCCACCGGCCTCACGAGTGCACAGTGGCGCGTCATTCTTCAATTGAGCCGTCATAATGGTCAGACCCAATCTCAACTGGCACATGTCCTGGACATGGGCAAGGTATCTGTCGGCGGCCTGATAGACAGATTGGAGGAAAGTCGGTGGGTTGAGCGCAGAGCAGATCCGAAAGACCGTCGTGTGAATCGAATCTACCTGACGGACAAGGCCCATGAGATAGACGAACAGATGACGAAGACAGGATATATTCTGATTGATCAAACCTTAAGAAACCTCAGTAGTGATGAAAGAGAAACCCTGGTAAATCTTCTTATTGCGGTGAAACGAAACTTGATGGAAGACTTGCCCATCGAATCGAATACTGACCGATAAAAAGATAACACGCCTAACGTAATAATAGTGTCTGTATCATTGAACGTGGGCCGCTTTGCCTTTAAAGACAGCAGGTCGCTTCTCAAAAAACGCGCTGATACCTTCGGCAAAGTCTGCACTCGCCATACATTCTTCCTGCAGATGACCTTCCAGTGAAAAAATCTCACCGTATGATTGGGTAAACGATTCCCGCATGAGCTTTTTAGTCAAACCCATGGACAAGGGGGCACGAGTCGCCAACTCACTGGCCCAGGCTTGCGTCGTTGCGGCCAGTTGTGGAGGTTCCACGATCTTGTTGGCAATACCCAGTGACAGGCAGTCCGCTGCTTTCAACTTTCCTCCCTCAATGGCAACCTGATAGGCCCGCTGATAGCCAATGGCGCGCGGTAGCAGCCAGTTGGCACCACAATCAGGTACCAGACCAATATTGGAAAACGCCAGCAGAAGATAAGCATCTTCTGACATCACCAGCAGATCACAAAGCAGAGCCAGGGCGCATCCACTACCGGCAGCGGCACCATTGATGCTGCCAATGACCGGTTTTTCCAGTTCAGCCAGTGCCATAAAACTCGGCTTGTAATACTCCTCGATCATCTGTGATGCTGATTTTGCTGCGGCGGTGGCAGCCAGGTCGGCCCCCGCGCAAAATCCGTCACCATTACCATTGAGTACAACGACCCTGACGTCAGCGTCTTCGCCAGCCCGGTTGAATGCGTCTTTCATCAACCCCAACGTTTCCGGGTCGAGGGCATTGCGGCGCTCGGGTTTATTCAGTGTTACGGTAGCAACCTGGTTGCTGACATTGTATAGAACGGTATTGCTCATTGGTGACCCTGGTCTTCGTTAATGTGTAATTTATTGACTGTCAGCCGGTTGCGGATATAGCTGGTTTTTTAGCTGCTTCTTTAAAATCTTTCCCAGGTGATTTCTGGGTAACTCATCTGTTAATTTAATTTCGATCAGTCGCTGGTGTTTATTAAGTTGCGGGTTAACCCAGGCCAGTAGACTTTCGTTCGTCTGTTGACCCTCATCATGCAGGACGACGACAGCCATGGGTGATTCGCCCCATTTCTCGCTGGGTGCGCCCAGTACCGCGACCTCTTGGACATCTGGATGCTTAGCGACAATTTCTTCCAGATCGGTTGCATAAATATTCATGCCGCCGGAGATAATCATGTCTTTCTTGCGATCCTTAAGATACAGAAAACCATCCGGATCGAGATATCCCAGGTCTCCGCTTCTGATGTATTTATTTGATTCTTCGTCCGTCCAGTACAGACTTTCATTGGCAGCGGCGTTGTTGAGATAGCCGTCCAGGTGGAGTGCGGATCTGCCAACAATTTCACCAACAATCCCTTGCTCAACCTCGACACCCTCGTCGTCGATGATTTTCAAGATGCAACCATTGGTTGCCTGGCCCACAGAGCCTAACTTGTCTGGTGTGTGGTTGATAAACAGCGCAGTGGTGACACCGCCTTCCGTCAGGGAAAAGAACTCAAGCATTTCACCCGGCATCCGTGATGCAATTTCCTGTTTCAGGGCGATACTGGAAGGTGCGCTGCCACCAAACTTAAACTTCAGTGAAGACAGATCGAAGTCGTCATATTGTTCATGCTGCAATATTCTTCGATATTGTTCCGGCACTAGTATGGTGTGCGTCACCTGGAACACCTCAACCGCCTGGAGAAATTCCCGGGCGTCGAATTTGCCCATGATGACGTTGCAGCCGCCGCCATAAATCGTTGGCATCCAGGTGGAAAGTGCGCCGAGTGAATACAAGGGGGTGGAAATAATGTTCACGGCTGTCTCGTTAAAATCGAGCAGACCCATGGTCCTGGCCTGCATGGTGCGAGTGGCGTGGGACAGGATAATCCCCTTGGGGGTGCCTGTGGTACCGGAGCTGTACATGACGCAAAACGTATCACTGCCTGAGATCTCTACATCAGGGTAGTCTGTACTTGCGCCGTCAAGCCAGTCATTAACATGAACAACATTGTGATCGCTGAAGTTCATACCAATAACGGGTTGATTCGCTTCACGCCGGGCATCCATATCCACCAGGGATAGAAATTCCTCATCCAGCAGTAGCAGATCAGGCTCGGCATCCCCCAGGATCGCAGACAGGGTTGCCTGGTTGATCGTTGTCGGCATCGGGATAAAACAGGCACCGGAAGTCAAAATACCGGACAGGACTTGACAATAAGTTATTGAATTTCGGCCCAGAACGCAGACGCGTTGTCCTTCGCCAATGCGCAAGGAAAGCAACCGATTGGCGATTCTATTCACTCCGGTTGAAAAACTGCCCCAGTCGATGGACTCGTCTCCATCCCGGAAAGCGATTCCCGTGGCAAGTTCACGACTGTGTTTGTCGATTTGCACCGGGAGGGAATCCGCAACGATTTCAGTGTTGCTCATGTGACGATTCGGTACAAAATTGTGCCTCTGGCGCAAACCCGTTGGCTCTTGATGCCAGACACCTCGACGTCGGAATAGAAGATTTCGTTGTCCTGGTGGGTCACCCGGGCATGTGCAACCAGGTCCTCGGCCGGGGGTATTTCAATCACCTGCGCCTGCATACTCGGGGTCGATGCTTTGTAAGGACCTGCACCAGTGATAGCCCAACCGGCCATGGCGCCTGCGGTATCGAGCAGCGCTAGCGCAGCACCCTCATGGGTACCGCCAGAGATATCATCCAGGTGTGCATCCTTCCAGGGCATGGTCAGGCGGGCAAATCCAGCGTCCATATGTTCAATCTGAATGCCGCGCTCCCTGATAAACGGCACCATACCTGCTATTGCCGGTCCCATATCCCCAGGATTGGAGCCTGGTGCATCAATACTCGGCACAGGACCGATTGTCGCGTCGGCACCCTTGCGACCGCGAATCATCAAGGTCGCATGGGAAACATCTTTACCCGCCTCACTGGTGCAGGTGACCTCGACAAAAGCGAGTTCCTTGCCACGCCGGAGCAGTCTTACCCTGGCAGAAACACCCTCGTTAATGGCGGCAGACAGGTAGTTGATCTGGAATGCCGTGGTATGAAAGGGACCTACATCCTCACCCAACACTTGCCGGGCACTCGCATGGGCACCGATGATAGACAGTGAGGCATAAACCCCACCATGGAGTGCACCACCAGGGTTAGAATTTTCTTTGATGAATGGCAGGTGCAACGCTGCGCCTTCGTCAGTCAGCTCCTGTAGCTGTACACCCAGGGCTTTACTATAGGCGCACGATTCCACCCATTGTTTGAGATCGGTCATCGTAATTTCCTCGTTAAAATTCTGGTATCAGGCAGGAATGAATTGATTCCTGGCCTTCGATTTCTCTCGCCAGGGTTCGGATAGCAAGCTCAGCCTCTTCAAGTTTGAAGTTATGGGTATGCATTTGCTGCAGCGGCAAGGTGCCGGATTCAATTGCCCTGATAGCTGATCGATAGCCACTGGATGTTACGCCAATCGCGCCCTTGATGGTGATTTCCTTGCCGACGATAATGTCACTGATGAAATCCGGAATAGGCTTGAAGCCTTTTACCCCGGCTAAAACAACGGTACCACCCATTCGGACAAACGACAGTGCGTCGGTTACCGGCTTTGTTGCATAGGATGAGACGTCGACGACAACGTCGACACCCTTACCGTTGGTAATTTCTTTCACACGCTGGATGGCGTTTTCGTTCTCGACATCAATAACATGATGGGCACCAAAGAGTTTTGCCAGTTCGAGCTTGTTAACATCAGCCTCAAGACCGGTGACAATGATGTTGCTGGCGCCTGCCTGTTTACAGGCAATTACGCTGGCGAGCCCGCGTTGACCCGGACCCATAATGACGACGGAATCGCCGATTTTAGTCTGGGGTATTTCAACAGCCCAGCGAAAGCCAGCGCCCAGCGGGTTGAACATGACCGCAATTTCCGGTGGCAGTTCACTGTCCATTTTGTGGATGACGGAATTTGCATCGATGTACATATATTGTGAGTAAGAACCCCAGAGACCGGGATCATCACTCAAGGGTATGTAGGAATAGATGCGTCGATCACCGCAGAGGTGATAGTTGCCGCCGAGGCAGGTAGAACAGGTGTGGCAGGCGATCATGGTTTCAACTGCGACCCGGTCGCCAACATCTACACCCCATCGGCGAGCCGCGTTGTCTCCAATCGCTGCAATCTTACCCAGGGGTTCGTGACCCGGCACAACCGGCATGGGTGTGCCAAGAACGCCTTCGAATTGTTCGTAGTCGCTACCGCAAATGCCACAGGCCTCTATCTGTAGAATGGCACTGTCTGCATCAATCTGGGGCATGGGTAAATCCTGCCCCTGGAGTTCTCTTACACCGGTTTGAACCATGGCAAATGAAGTTTTTGGCAACATGTTTCACCTTTCCTGAGCTGGGAAATAGTTTTTAAGAATTAGGTATTGATATATATAGTACACATACGTACTATATATTGACAACACTAAATTGCGAATTATCCGGACTATATGAAAAATCCTAAACAGATCAATACCTTATCAACTGAAGAAGCCGTTAATCGGGCAAAAGAAGTCGGTGTCATTGAGCAGATTGCCGTACTGAATGTGTTCAAAACCCTGTTACATCATCCAAAACTGGCCAAAGCCGTCAACGATTTATTGATGACTTTGCTCGCCGGGGATAACCAATTGGATGCCAGATTGCGGGAACTGTTGATTATGCGAATAGGCTGGGCGACTGGTTGTGACTATGAATGGACCCAGCACTGGAAAATTGCGCTTCAATTCGGTCTTAGTGAAGCAGAAGTTCTTGCTGTCAAAGACTGGCAGTCGGCGACTTGCCTGACAGAACAGGATCGGGCAATTCTTGCTGCAACCGATGAAACCCTGGCCGACGGTATGATTTCCGCATCAACCTGGGAAACCTGCGCCGGGTTCCTGAACGCCGCGCAGTTACTGGAACTCAACGTTGCTATTGGTGCCTGGCGTCTAATTTCACAACTGGCCCGCAGTGCCGGTATCGAACTGGAAGAAGGCGTTGACTCCTGGCCACCCGCTGGTGAAGCACCGGCGTAATCGTTGCTTTTATTAACACTCCGACCCCAAATTACTAATGACTAATTTACTAAAAGGAAACCAAACAATGACTAAGCAAGCTATTTCATCGGACCTTATTGGCTTGAAATTTGACCCGGTACCCGTTAAGTGGAACGACAACGACATTATGTTGTACAACATCGCCGTCGGTTGTACACCGGACAACGATCTTGATTTTATTTATGAAGGCAAGGGTCCAAAAGTAGTCCCCAGCTACGGCGTGATTCCCGGTATGACGTGTCTGGGTGGCTTGAACCAGCATGTTGATATCAACCTGATGATGATTCTGCACGGCGAACAGAGTATTGAAATACTTCGGCCCATTCCGACCCGGGTTAAAAACGGTGTCGCTCAGGGCAGCATCTCGAAAGTCTGGGATAAAGGTAAAGCGGCGGTTATTGGCGTTGACTGTGAAGTATCTGATGATGACGGACCGATTCTGAAAACACACTCCACCATATTTATACGCGGTGCAGGTGACTTTGGCGGTGAACGCGGACCTTCGTCCGCCGGTCTCAATCAACCGCCTGCGGCAGAACCCGATATGGTGATCGAATACAAGACCTTACCGCAACAGGGTGCCCTGTATCGCTTGACTGGTGATAGAGTGCCGCTGCATATTGATCCCGAGTTCGCAAAGATGGCAGGATATGACAAACCGTTTATGCACGGATTGTGCACCTATGGATTCGTTACTCGCGCGATTGTTGAAAGCTGCTGCGATGGAAACCCTGATAACTTTATCGGCCTGGAAGGGCGATTCGCAGACCAGGTCTGGTTCGAAGACAGCATCATCACAAAGATCTGGAGAACCGGCGACGGCGAAGCCATCGTACAGGCAGAGACCCAAACCGGCGCTGTTGTGATTTCACAAGCAAAAGCCCGCTTCAAAGTTTAATTCGGGGACAGTTTACTTTTATCTCAATTCGGGGACAGTTTACTTTTATCTCACACCCTACGACTGTTTTTTCCTATAGAAAAACTAGTCTTTACCTCTGCTGTTCCACCAACTGAATGTTGAAAATGAGAATGTCTTCAGGTCGAGATTTACAATGCCGCGTGTCCTGTGCGAATTACTAACACCGCATGAAAACAGCAGGCTATCTAAGATCAGATCAAATGATAAAATAACATCATGCCTGGAATTATTGAACTGCTCATTCATTTGATCGTCACCGTCATCAAACTTCTAAAGCCAGGAGGAGTGAAAGTGGTGATGGCTGAAACGATAGTAATGAAACAACAACTCATCGTTATGAATCGTCGTAGGAAGAGGGCGCCATCACTTGCAACTAGTGATCGATTTCTGTTTGGCTTATTGGCAATGTTAATCGGTGAACGTCGCCTCCAGAAGGTTACTGTCATTCTTAAACCCGCAACCGTTCTCGCTTTTCACAAGGCCTGGTGAAACGTAAATACAGCAAATTATATTCGAACAGGACAAAAAGAATCCCAGGTAGAAAGCCGCAAGACCAAGCCCTAATTGACCTTGTCATCGAAATGAAAAGTCGCAATCCATCGTTCGGTTATGGTCGCATTTCGATGCAAATATTTGAAGCTTTCGGGATTTCTATCAGTCGCTTTGCTGTTGGCAGAATATTACGCAAAAACAAACAAAACCTGCCATCTGGAAATGATCCATCTTGGTTAACATCGATCGGTCACTTCAAAGACAGCCTATGTTCAGTAGACTTATTCCGCTGTGAATCAGCCGTATTGAAATCTCACTGGGTGATGGTTGTCATCGACCAGTTTACACGAAGAATAATTGGTTTCGCTGTCCGTACTGGTGATTGTGATGGCATTGCCTATTGCCGAATGTTTAACCAAATAACGGGTGGTCTTCCGTTGCCGAAATATCTGAGTTCCGACAATGACCCGCTGTTTCTCTTTCATCGTTGGAAGGCGAATTTGCGTATTCTTGAAATAAGCGAACTGAAATCTGTTCCAGGCACTCCGACATCACACCCGTTTATTGAGAGGGTCATTGGCACCACCAGGAGAGAATGCCTGGACCAGCTTTTCTTTTTCAATAAGCTGGATTTACAGAGGAAACTCGATCATTTTCAGGCTTATTATAATGAATACCGAGTTCATTCGTCTCTCAATCTGAAAACACCTAAAATGATGGCGAACGAAAATTCCCCCAGCAGGAGTATTGCTTTACTTGAAGAATACCGCTGGAATTCTCGTTGCGGTGGTTTGTATCAGTTACCAAAGGTAGCCTAAAATAGGATTTCGCACAGGAAAGGCTCTAATCAGCACACCGCTCTTTCGACATCCCTCTACCGGTACTGTAGTCTCGGTGAAATTATTCCAGCGGAAACGATCAGTATGGCGGTCAATTGGACGGCAGTGGCATTTAATCAGGTTCCCGATTCTGCAAATGAGATACACGGTGACAAGATAGCCAAAGACCTTGGTTTTACGGGCGGGTTAGTCCCCGGTGTGACCGTTTCCGCTTACTTAATTCATCCCGCAATTGAAGCCTGGGGTCTTGATTGGCTGGAACGAGGTTCCGCTCACGTTAAGGTGGATTCACCACTCTACGATGATGAGAAGTTTGAAGTTGATATCCGGAGCTCAACGGCTTCAACTTATGAGGCCAGGTTAATCAGACCGGATGGCACCATCAGCGCGGCAGCAGAAGTCGGCCTGCCGGAACTCATCGAAGCCGCACCTGTGCGGCGAGGGGATGAAATCGCCAATAAAGAAACACCGATTTTGCCTGCCACTCCGGAGAATATGCAGAAGCTGAAAGATGAAGGTTGTTTTGCGGTGCGTTACCGGTGGGATGGCGAGCACGCAATGAGCACTTACCTGACAGACCCAAGCGCCATGTCAAAGATATTGCGGATAGGCGGAGGCGGTTCAGCATATGCCAATATGTCAATGATCCTTGGCTGTTCCAACTGGATTCTTTCAAGAAATGCTTACATGAATCCCTGGTTGCATTTAGAGACCCGATCGCAGAATTATGCACCTGTTCCCATAGGTACTGAGATGCTGGCAGAAATGGAGATCACTGATTTGTTCAACAAAAAGGGGCACGAGTTTGTCGATGCCAGAGTGAACCTCTTCGACCGTGGCGATGATAGGTGCCTTTGTTCGATAGACCTGCGGGCGATATACAAGTTAAGAGGCCTATAAGGGGTTGACATGCTCCCGGGCGAACTACTCGACGAGATCAGCAAAGATCGTATTCATGGTTCAACCGACCTGGCCCTGGTCGCAGTTGAAGGAATCGGTCAGGTAGCCCGGGACAGTGATGCTGTTGATCCGGTGGATTTTCGGGAACAAATATCATCACTAATCGTTTCACTGCAATCATGCAGGCCAAGTATGGTCGCACTTCGCAATCTGCTGGAACGGTTACGCTTACCCATCTCGCAATTCAATACTCACGATTCTGAGGCTTATCGGAAACTGATTATTGATCACTGTGCGCAGGTGAGACAATTTGCTTTAGATGCGCAATCCCGGGTTGTTCGGGAAATGGTCAAGCTGGTTAAAATCGATGATGTGATTATGACCCACAGTATCAGCTCTACCGTTAAGAAAATCTTTGAGCAACTTTCAGAGACACAGATCGAGATTATCGTCACAGAATCCCGGCCAGGTGACGAAGGGAAAGTGTTGGCAGCCTATCTTGCTGAATTGGGTTTTAGACCTACCTATATCACTGAAGCGCAAATTAATTTGTGGATGCCTGAGGTTTCCAGGGTTATCGTCGGCGCTGACGCATTGCTTGGCGATGGTTCCTTCATCAACAAATGTGGCACTAGCCTTATGGCCATGTCTGCGCAATATCACAAGGTCCCGGTATATGTATGCGCGGAAGCTTTCAAGCAGACACACAATATTGAGTATGAATTGGAGCAGATGGACCCAGGCGAGCTCAGGCTTAACCTGGATGGTGTCGAGGTAAGCAATCGCTACTTTGAGCGTGTACCTGCAGACCTGGTAACGGCGTGGATTCACTAACAAATAACTGGTTGAATCGATTCTACTTCCTGGATCGGGATCTCATTGTTCGAAGAAATCAAGAATGAGCCTGCGCACTTCAGGTGAGCTGCCTGTCCTGTGCGAATTGTTAATTTTCAAATAGAAACAACAGTTTAACTGTTGCGTATCGGGCATGTGATAAAATAACGGGAATGCTTGAAATCATCGAACTGCTAACCCACTATTTCGTCACGCTAATCAAACTTCTGAAACCAGGCGGAGTGAAAGTGGTGATGATCGAATCGATCGCGATGAAGCATCAGCTTATTGTCATGAATCGTGCCAGGAAGAGATCACCTGCGTTGGTCACAAGAGATCGATTCCTTTTTGGCTTCTTAGCAATGTTAATCGGCGAACGCCGTCTGCAGAAGGTGGCTGTGATCATAAAGCCTGCAACGATTCTTGCCTTCCATAAAGCACTTGTGAAACGAAAATACAGCAAGCTTTATTCGAATCGGGCTAAGAAAATCCCAGGTAGAAAAACACGAGACCAGGTTTTGATTGATTTGGTGATTGAAATGAAAAGGCGTAATCCGTCTTTCGGCTATGGTCGTATTTCGATGCAAATATTTGAAGCTTTCGGGATTGCTATCAGTCGCTTTGCTGTTGCTAGATTACTGCGCAAAAACAGACGCAACCTGCCTTCTGGTGACGGTCCATCCTGGCTGACATTCATCGGTCATATCACCGACAGTTTATGGTCCCGGGGCGCCGTCCGGTCGACCTCTTTCGATGTGAATCAGCAACCTTGAAATCTCACTGGGTGATGGTTGCCATTGATCAGTTTACGCGAAGGATTATTGGTTTTGCCGTACAAGCCGGTGACTGTGATGGCATTGCCTATTGTCGAATGTTTAACCAGATCATTGCCGGTAAATCACTGCCGAAATATCTCAGCTCCGACAATGACCCGCTATTTCTCTTTCAACGTTGGAAAGCAAATTTACGGATCCTTGAAATTGACGAATTGAAATCTGTTCCAGGCATTCCGACATCACATCCATTCATTGAACGTGTTATCGGCACGACCAGAAGAGAATACTTGGACTATCTCATCTTTTTTAGCGGGCTTGATTTGCAGAGGAAACTCGATCGTTTTCAGAAATACTATAATGACTCTCGTGGTCATTCATCTCTAAATATGAAAACACCAAAAAGAATGGCAGAGGAACCATCCTGCGAGAAGACTATTGTTTCTCTTGATCAGTATCGATGGAAGTCACATTGCAATGGTCTGTATGAACTGCCGGTAGCAGCTTGAATTAGGATTTCGCACAGGACAGGTCATTTCCCCCCGTTTTTACATAGGGTATTATGCAGGAGATCATGATAATTAATTACCACAGCCCAATAGCTTCATAACTTACGACAATTGCTCGTTCAACAAACGTCGATGACTGTTTCCACGCGCCTGAGATTGAATCGATGATAGAGCCATGCGGCATGTTGAACCGTTGGAAACCGGTGGCATTTCTCCACAATAAGGACCCCGAAAATGCTCCAATACTTCACACTTACTACTGTCCTCACGGGGTAGACCGCCAGCTTTCAACATTCGGACGCGCGCCGAGGACAAAAGTTTTGCAAAATGCTCGTGGTGATCTGAACGAGGACAAAAAATTGACCATCCACGACGATTTGGAGGGATATAGTGGTTGAGGAAAACGTCAATCCAGATCTGGGCAACGCCCTTACACGCTGTGAGCTCTTTGCATCACTGACTCACGCCGAATGTGAACTGATCGCTGCCGGATGTGAACTGCGGACAATCACCAGTGGCTCACTACTCCTTGCAGAAGGCGACAGCGGCAATGAGATGTATGTACTGATCAATGGCGTGCTGGAGGTCTTCAAACAAACTTATGGCGAGGAGGTGGTTCTCCAACGACACGCGGAAACTGGCGCGTATATAGGGGAAGGGGCTCTGCTCGACTCAGGTGACGACCTTCGCCGCGCCAGTGTTCGCAGTCTGGAAGATAGTCAGGTACTCGTGGTTCCCAAAGCGCTCTTCCTGCAGGCAATGCAACTTAACCCTGCCATTGAGGAACACTTGAACATCGTCCACCATCGCCAAAACAAGCAGCTGTCATTGGTGGAACAATCAGTCATGTATCGGGCACTGGCGCTCTTTGACCAGGAGGACGGCTGGAGCCGCGAAGAACATTTTGAACCTGGCCAGGTCATTGTTGCAGACGGCGACCCGCCGTCAGCGGTTTTTGTGGTCCGTTCAGGGACAGTGAAACGCAGTCGCATGGAGGATGGCGAGGAAATCATCCTGTCCATGATCCACGAAGGTCAGACGTTCGGCGGACTGGCGATGCTTGAAGATCGACCTCATAGCGCTGCCGCCATCGCCACTTCTGCTGTCGAGCTAGTCATCTTTGATCGTGAACAATTCCTGCAGGCTACTGCCGCGCTACCAGAACTGCATGAGTACCTCGGTGCCGTGAACCGCGTTTACGCCATGAGCGGAGGTCTCGTCACTGTGTTTGATGGTGAATTCCGTGGCCAACCAGCGATCGTGACTGTGGTGCACATTGATGATAGCCACGAAGTCATCGTCAACCACGTTATCGACCGGGCGATTTACAGCGCCTCTATCGAAAGTCCTGTGGATGCGGAGTGCGAGGACTTCATCTACCGCGATAAGAAGCGCGAGATCCTGCGCATCCTGACGACGCACGACGGCGTGCTGCTGCGGGTCCATGTGGAAGGACCATGGCAAGAACTGAGCCAGGTGCATGCCCTGTTGCTGAACCGAACGCCGGTCGCGCGCGAGGCACTGCAACAATTTAAGGATAGCGGCCATCTATTGGAGCCTTCCCCCGCGCAATTGGCCAGGAGTCCCGAAGCTATACTCTGCCAGTGTCTCGGACTGACACGGCGGACAATCGAATCGGCCATGGTGCACGGTGCATTGACACTCGAGGACCTCAGTCGCGAAACTGGCGCCACGACAGTCTGCGGTGCCTGCACAGCCACCATCGCGTCCTTGCTCAGCAGCACCGGACAGGTGGTCAGAATCTGCGAAGAAATTGAAGTCACAACTGATGTGCGGTCTTTCCGCTTTACACCCAGCGCAGAATTAATTCAGGATGGCGCGATTGATCTCGAACCTCTGCGGCCCGCCCTTCCGGGACAACACGTGGTGATCTCGGCGGAAATTGACGGCGCCTGGGTACAACGACCCTATACCATCACGTCTCCCCCCCGATGCACCGAATGGCGGGAGATCACTGTAAAACGGGAAGACCACGGGTTCCTCTCCAACTGGTTGTTTAAGCAACCACAGGCACCCAATCTGAAACTGTCGCATCCTAAAGGCGATTTCTGGATCGACCCTGAACTACGGGAAACCGTTGTCTGTTTGGTCGCTGGAATCGGCATGACCCCGGCGCTGGCAATCGCCCGCGGCATTGATGAGGAACAAAGCGATCAAATATTGCACATTGATTATTCTGCGCGGACCCAGGGCGACTTCGCATATAGGCAGGAACTCGATGATCTGGCAGCAAGGAACAAGAACATCAGTGTCAACTATCGCTCTACCGGTGGTCGACAACACCTGGATCTGACTGCGGTGCAGGCGATCCACAGTCGATTGCCAGGTGCACGATATCTTCTCTGCGGACCCCAGGGATATATGCAAGCTGCGCAGGAGTTGCTGCTTGAGGTTGGGGTGAGGCCGAAACGGGTGCAGTTGGAGATCTTCACGCTGGTCGGTCATGAGCCACTGGAAACTCCGAAACGCAGCACAGCAAAGCACCTGCAACTGATCGTAACGTTAGGATTGTGTATTCTTTATCTGATTCAGAACGCACTCAACTGGGGTCTGCCCAGCGTGGCGGCCTTGCAGCAGCTCGACGGTTATCGGATTACCACCGGCGGTATACTGATAGCTTTCATCGGCTATCAGTGGTACCTGCCCTACCTGAGGTTGACCCGCAAACCGGCGCATGCTGCAACCCAACTGCATAGTTATACCGGTGTCCTTGCACCGGTTCTGCTGTACCTGCATTCCGTTTCTCTTGGCTTCGCCTACACCTTCGTTTTATCGTTCTTGTTCTTACTAAACACGATGGTTGGCGCCGTGGACAAAACCTTGATCTGGAACCTACAGCGGCGCCAGCGCTACCAGCGCATTTGGCTAATGGTTCATGTACCCGCTTCATGCTTGATTACTGTGCTGGCCCTCATCCATCTGGTGTACGCTCTGGCCTATAAGTAACAGAAAATGAAACTGAATATCTCTCTCCCTTTACAACGACTACAACGACCAACAACGGTGAGAAATGCTGGCTAACAAGTGGAAAAAACTGACTCCCGAGCAGCAAGCGGCTTATGGCCTGGGCCTAATCGTTGCCGCAATAGGCGTCGTGGTCCTTCTGCTTCCCGGGCGCGAGTCCTGGCACGCCGCCGGTCCGCAAAACGTAGGGCATACCAAAGTTGAGTGCAACGAATGTCATACCCCGGCCCCGGGCAGTTTTATTGGTCAGGCATTTAACAACATGATGTACGCGGTTGGAATATCAGAATCCGCAACGCCTTTTATTTACAAGCCAGCCGAAAACGAACAGTGTTTGGCATGTCACGAAAATCCCGACGATCGGCATCCGGTGGCGAAGTTTATGAAACCCGAATTCGCCAAAGCCAGGCAGGCAGTGGGAGTGCAATTCTGCGTTAGCTGTCACCAGGAGCATCTGGGCGTACGGGTTAGTGTCACGCTGCGCGTCTGTCAGAACTGCCACGAGAAAACCAGCCTAGACAATGATCCGGTTGATATCCCACATACCGTGCTGATCAGTGATGAACGCTGGGAAACTTGCCTGGGCTGCCATGATTTTCACGGTAACCATGAGAGAAAAGTGCCAACAATGGTGTCTCGAATGTTGACTGAAGAGCAGGTTCAACAGTACCTGGACGGCGGTAAATCGCCATACGGTTATCGTCGACTGACAGTTATACAGACAATGCGACGCCATAAAGGAGATTTGTGAAGAGCCGAAGGACTGGGTATACTCACCACCGATGGTTAAATATTGGTTGCAGGATTCACGCTCAAACCCTGGGATTCCTCACTGTGATGACTACACTCTCTAATCGATGGGGAATTTTTTTCCTTATCGCGATCGCACTTTTAGCCACGTCCGCGTGCCGCGAAAGCGGGCTGCAAAGTGTCAAATGCGATCAACTTGCCGTTCCCGAATCTTCCGAACTAATGTCACTCGAACATGAAGTCGACTACAAAGCCCTTAACAGTACTTCTCTAGACGCCGACGTCGCCAAACTATACGGAATCGACCAGGAGGAAACACTGGGCGTCGTCATGGTCAGCGTCTATCAAACAGATGAGAAAGGCATCGGTGTGGAAACCTGCGTTAGCGGATGGACGACAAATTTAATAGGGCAGAAGAAACGGCTGGAGTTTGAAGAAATTCGGGAAGGGGCTGCGATATACCATATCAGCACTTTTCCATTTAGTCACATGGATCATATGACTTTTGATGTGGATGTGCGAATAGTAGCCACCGGGGAAACGCACGAACTTAAGTGGAAGCAGCAATTCTGGCGGGGTTGACGCCCAATAACGCTTTACCCCTTGTGTTATAGGTAAAAGCTAGCTGTCGATCGCGACAGCTCTGTGCATTAGCATTGCGCCAGAAACTTTGTACCCGGCTGCACGTTAAGGCGAACTGGGGAAATCGATGATCAAAGTTGTTTTGGGTTTATCGGCGGCAGTGTTGGTTACTATCCTGGCAGCCAAACTGGTGTACAACGTAACCGCCTATAATGGAACCGAGCCTGCCAACCAACCATGGGCACTAAATAAAATGGAATTTGTGGCCTGGAACGGTGAAAAATGGACCGCCTGGATTCGTGATAATACATTCGAACAACGTCCGCAGAACGATGTACGGTGGAGTTCCCATGCCAATGCCAGCCTGGCGTTTATTGACTGGGAAGGCAAGCCCTGGCAGGTGAAAATCGACAGCGACACACTTGTGCTGGCGCTTCGAGGCGACTGGAAAGGATCCACCCAGCGTGTGACCGCCATCCGTTACCGTGATTGGAAAGGCGTAAATCAACTGCGAACGCTGACCCAATTAAAGCGCTAAAGGATCTCTGCAAATGATGTATATAAAAAATAACAACAGGCTAGAGGTGTGATATCCATGGCCAACAGGCTCAGGAACCGCTTGACGTTCGCCATCTTGTGCAGTTTCTCCTACACTACCTACGCCGCCGAATACGATTTACGCGAAGGTGTCACCGAAATGAGCCAGCGCATTCAGGCGCTGCACCACCTGAGTCTGGGGGTCTGTGTGGTTGTCGGCATCATTGTTTTCGGCGCTATGTTCTACTCCATCTTCGCCCATCGGCGCTCGAGGCATCCGCGGCCCGCTGACTTTCATGAGAGTACGCTGGTGGAAGTCGTGTGGACTGCAATTCCAATCTTGATCCTGGCTGCGTTGGCCATCCCGGCGACGACGACGTTGATAGATATTGAAGATAACAGCGATGCGGATCTCACCATCCTTATCACCGCCTCGCAGTGGAAATGGCACTATCAATATCTCGAAGCGGACATTGGCTTCTACAGTAATCTGACCACGCCAATGGCTCAGATCAATAACCTCGAACCCAAGGGTGAGAACTATCTACTGGAGGTGGACAATCCATTGGTGTTGCCCACCAACAAGAAGGTCCGTTTCCTGACCACCTCCAATGACGTCATCCACTCCTGGTGGGTACCGGACTTCGCCGTAAAGCAGGATGCCATTCCGGGATATATTAATGAGGCGTGGACGCGAGTCAGTGAGCCTGGGCTGTACCGGGGCCAATGCACGGAACTTTGCGGCAAGGGCCACGCCTACATGCCGGTGGTTGTGCACGTGAGGCCCGAGACTGAATTCGATAAGTGGATCGACGACCAGCGGCTCGCCAGGGAGCTCGCCTCAGGGCAAGCGGTGGCAGACCGCAACAAGGAATGGTCGATTGGGGAACTCATGCTGATCGGCGAACAGGTCTTTTTGTCGCATTGTTCGACCTGCCATGAAGCGGACGGCATGGGCCAGGGTTCAACCTACCCGGCATTGGCCGGTGGCAATATCCCCACAGGACCCCTGTCGGCGCATATCGATCGCGTGATGAATGGCAAGGCTGGGACTGAAATGCAATCCTGGGCACCGCAGCTTTCCGATCGCGAGTTGGCTGCCGTGATTACCTATGAACGTAATGCCTGGGGTAATGCTAGCGCCGACGTCATTCAACCAAAAACCATTTACGCAGCCAGATAGGGGGACTGAACCATGGTTGTACAGGCACAAGACATTCCACATCGCTCTTCACTGCTGGCATACATTGCCCGATGGCTGCTGACGACCAACCACAAGGAGATCGGCACTCTCTATCTGTGTCTCAGTTTTACGCTGTTTTTCATTGCCGGGGCGATGGCGATGGTTATCCGTTTGGAGCTGTTCCAGCCCGGAATCCAATTTGCGCAGCCGCTTTTCTACAATCAGATGGTAACAATGCATGGGTTGCTCATGGTGTTCGGTGTGGTGATGCCCGCCTTTGTTGGACTGGCTAACTGGCAGATCCCGCTGATGATCGGCGCGCCCGACATGGCCCTGCCGCGGCTGAATAATTTCAGTTTCTGGATCCTGCCTTTTGCTTTCACCTTGTTGATCTCTACGCTCTTTATGGAAGGTGGGGCACCCAATTTCGGCTGGACTTTTTACGCACCCCTATCCACCACCTACGGGCCACCGAGCACGGATTTCTTTATCCTCGCCATCCATATGATGGGGATATCATCGGTGCTAGGAGCCATCAACGTTATCGTCACTATCTTCAACCTGCGGACGCCGGGAATGACGTTGATGAAAATGCCCTTATTCGTGTGGACCTGGTTAATCACTGCCTTTCTGCTCATCATGGTGATGCCGGTGTTGGCAGGGGTAGTCACTATGATGCTTACCGATCGCCACTTCGGCACCAGTTTTTTTTCCGCGACTGGCGGTGGCGACCCGGTTATGTTCCAGCACATTTTCTGGTTCTTCGGACATCCGGAAGTCTACATCTTGATCCTGCCGGGCTTCGGTATTGCCTCACAGATCATCCCCACCTTTGCCCGTAAGAAACTATTCGGCTATCACTCGATGGTGTTTGCGACAATTGCGATCGCGATTTTATCCTTTGTAGTGTGGGGACATCACATGTTCACCACCGGTATGCCACTGGTGGGCGAACTATTCTTCATGTACGCGACAATGTTAATAGCCGTCCCTACTGGAGTGAAAGTATTCAACTGGGTCGCTACCATGTGGCGTGGTTCCATGACTTTTGAAACACCCATGTTGTTCGCCCTCGGCTTCGTCATATTGTTCACTATTGGTGGTTTTTCGGGTCTCATGCTGGCCCTCGTACCGGCTGATTTTCAATACCACGACACTTTTTTTGTCGTGGCGCACTTCCACTATGTTTTATATCCGGGCGCTATTTTCGGTACCATGGCGGCGGTGTACTACTGGCTGCCTAAATGGACTGGCCACATGTACGATGAACGTCTGGGTAAGATCCATTTTTGGACCGCGGTGATCGCGGTCAACCTTACTTTCTTCCCTATGCATTTTTCCGGTCTTGCCGGTATGCCCCGCCGGATTGTGGATTACTCGCTACAATTTGCCGATTTCAATATGGTTTCCAGCATCGGCGCCGGACTCCTCGGCTTGACACAGATATTGTTCCTTTACATCGTGATCAAGACCATACGCGGTGGTGAAAAGGCAAGCGCCCATGTTTGGGAGGGTGCTGAAGGTTTGGAGTGGACAGTCCCTTCTCCGGCACCACTTCACACGTTCGAAACTCCACCTCCATTTCCCGTGATTATGGACAACAGCGAGCGAACACAACTCGACGAATAGGAACGCCATTTAATGACCGAGACCCAGAACCATCAGCGCAAGCATCTAGTCCTGCTTTTCTCGCTGGCTGTGGGTATGTTTGGCTTTGCTTACGCACTGGTACCGCTTTACCAGGTCTTTTGCGAGGTGACCGGGTTGAACGGTAAAACCTCCGGGCGCCCAGCCGACCCTGTAACGATCTCGGACACCCTTGTGGTCGCTTCCGATCGCGAAGTGACGATTCAGTTTCTGGCCATCGTCGGTAATGGTATGCCGTGGGAATTTCGACCAGAGAAGCATCAACTGCGGGTTCGATTGGGGGAGATCAACACAATTGACTACTATGCCCGCAACCGCGCCAATCAGGCGGTAACCGGACAGGCCGTGCCCAGCGTAGCGCCGGGTGCCGCTGCTAAGTATCTGCATAAAATCGAATGTTTCTGCTTCAGTCAGCAGCACCTGGAAGCAGGTGAAGATCGGTACATGCCGCTCCGATTTTATATCGGCGTCGATCTGCCGGAGGAAATACACACCCTCAGCTTGTCGTATACCCTGTTCAAGGTACCCGAAGTTCAGGTCGCTGCACTTGTGGATAAGCAGTCATGAATGAAGCGCCCCGCTATTACGTCCCACACTCCAGTCCCTGGCCCATTATCGGCTCTGGTGCGCTGTTTGTAACCGCCTTCGGCGCAGCCAATTTCATCCACCAGAGCACCGAAAAGGTCGCGGCTGAGGGGAACTTCGGGCAACCGATCTTCTTCATCGGACTGGCCCTGATCGCGTTTATGATGTTCGGCTGGTTTGGCGTCGTCATCAGGGAATCGGTCAAAGGCATGAGCAGTAGTTTGCTCGACCGTTCGTATCGGATGGGCATGGCCTGGTTCATCCTTTCGGAAGTCATGTTCTTCGGCGCCTTCTTCGGCGCGCTTTTTTACGCCCGGATTATTTCTGTCCCCTGGCTGGCCGGAGCGGGTAATAATCTGGAAACACACATCTTGTTGTGGCCGGACTTCGCCGATACCTGGCCGTTGTTTATGACCCCTGGCGGGGATGCCACCGAGGCGATGGAAGCCTGGGGCCTGCCTTTCGCCAATACCGTCATTCTGGTCAGCAGCAGTGTTACCGTTACGTTCGCCCATTGGGCACTGCGAAAAAACCAGAGATTGCCGTTGCTAATCTGGCTGCTCATCACGGTGGCTCTGGGCGCGACCTTCCTGACACTTCAGGCCGTTGAGTATATACATGCCTATGACGAGTTGGGTTTGAACCTGGGAGCGGGAATTTACGGCTCGACCTTCTTTATGCTGACGGGGTTTCACGGTGCGCACGTGACCATGGGAACGATCATGCTGGCCGTCATGTGGCTACGTTGTTTTAGCGGACACTTCACACCGGAAAACCACTTCGCGTTCGAAGCGGTGAGCTGGTATTGGCACTTCGTGGACGTGATCTGGTTGTTTCTGTTTACATTTGTGTACTGGTTTTAAGATGAGTCTACGCACTAATTCCAATGCAGGTAGAACCGCGGAAATCAAACTGATCGTCGACCTGGATGGCGACGACATGCCGACTCGAATCGAATGGCAAGCCTCGGAGGGGCAAGAAAATGGCCCGGTCTTATGTCAATCGATGATGCTGTCAGTCTGGGATAGCGAGAACAAGACCACTGCCGCGATTGACCTATGGATTAAAGATATGACCGTCGACGAAATGAACCTCTACTTCTACCAGGTGATTCACCAGATGGCCGACACCTACTTACGGGCGACCAAAAATGTGGACATGGCCAACTCGATCCACGAGTTTGGCAACAACTTTGGTGAAACCCTGGGATTGATAAGACGGAGCGCGACATAGATGAATGTTTCCATTGTTCCGGCACTCAGAGCGCTCATGCCAGCGGCATCAATCGTCGCCGTCTTATTCTTCGGCCTGGTCGTGGGCTATTGGGCGAACGCGGCATTCTTTCCGGGTACCAGCCCGGAACAACCTATCGCTTTCAGCCACAAGATCCACGCCGGTGAAAACGAGATTCCCTGCATGTATTGCCACACCCAGGCACGCCGTTCCATATCCGCTGGCGTTCCCAGCGTCTCGAAATGCGTGGGCTGTCATCTGGAGGTGGCAACGGAACGGCCGCAGATACGCAAGCTGATGAATTACTGGCAAAACAAAGAGCCCATCCCCTGGATCAAAGTTCATGATCTGCCGGATTTCGTTCACTTCACGCATAAGCGCCACGTGAGCGCTTATGCGCGTGCCGCCGGTATTGAGTGCCAGACCTGTCACGGACCCGTTGAAACCATGGACAGAATTCATGTGACCAGCAGGGCGATCGATGGTTCTATTCAGTTGGATAGCCCTTGGGAAATGGGCTTGTGCCTGAACTGCCACAAACAATACGCGGTCGAGAACGGGACGGATTGTTGGACCTGTCATAAATAAGAGAAGAGCGCTATGCCAAATATAGAACGCAGAGACTTCCTCAAGCTGGTTGGTGCAGGCGGCGTTGGCGCCGGCGCCGGGTTCATGCTGAGAGAATCGATCAAGCACCCGATGGAGTATTTGATCCCCCATGTTGTGGCGCCCGAGGATTTCAGCACCGGAATCGCCACCTGGTACAACACGGTATGCTCTATGTGTTCGGCCGGATGCGGTATTTCCGTACGCACCCGCGAAGGTCGTGCCAAAAAGATCGAAGGCAATCCTGCGCATCCCGTCAGCCAGGGTCGACTTTGCGCACTAGGCCAGGCGGGACTGCAAGTTTTATACAACCCCGACCGGCTGACTGGTCCATTGATGCAAACCGGGCAGCGCGGATCCACGTCGTTCACGCAAATCACCTGGGATGAGGGTCTAGGCAAGGTCGCTGACCGCCTGAATTTGCTAAAGGTCGCGCATCGAGGCGACCGCGTTTGCATGCTGAGTCAGGGTATTCGGGGACACATGGCGCAACTGTTCGAACTCTTTATGGACCAACTGGGTTCTGATCGGCTACTGCACTACGATTTTGACCACCCGCACACTTTATACGAAGCAAACCTACGTTTCTTTGGCGAGGAGCGCCTGCCTTATTACGATTTAAAAAATACCCGGTACCTGTTGTCCTTCGGAGCAGATTATCTCGGAAATTGGATTTCTCCGGTACACCACAGTCTCGGCTTTGGACACAGTCGACAGGGTCAGTCTGATAGCAGGGGACGGTTTGTTCAAATCGAACCTAGAATGTCGCTAAGCGGCGCCGCTGCCGATGAATGGATTGCTGCCAAACCCGGTACAGAAGGTATTTTAGCGCTGGGCCTGGCGCACCATATTGTCTCCCAAGGCCACTACGAGGGAGCGGATCGCGACGACTGGGCAGCAGCACTTTTGGATTACACCACAAACCAGGTGGCCGAACAGACAGGTGTTCCCACAGACACCATCACCCGCCTAGCCGACACTTTTGTGCATACAGAACCCAGCCTTGCCATCGCTGGTGGCAGCGCGGGTAACCATATTAATGGCGTTGACACCCTGGTCGCGGTCAATGCGCTTAATTACCTTGTGGGTAACCTCGGCAAGGCCGGTGGGGTGGTGTTCAACCCGGAACCCGCCGGTCCGGTCTTGCATAAGCACCAGGCCAGTTATCGTACGATGCTCGAACTCGCCAAGGATGCGCAGCAAGGTAACATCGACATTTTGATCCTCAACGGCACCAACCCTGTGTTTACGCTGCCATCGGCCGGGTTCCGGGAGGCGCTGGCGGAGATACCTCTGATTGTAAGCCTATCGAGTTTCAGAGACGAAACCACAGCGCTGGCCGACATAATTCTGCCGAGTCATACCTACCTCGAAAGCTGGGG
>SMVB01346544.1_pt1 | contig 30049 bp, 20 predicted proteins | sample 2456461 | NCBI WGS metagenome assembly SMVB01 (sample SAMN11095934, study PRJNA526329) | marine sediment metagenome | biome: Marine sediment; feature: Surficial sediment; material: Deep marine sediment; isolation source: Hadal surficial sediment | place: Pacific Ocean | collected 2014-05 | depth... | reverse complement strand
CCTTTCGAGTCTGGCCTCGAGCAACCCCTCGGAGACGAGTGTCTCCGTAGCGAGCGGTCCGTCCTACAAAGTTTGGCGGATGCTCCGCTTTCGCGGTCGAAACTGGCTGGCGCGCTTCTCGGCCGAACTCGCAATCGAGCTGCCCGAGGCCGAGGCCTCGCCCGCCGGCGACGTCGACTCGCTCTGGGTCACAGAGTTGCGCACGAGCCTCGACTCGCTGCTGCTCGCGGACAAGTCGAGCCGGCTTCGAGCGCATTTCGATCCGATCACGGGCGTCGTGCGCCGGCTCACACAGCTCTCCATGGGGCCTCGCCCGGACTTCAAGCGCTACGAGTTCGGGCGGCGAGGGGCCACGCGGCTCCGCAGCGAGCCCCCCCGCGGTCAGGCCCTCGAACCACCCGAGCGCTGGCCCGGTGGCCTGGAAAGCTTTCACGCCTACGATCCCGAGGCGCTCGGCTGTCGACTCGTCTCGAGTCCCGCCGTACTCGCCTGGTGGCTTACGTGGGGTCCCGCAGCGGCCACGGCACACTCCGAAGATCCACAAGCATGTTATTTCCTGGGCAAGACGCTCTATCGGGTCAGCTTCGAGCCACTGGGTACGAGGTTCGAGCGGGTCGACTACCAGCTCGTCCGCGAGGGCCGCTCGAAGCGCCGCTCCGGACGGATTCGCGTCGAGCGCTTCGAGGTGGTGAGCCATCCGATCGCCGGCAAGCTCGACGAGAAGACGATCGTCGCGGAGATTGCACTCGATGCGGAGAACCGTCTCCCCTGGCGCTTCGTGATTCGCGAAGGACCGCTCCGGATCAACCTCAAACTCGAGCGGGCGCTCCTACCCGCAACTTCACTGTTGCCGCGTTGATCACGCCATCCCGTTCCCGCTCGAGGGGGCCACGACGCGATCGATCCCGAGCAACTTGCTCTAGAAGGTTCGCGACCGCGTCTTGAACGAGGTCAAGCAATCCTTCTAGCGACGCACGCGGGTATAGCCGAAATCGGGAAGTAGGTTCTGCTCGACGTACGCGTCGATTCGAGCCCTCTCCACGTCGCTGAAATAATCGCGATAGCCACCGACCTTGGCGCGCCGAACCTTGTAGGAATCTGCATTGTCGCGATTTCCCGGTTTCAACCGTCCACCCGCGAAGATCGAGGTATTGCTCGCTTCGAGTTTGCGCATGTTCTCGACCGAGGATTCCTTGACGGCCTGCTCGATCACTTCCGGCGACGCATCGAGCCCGAGGAACGCGACGATCTGGGTGAGGAACTCGACAGGCTCCCTGCGCAGATCCTCGTATCGGATGACGAGTAGATCCGAGACGCGCTCGGCCTCACGCGCCCAGAGGTTCAGGAAGGCGATGCAACGCTCGAGTCCATAGCGGGGATTCATCACGAAGTCGTAGATCGAAACCTCCGTGCCCTTCGGCGGATAGTGGTTCACGCGGGTCTTCTTGCGTTTCATTCGGTACTTCCACTGAAAATACTGGGAGACCGTCACATCGCGGGGATCGCGGACGAGCAGCAGCACACGCCGATCGGCAAAATCCGCCTTCGATTCGCGATTGCCCGTGTAGTCCTGGATGTAGTTGTCATGGGTAAAGAAGATCCTCGGACGCGACGCACTACGCCCGGCGGAAACGCCTGACGAAAGCGGCGCGTCGTCGGGGTTCGCCTTCGAGAGTCGAATGACGCACGAAATCATGACGCGCAGCCAGGTGCGGCCGCTCTTGCCGAAGGCGGCGACGACGACGTCGGCTCGTCGCAGCTCGCGATACTCGCTGCGACCCCGCATCCACCGCTCCAGCCGGACCTTCTTCTCCTTGGGCAGCCAAAAACAGGCGCCGACCACGACTCCACGACTCGCCTTCTTCAAGATTGTCTGGAGCACGCTGCCTTCCCCTCTCACTTCTTCAATCGACCTCGGCCCGCAGCGTGTAGTCTCTCGCCTCGAGGTCATCGCTTCCTATCGAGGCGGCAGGGGCGGGGCCACTATCCGTCGGGATGCAGACCCGTGCGCTTCGCGAGATGGGTGCCGTAGCGGGCGAGGGCCTGCCAGGCATGGGCGAGGCGACTGCGGCGCAGCCAGCTGATCTGGATCAGCTTGCGCGGCCCCACATAACGGCGGTGTCCGTGAAAGGATTCTGCCGATCGCCGGAAGGCGAGTAGCGTCCCGTCGGCGGGCGTGATCTCCGTCGCGTAGTCTTCCAGATTCGTGCGTGAGCGCAGGATGCGGAGACGGCCACCCTCTGCGGTCCATTCCCGGTTCGGGTAGATGAGCACGGTGACGACCTTGCTCCAATGATCCGGGTGGATATTGCCGTCACTGGCTTCGCAATATCCGCGGACGGACGTAGTGAAGGGTAGCTCCGGCAGCTCCGGAACTCCGAGTTTCTCGCCGAGCATGCGGATCCAGTCCGGCTCCGCGAGCTCCTCGAGCAGCTTTGCGAAGATCGGGCCGTAGTCGAGCTTGCCGATCGCGTGGTTGCGCGGCTCGTTGACCTTCGGGAAGTCCTTCACGATGCCTTCGAGGGCGGTGGGGCGTAGGAATTTCGGGACCACCAGATACGCAACGGGTTCAGCCTCCGCCTTCGCGGCTTCGAGATTTGCGATATCGATGAGCTCGCTCACGATTCCTGTCCGCCCCTCCGCGACCGAACTCATGCCGTCCCGCCCTCTTCTCCGTCCACGCGTTAAGCGGCGTCGCCCATCAGGCAGCGTCGGGGTGGGTTCTGGGATAGTCTAGAGTTCTTCACGGCCTTTTGCCGGGCTTTCCAGGCCGTTGGAATTTCACATGCTCTCGCGTCGAATTGCCCTCTCCCGTCTCGCCACGATCGGAGGGTTTGTTCCGCTTCCCGAACCCGGGCGAAGACGTGTCGGAAGATGGCTGCGAGGATGGGCCGAATCCCTGCTCCTCGAAGGCGCCGAAGCGACCGTAGTTTCCTATGGCAAGAGCGGTCGTACCTGGCTGCGCCTCATGCTCTCCCGTTTCTATCAGCGTCGCCATGGGCTGCCGGAGGGGGCCTTTCTCGAGTACGATAATTTGAACCGGCAAGTGGCCGAGATCCCGACCATCTTCTTCACGCACGGCAACTATCTGCGGGACTATACCGGCCACTTCGACGATCTGGCGGCCGATTTCCGTGATCGGCCAGTGCTGCTGCTCGTTAGGGATCCGCGGGATATTGCCGTTTCACAATATTTCCAGTGGGCCCATCGGATGAGCCCGCATAAGAAGTGGCTGAACCGCTATCCGGCGGTCGACGAGGAACTCACGATCTGGCAATTCGTGGCGCAGCATGAGGCGGGGCTCGACCGGGCGATCGAATTCCTGAACGGCTGGGCCCGGGCTTCGGAGAAGCTCGAGTCGATCGAGATCATTCGGTACGAGGATATGCGAGTGGAGCCCGAGAGCGTCCTCGAGCGTGTACTGCGTTTTTTCGGGGCGGACCCCGAGCCGGCCGAGGTCCTGGAAGCGGTCGAGTACGCGAGGTTCGACAACATGCGCCAGCTCGAGCACGAGTCGGTCGTGGCGGCCTCGGGTCGTCGGCTCATCCCCGGCGAGCCGGGTCGCAGCGACTCCTACAAGGTACGCCGCGCCAAGGTCGGAGGCTGGCGGGATTATTTCGACGAGGCCGAGATCACCGAGATCGACGTCCGCGTCAAGCTGGGGCTGCAACCCGGCTTCGGCTACGATGCGGCCGAGCCGGCACTCTCCGAAGAGGCCGCGTCGGACACGGAGCGGGCCGGTCCGGATCATCCGGGAAAGGGGAGGATCAGCGCGTGAGCGTCGTGCCCGATCGGATGAAGAAGGCCGCAATCATCGGCGGGACGGCACCTCTTCCAAAATCGATACGGGTCTCGCTACGTAAACGCGGCCTCGCCTCGCTCGAGGTGGCCAAGGCGCGCAAGGCCCAGCTGCTCATCATCGCGCACCCCAAGAGTGGCAATACCTGGCTCAAGGTGATGATCTCGCGGCTCTACCAACTCCGGCACGGCTTCCCGGATTCACAGATCCACAAGACCGACGAGTTCACCCGCAAGGTGCCGGAGGTACCGCGGCTGGCGGCGAGCAACGGCTGCTACAGCTACGAGGCGGCGGTGGGTGCGCTTCTCGAGCCGGCGAACCGCGACGCGGGCATGAATAACAAGGCGGTCGTCTTCCTCGCTCGCCACCCCTGCGATATCGCCGTGTCCTGGTACCACCAGTTCACCAAGAGGCAGTCGAAACACAAGCAGGAGCTGATCAACGCCGAGCTGGCCCATCCGATCGATCGCGAGACGATCGGCATGTGGGATTTCGTTCGAAACAGTGAGATCGGCCTACTCCACCTGATCGAATTCTTGAACGGCTGGCATCGGCGACTCGCCGACCACCCGAACGCCCTGGTGACGCGCTACGAAGATCTCCGAGGCCAGCCCGCCAGGACGCTGCGCGCCGTCATGGCGACCGTCGATGAGTTCTTCAGCGACGATGAGATCGAGGAGGCCGTCCGCTTCGGCTCCTTCGATCATCTCCGCGGCCTCGAGAGCCAGGGGCACTTCAAGCAGGGCGGCCTCACCTTGCGAAATCGCGAGGACCCCAACAGTTTCAAGGTGCGTCGCGCGAAGGTCGGCGGCTACCTGGAGGATTTCAGCCCGCAGCAGGTGGCGGAACTCGATGAGCTCGTCGCCAAGCATCTCACGCCTGCCCTGGGCTACGGAGCCCGCGGCGCCGTCGGGCCACTGGCCCTCGGCGACTGAGCCCGCGTGAAGACGCCGCGAACCTGGCTCCTGCTGGCGGAGAAGGCCGGCGATAACGCCCAGGTCGAAGCTCTGGGCGCCGGCCTGCCCTGGCCCTGCGAGATTCGTCGGATCCGCATGCGACCGGAATGGCTCTTCGCGAAACCCGGTGTGCGGCCGACCCTCGACCACCTCGACCTGGCGCGGAGTGACGCCCTCGAGCCCCCCTGGCCCGACCTCGTGGTCACAATGGGACGCCGCCCCGCGAGCGCAGCCCTCTGGATCCAACAGCGCTCCAGCGGGCAAACGAAGATCGTGATGGTCGGCAAGCCCTCCGGCCACTGGGATCAAATGGCGCTGGTCGTCGGCAGCGCAGAGATTTTATTGCCACCATTTGCCAATGTCTTGAAGACGCAGCTTCCGTTGCTGCGCATCGATCCGAAACGCGTCGCCCACGCCGCGGACGCATGGCGCACACGTCTCGAGCGCTTGCCGCGCCCGCTGGTTGCGCTGCTCGTCGGCGGCCCCACGCGCCCCTTCGTCTACGATGACTCCGTCACCCGTCGGTTGATAAAAATTTCAGCGCAGGTCCTGGCCGACGGCGGGACGCCTTACGTCACGACGAGTCGCCGCACTCCCGCGGCGGTTGCCGACGCGCTCGAAGCCGAGATGCCGGAGGGGGCACGGCTGCATCGCTGGCAGCCCGACACCAAACCGGAGGAAAACCCCTATCTCGGTCTGCTCGGGCTGGCGGATGGCTTCGTGGTGACGGCGGACAGCGCCTCGATGGTGATCGAGGTGGCGAGTCTTCGAAAGCCGCTCGGAATCCTGCGCCTTCCCAGCGGCCGACTCGGCGGGCTCGAACTCACTCGCCGTCGTCTGCTGGGGCGACTCTTCGAGCCGCCGCGAAGCGGAATCGTCGACGCGCTCCGCTGTCGGTTGGCGCGGGCGGTCTTCCGAGCGAGGCTCGTCTGGGCGAGTCGTGATTTCCGAATTCTCCACGAATGGCTCGTGGCCGAAGGCTTCGCGGTCTGGGCGGGCGCCCCCCTGGTCGCTCCACCCCGACCCCTTCCCGACGAGCGCCAACAGGTGGCGAGTCGCGTGGAGGCCCTCTTCCCTTCGCTATCCGGGGAATCTGGCGACTCGCCCGACTGAAGACGGGCCTGATCCGTCGCGCGGGCTAGCCCGTGGGAAGCCGGTGCCTCGGGTTGCGTGGCGCGCGCAGCAGGCGCAAATTCCTCGCTCACCCGGAGCTCGAATCGATGCTGGGAACGGTCTTCATCCAAACGAATCCGCGCCAGATGATCGGTGCCCTCGTCTCGCGCTACTCGTTGCGTCGCAACAGCGCGCGCCCCGACGCATTCGAGATCCGTTTCATCTCAACCGACGACCACCCCTTCCTGGCCGCACACGAGGGCGAGCCCTTCCTTCGCGACGGTGCGACGCGGATCTGGCGGATGGACGACCTGCAATCGTTCACGCCGCTGCGCTTCATGCCACCCGAGCTGATGGGCTATGCCGGCCGCGCCGTGGTGATCGATCCGGACGTCTTCGCGGTCGGTGACATCGCTGAGCTCCTGGCGCGGGATATGCAGAAACGGGCGGTCGTCGTTCGCGACAAGACCGGCTCGAAGAGCCGCTCCGGCATCAAGGCGACGAGCGTGATGCTGCTGGACTGCGCGAAACTCGAACATTGGAGGACCGAGCAGAGCTTCGGTCGGATGTTCACCCGCGAGGTCGACTATATGGACTGGATCGGTCTTCGCCTCGAAGATCCCGTAACCCTGGGTCCACTCGAGCCGGCATGGAACGATCTCGACCACCTCGGGCATTCGACCAAGCTGTTGCATAACACCAAGCGCTGGACCCAGCCCTGGAAGACCGGTCTGCCGGTCGACTTCGTGCCGGGTGATCGCACGAGAGCGTTTCCGCTCGTGGGCTACTTGCGGCGGGCACGCCGCAAGCTCTTCGGCGACTACGGCCTGCTCGGCCGCTACAAGCCCCACCCGGACCCGAACCAGGAGGCCTTCTTTTTCGGGCTGCTCCGCGAGTGTCTGGAGACGGGCGAGATCAGCGAGGACTTCGTGCGCGAGGAGATGGCGCGGAACCACGTCCGCCACGACTCCTTCGAGGTACTCGAGCGCGTGCCTCGTCTCGCCGCCGCGTGAATTGCCTGCCACATCGCGCAGCCGACCGATGAGTGTCAGGGGAAAGGCTGGCCAGCGCTCGTTCCCTGATGGAATGGATTCGACGCTGGGCTCAGGCCTTGCGGGCGATCACATGCGCCTGGGTGCCCGGGTAGCGACGCAAGCCGAGATACTCGAGCGAAGTGCCCCATAGCTCGGCGATCTTGTCCTCGGTCAGAAAGGTACGCATGTGAATGCCCCGGCGATTGCCGGTTTCGAGCCAGCCCTTCTCGCGCGCGTGCGCCGGCATCTTGTCCGGGTCGTGCACCGTCACGACCGACGTGCCACCCGGCCTCAGGATCCGTTCGAACTCAGCGATCCAAAGGGGCTGCAACGCGAAGGGCGTGTGCGTGAACACCGAGGTCGCAATAATGAGGTCGAAGAAGTCGTCTGGATAATCGAGCGGCGGCTCGAGCTTGGACATGCGTAGATCGGCGAATGGGCCGAGCGTCTTGGTCGTCCAGTCGTAAGAGGCCTGGTTCACGTCGCACCCGTGACGCTCGAGGTCGAAGGGCAGAAAGTGGAGCAGGATGCGACCCGTGCCGAATCCGAAGTCGAGCAGCCTTTTGACATCGGTCATCTTCACGCCGAACTCATTGAGCTCGCTGAGGTAGCCGTACGTTTCCCGTGCGCCGGTACCGAGGAAGGTCGTCGGGTCCGACTTACTCGCTCCCTGGACCTGGTCGATCACGCTCACCGGCGGCACCACCGACGGATCGCTCTGCAGCGGATGCAGCGCCAGACCGTACTCGTCGCGGTACAGATCGCTCAGCTTGTCGCGCCAACCATCCGCCTCTTCCGGCGACATCAACTTGACCTTGCGCCGAAACAAGCGCTTGAGCGCACGTACGAACGGGTTGCCGGTGTGAACTTCCATGCCCAGGATCCTCGTTGGATGCGACGCGAATCCCGGATCAGCAGATCATCGACTTCGTTGTGCGACGACGTAGATCGCCGGGTGCTGAACTCGGAAGGACGCTCGAAATCCCGTCCGGTATGGAAGCGCGCATTGGGAGGCACCGCCAACTTGTTCCACGACGGCTCCATGACGGTGCGAACCCGCCCATTACCTATAGGAAGAAGTCGTACCGCTCGGGGCCGGCTTCTAGGATCTCGAGCTTCTCAGGCTGGCGGATCAGGTCCTCGAGAAACCAGTTCACGTGGTTGTAGACGCAGGTGACTTCTTTGCATTCCTCGCGGGCATTGAACTCCTCGATTCTGCGCAACGTGGCATGCACCGTTTCGTCGAGCGACTCTTCGCTCGCGTAGGCGTGCTTCTCGCCGATCTTCGCCTGGTCCACGTGTCGGTAGACCGGGCAGTTGAAGATCCCAAGAGGGCTGAGCACCTGGCGGAAGAACTGCATATGGCAGTTCCTCGGCTGGAGCGTGTAATCCGGGCCGGTTCGGTTCTCGAACACCTTGAGGTTGGTGCTCACGATCACGCGGAAACGGTCGCTGGCGAGCTTCTTGGCCGTGTTCACGCGGCTGTAGCCAAGATTGAAATTGGGGTTCTTGGCCTTGATCGCCGGGACCTGCTCGCAGATCCAATCCAGGGTCACCGACTGTTTATGCGGCTTGTGCATGCGCGCAAAGGTGTCGTTGGACCCCGAGTCGAGGGTTTTGGGACAGGCTCTAAGTGTGCTCCATCCGAGGCGTGATTGTCATCTCCGTAGCGATCGGAGGTGCTGAAAACGCTGCTTGAACTGACGATCCGTGGCCCCACCTCTCCAACCCACACCGGCGTAGGCAAGTGGCGCGTTCAGCATGACCTCGCTCTCGACCGCCTGGGTCGCCTATCACGAATTGTGGGTTGACCGGGGTGCGTCGAGGGGTGCACAATCGTGTCACGACCGAGATGGAGATCGTCATGCGTACGATCCTGATCCTGCTGCTCTTCCTGCCCCTCGCGGGCCCCACTCTCGCCGCCGATGGCGTGCTCGAGATCAATCAGGTCTGTGCGGCCCAGAGCGGGTGTTTCAAAGGGGATACACCGGGCTTTCCGGTGACGCTCGCAGCCAGCAGCCACCGGCTCACGAGCGATCTGGCCCCCCCGCCCGACACCGCCGCGATCGACGGTGTGGCTTCGAACGTGCGCCTCGATCTGGCCGGCTTCAGCATGATCGGTTCCACGGTCGGAGGGGCTGCGAATGGTATCTCTTTTCAGGGTAGCCACTGGGAGATCCGCGGTGGAACCGTGCGCAACTTCTCCGGTTCCGGAATCAGCCAGTCGAATGCCGGCGACACGGGTGTTTCGATCGTGGACATGCGACTCCACGACAACGGAGGCTCGGGCGCCGTGGTCTACGATGGGGCCCATATCATGGACTCGCATGCTCACGACAATGGTGGCAACGGCTTCTGGATGATCGGCGAGGGCGCTCGCATCAGCGCCTCCGCCTCCAGAGGCAATGGCAACGCCGGGCTGATCACCGGAGACGCCGCCAGCGTGGTCGATTTCTCCTCCATCAACAGCGGTGTCCTCGGTATCGCCTCCGGCAATGGCTCGTCGCTCTCGAACCTCACCGTCTTCAAAAGCGGCGGAATCAGCGGCGTCTCCTGCGGCAACGGCTGTAAGATCGACGGAGTCACCACGGCCATGAACATGACACACGGGATGTTGGTCGGTGACGGCGCCACGATCTCGGACGTCAGCGCCTACAGCAACGGCAGCGTCGGCGTGATCTGCGGCGACGGATGCAACCTGACGAAGATCGTCTCCCATTCCAACACCACGGGCGCCCTGTCAGTGGGGACTAACAGCGGCTATTCCGAGTGCGTCCTCACAGGCGCCACGACGGTTTCTGGCGGTACGGCGATCGGCAACCGGTTGAACATCTGCAACGGAAGTGTCATCTGCCCATGACGCGGCACTTGGAGGCGGCGCCCGGAGTCGAGGCCAACGGGCCGTGACATCTGGCGATCGACGTTCCGCTAGGCGCGTCGGCTACGCGCGTGAGCCGAAGCCCCGGCCCGCGACGGCACGGGGGCGGACATGCGCGTCCGCTTTCGGGGTCGCCATTCGAGCGGCGCTTCGAGCACATGATCGAGAACCTCGCGCATATGCTTCACCGGCACGAACGTGATCCGCTTCTTGAGTTCCTTCGGGATCTCGCGCAGGTCGGCCAAATTGCTCTCGGGAATGATGATCGTCGTGATCCCGCTGCGCAGCGCGGCCAGCGCCTTGTCGCGCACCCCACCTACCGGCAGCACCCGTCCTCGTAGCGTCACCTCACCGGTCATCGCCACATCGGCGCGAACCGGCACGTCCGTCGCGAGTGACGCGATCGCTGTCGCGAGCGCGACACCCGCCGACGGCCCGTCCTTGGGCGTCCCGCCGGCCGGAACGTGCACATGGACCTGCTGGCGACCGAACTCGCGTTCATCGACCCCGATCTCAGCGAGAATCGAGCGCACGTACGACAAGGCCGTCTGTCCGCTCTCCTTCATCACGTCCCCGAGCTGCCCGGTGAGCACCAGGCCCTTGCCACGCGAGAGGTTCGCTTCGAGTGAGAGGACTTCCCCGCCTGCCTCGGTCCAGGCCAGCCCATTCACGAGACCGACTTCCGAAACCTCGGCGGCCGCATCGTGTCGATAGGGCGGCGGCCCGAGCAGCTTGTCGAGGCTTTTGGTGTTGATCACCGCGTTCGTCTCGATGCCCTCGGCGCGTCGGCGTGCGACCTTGCGGCAGATCGCGGCGATCTGGCGCTCGAGGTTTCGCACGCCGGCTTCCCACGTGTACTCGGAGCACAGCGACGAGACCGCGTTCCGCGTCCAGCTGATCTGGTCCTCGGTCAGGCCGTGTTCGACGACCTGCCTCGGAATCAGGAAATTCGTCGCGATTTCCGACTTCTCCTCGGGCGTGTATCCCGAGAGTCGGATGATTTCCATCCGATCGCGTAGCGGCGCGGGAATCGGCTCGAGCGTATTGGCCGTCGCGATGAAGAGTACCTTCGACAGATCGAAGGGCGTATTCAGGAAATGATCGCTGAATTCGGAGTTCTGTTCGGGATCGAGGACCTCGAGCAGCGCCGCGGAGGGATCGCCCCGGAAGTCGGCCCCCAACTTGTCGAGTTCGTCGAGCATCATCACGGGGTTGCTCGTCCCGGCCTGCTTGAGGCCCTGGATGATACGCCCGGGGAGCGCGCCGACATAGGTGCGGCGATGTCCCCGGATCTCGGCCTCGTCCCGCACACCGCCGAGTGACACGCGGACGAATTCACGCCCCATGGCCCGGGCGATCGAACGACCGAGCGAGGTCTTGCCGACACCGGGCGGCCCCGCGAAGCACAGGATCGGACCCCGGGAATCCTCACGAAGCTTGCGCACTGCCAGAAACTCGAGGATTCGATCCTTCACGATCGAAAGATGGGCATGGTCGCGATCGAGGATTTCGCGCGCTTCCGCGAGCCCGAGCCGATCCGGAGAGCAGCGATCCCAGGGCAGATCCACCACCCAATCGAGATAATTGCGTACGACCTGGGCCTCGGGGCCGTCGGGATGCATGCGTTCGAGCCTACGCAGCTGGCGCATCGCTTCATCCCGGGTCTCCACCGGCAGCGACGCCTCCTCGACCTTCAGTCGATATTCGTCGAACTCCTCGGCGCGGGGATCGACCTCTCCCAGCTCGTTCTGGATCGCGCGAAGCTGTTCGCGGAGAAAGGCTTCGCGATGATCACCGGTGAGATCGGAGGGCGGCGGGCCCTCACCGCCGGTGTGTTCGCCGGTCTGAAAGCCGACCTGCGCCGAGCAGAGTTCGAGTTCGCGCTTCAACAGCGAGTCCACCCGGCGAAGCCGCGCGATCGGGTCCTGGATTTCGAGCACTTCCTGGGCTTCCTCGAGGCGCAATCGGAGATTCGACGCGACGAGGTCGGCGAGGCGACCCGGGTTCTGGACGTGGGTCGTAATCGAGAGGACTTCCGGAGGAAGATTCTTGAGCGGAAGCAGCTCTTCGACCCGGCTGCGGACCGCGCGGATGAGTGCCTCGCCCTCGACCGTCCAGTCGCTGGCGCCCTCGTCTTCAATCTCGAAAGAACTCGCGCGCACCCATGTGCTGTCGCGATGTTCGATGACGGACTCGATGCGCGCCTTGCTCAGACCCTGAACGAGAACCTTCAGCCGGCCGTCGGGCATGCGCATGCTGCGCATGACCATCGCGACCGTACCGACCTGATACAAGTCGTCGGGGTCGGGCTCGGCGGTCTCGGGATTGCGCTGGGCCACGAGCAGAACGAGTCGATCCCCTGCCATCGCATCTTCGACCGCTGCAACCGAGCGCTCGCGCGACACAAAGAGCGGGAGAACCATGTACGGGAACACGACGAACTCACGCAACGCGAGCACAGGGAGTTCATCGGGTAGACCATCAGCCGGGGGCCTGCATTCCATAGAACCATTAACGGTCGGCAATGGGGTGACTTTAGGAGCCTTGCAGATCTACGCTTTTCGAGTCGTAAAGCACTCGCGCAAATGCCGAAAACCAGCAAGAAACAGGCAATTCACGCGTGAATGCGCAAGTCCGAGAGCACGGGTCCGGGAGCGGAAAAAGAAGCGACAGTGAAAGCGCAAGGGGAGCGAAATCGGAGCGCAAGAAGGAGTGCGAAGAGGAGCGCTATGAAGAGCTCAATCCAGGGGTCGAAAACGACGCCCGGATATCTGCAGAAGGAAGGGACGTCGACTCGCATTCCCATTGGGATTCATCGTCAACACTCCTGTGGCACCCGGATAGGCTCGCGTGCCGAGAATACCGGCCCGCACGGCCTCACGACTGGTTCGACCCGCCGACAATTGAACCAACACGAGATTCGCCGCATCGAACGCTTCGGCCGCATACGCATCGGGCTCCGCGGCAAAGGTGTTCCGATATCCCCGGACGAAATCCACAACGAAAGGCAAATCACTCTCGGGATAGAAGGGTGTACTGACGACAGCGCCCGCGACGTGGCGCCGCGCGACGCGCAGCAACTCGTCATCGACCCAATCGCTCGAACCGAGCAAGCCGACGCCGGTGATCTCGTGCAAAGCCAGGCCGGGCGCGATCAGCTCGATCTTGCTCGCTTCATCCGGGATGTAAAGCACGTCGAAATCGACGATGGGCGGAAGCGGCACGCGCTCGGGACCCAGAATATCGTAGGCCGCCTCGCGAAGCAGCGATGCCTGCTCGGGTTCGAGCCGTCGCGCGGCCCGCAAGATGTCGTCGCGCTCGGCGAGCGCCTTTTTCTCCCAGTTCGTCAGGAAGCGATACCCAACCATGTTCCGCATCGCCGTCGCAAAATCCACCGCCTCGGGGTCGTAGCTCGAAGCGGCGACCATCTTTCCACCCCGTGCCATCACCGCATCCCAGTAGAGCTTGCGCATCCCCCGTCCGTAGCGCGTCTGCGGATAGAGTACGGCGAAGCGTTCGGCGCCGAGCACATCGAAGGCGTGGCGCACGAGCACGCCGACCTCGTCGCCGGGGGTGGTTCGTGTCCGAAACGCCTGGACCCGATCGACGGGAAGGTCCTCCCTCGTCGACAGCGAGATGAGGGGGACGCCCACCTGCTCCGCTGCCTCCGCCGCCGCCATCGACTCAGCGCTGAAGATGGGCCCGATGATCGCCACGAGATCGGGATCACTCGCCAGTTCACGAACCGCCGCCGCGGCTTTCGCCGGATCGCCCTCGGAGTCCCGCACGACCAACCGGATCTCACGGCCCCGCCCCCGCGAACCAGCCGGGTCTCCCTCGGCGCCCTCGTCGGGATAGGCCGAACCCGGGGCTTCGTCACCGCCCCCCGCAAAGAGGTCCGAGGCGAGCAGAATCCCGCGCAGACTCTCCTCGCCGTAGAACGAGAATTTTCCGGACAGCGGTAGAAGGACGCCGACGGTTCCACGCGCGTTGTCGGTTCGCGGCCGCGGTCGACTCACGAGTTCGCGCAGCGGAGGAAGGTCCGCTTCGGCTGCTGCCACCTCGACGAGTTGGGCCAGCCGCGCCTCGAGCAGCCGAAGCTGGCTGCGGTCGAGTTCGCTGCGCACGAGGGATTGCGTTCGATCGAGGCGACTGGCAGCGAGTTCGAGTTGCCCCGCATCGATTGCGCGGCGGCTCAATTCGAGCGCGAGACTCGGCGCCGGCGGTCGTCCGCGCAGCCCACCCATCATCTCTTCGAGCTCAGCCGAAGCCGCGCGCCGGATGAGTTCGGCGATCTCCCGATCGACGGCTTCGAGCCGGCCCCGGAGTCGCGCACGCGTGCCGCGCTCCGCCTCGGGCGACCCGGACCGCGCCGCCGATTCTTCGACGAGTGTCCTACGAAGCGCGCTCAGGTGTTCGAGACGCTCGACCGGCGTCTGCGCCAGCGCGACGCGGAGGCGCAGGGCGGCGCGCTGATCCATGAGCGTCAGCCGATCCAGATCGAGGGGTCGGATCAGGCTTCGGGCGGCGTCGCGCCGGTCGCGAGCAAATTCGACCTGAGCAAGCCGAAGCCGGGCGGGTCCCGCTCGATCGCTGTCCGGATGATCGCTCAGGATCCTCCGAAGCCAGCGCATCCCCTCCTCCTGACGCCCCGCCGCGAAGGCAAGCTGGGAGAGCTGCTCCGCCGCGTCGTCGGCCAACAGGCTGCGTGGATACATCGTGATGAACGTATCGAGTGCGCGGGCCGCCGCGCGGGAGTCGGCGGGCAAGCGGCCCATCGCGGCGTCGTAGGCCGCGCGCTCTTCGGGCGGCACGCTCGGCTCGGAAAGACCGGCCAGCATACAGCCCGACTGAACGAGCACGAGCATCAGCAACGCGCCCATCAGTCCCGGACGTCGCGCGGTCCAGCTGCCCTGAAAGACTCGATTGCGCCCGCTCACGGCGCGGTGCCGCCGATGCTCTGCCATACCCCCCCTCTCACGGCCGGATGCGGCCGGATGCGGCCCGGCCGGTCGCAATTCTACTCGGACCGATCCGTTCCGCTCATATCCAGGGGAGATTTCGCGCGGCGGTCCGACGCTCAGAAGAAATCGCGGATCTTATCCACGAAACCCTTCGTCGCCGGGGAGACCTCGTGACCCGATTGGTCGGCGAACTCCTCGAGCAGCTCACGTTGGCGAGCGTTCAACTTGGTCGGCACCTCGACGAAGAGGCGCACGTAGAGATCGCCACGCATCTTCAGCAACTGCGCGGGGTCGACACGCGGTTGAAGCGGCGGCAGGCCCTTCCCCCGCAAGCGCAGAACGCGACCCGATTGAGTGCCCTCCGGAATCTGGAGTTTGACCTTGCCGTCGAGGGTCGGAACTTCGACTTCGGCGCCGAGGGCGGCCTGCACGAAGGGGATCGGCACCTCGAGATGAAGATCGGTTCCCTCGCGGTCGAAGAGCGGGTGGTCGCGCAAGACCATGACGACGTAGAGGTCGCCGGGCTCGCCTCCCGCGATTCCCGCCTCGCCCTCGCCACTCACGCGCAACCGCGCACCGTCTTCGACGCCCGGCGGCACCTTCACCTGGAGGGTCTGCTGCCCCTCGACACGACCGGCACCCCGACAACGCGAACACGGATTCCGGATGACCTCGCCCGCACCGCCGCAGGCGTCGCAGGGCCGATTCACGCGGAAGAAGCCCTGCTGAAAGACCATCTGCCCTGTGCCTTCGCAACGTCCGCAGCGCGCCGGTTTCGAACCCTTCGCGGCGCCCGACCCGGAGCAGGTCTTGCAGCGCTTCATCTTCGGGATCTTCAGGCTCGGTTCACAGCCGTTCAGGACATCGTCGAGATCGATCTGGAGGTTGTATCGGAGATCGGCGCCACGCTGGCCGCGTCCGCGTCGGCTGCCGCCGCGACCGCCTGCGCCACCGAAGATATCGCCAAAGAGATCGTTGAAGAGATCCCCGAAGTTGCCGAGATCCCCGAAGTCCTGGCCAGGATGCCCCCCGCCGCCCGGACCGCCCAGGCCGGCGTGGCCGAACCGGTCGTAGCGCGCGCGCTTCTCTTGATCCGAGAGCACGGCGTAGGCCTCGGAGACCTGCTTGAAACGATCCTCCGCCACCGAATCGTCCGGATTGCGGTCGGGATGGCACTCCATCGCCAGCTTGCGGTAGGCCTTCTTGAGATCGGGTTCGGATACGCTCCGGGCGACCCCCAGTACGTCGTAATAGTCCCGCTTGCTCACGATGCTCCCCTCGGCTGCCGCTTGAATAGACGACCGGCGGGCCGCCCGATTGGGGTGGATCGCCGGCGATTGCGATTCCCCGAGGGGTACGCGCGTCGTAATCCGTTTGAAATCGTCACGAAATGGGGGGTGTCAAGCGAGACCCGGCAGATCAGTCGTCTGCGGAGCCGGAATCTTCGGTGGAGGCGGCCTCTGCCTCAGACCCGATCTCCTCGTCCGCTCCACCGAGCGTCGCGTAGAGTCTCTCCGTCAGCGCGTACGAGAGCCGTGAAAGCTCCCCGAGCGCGCTCTCGAGCGCCTCGGGGTCCTCGCCGGAGACGAGCGAGCCCGTCTTCTCGATCTGGGCCTTGAGACCCGCCGCGTCCGAAGCGTCCACGTCCTCGACGAATTCCTCGAGGGTCTTCGTCGCCGAGTACATCAGCCCGTCCGCCTTGTTACGGAGTTCGATCAGACTCCGCAGCGCCTGATCCGCCGCGGCGGCACCGGCGGCTTCCGCGACCAGCCGCGTTACCTCTTCCTCGCTGAGACCACTGGAGGCGGTGACCGCGATACTCTGGCTCTTGCCGGTCCCGAGATCCTTGGCCGACACGTTCACGACGCCATCCGTGTCGATCGCGAAGCTCACTTCGATCTGCGGAACGCCGCGCGGCGCCGGGGGAATCCCAACGAGCTCGAAGCGGCCCATCGTCATGTTGTCCTCGGCCATCTCGCGCTCGCCCTGCAGGACGTGGATGCGAACGACATCCTGGTGGTCCTCGGTCGTCGAGAAGACCTGACTCTTGATGCAGGGGATCGTCGTGTTCTTCTCGAGGATCTTCGTGGCGACTCCGCCCTGGGTTTCGACACCGAGCGAAAGCGGCGTGACATCGAGCAGCAGTACGTCTGCGACTTCGCCCGTCAAGACACCGCCTTGAATCGCAGCGCCCGCGGACACGACCTCGTCCGGATTCACGCCCGTCATGGGCGGCTTCCCGAAGATCGCTTCGACCTTCCGCCGCACCAGCGGCATGCGCGTCATCCCGCCCACCAACACGACCTCGTCGATTTCATCCGCCAAGAGACCCGCGTCCTCGAGCGCCGTCTGACACGGCCCTTCGAGTCGCGCGACCATCTCGGTCACCAGGCCTTCGAGTTCCTCTCGGGTCATCGAATGCACGAGATGCTTCGGACCTTCTTCGTCCGCACAGATGAAGGGCAGATTGATGTCGGTCTCCTCCGCCGAGGAGAGTTCGTGCTTGGCGCGCTCGGCCGCCTCCTTGAGGCGCTGGAGCGCCATCGGGTCACGGCGCAGATCGATTTCGGTTTCCTTCTCGAAGGCCGCCGCGAGCGCGTCGACGATGACGTTGTCGAAATCCTCACCCCCCAGAAAAGTGTCGCCATTCGTGCTGAGGACCTGGAATACGCCGTCCCCGATCTCGAGGATCGAGACATCGAAGGTGCCGCCGCCGAGGTCGAAGACCGCGATCTTCTGATCTTCTTCCTTGTTGATTCCGTAGGAGAGCGCCGCAGCCGTGGGCTCGTTGATGATGCGCAGGACTTCGAGCCCGGCGATTCGACCGGCTTCCTTGGTCGCCTGACGCTGGGCGTCGTTGAAGTAGGCGGGAACCGTGATCACCGCTTGTTCGACAAGCTCGCCGAGGAACTCGGACGCGGTCTCACGCATCCGCGTCAGGATCATCGCCGAGATTTCCTGCGGCGAGCAGGCCTTGCCATTGACCTCGATCCAGGCGTCGCCGTTTTCCGCGCCGACGATCTTGAAGGGCGCGATCTTCGCGAACGATTGGACTTCTGCGGAGTCGAACTTGCGGCCGATCAGACGCTTGCAGGCGAAGACGGTTCGGTCCGGGTTCGTGACCGCCTGTCGTTTTGCGATCTGGCCGACCAGCTTCTCACCGCTCTCGGTGTAGGCCACCATCGACGGGGTCGTGCGAGCGCCCTCGGTATTCGCGATGACTTCCGTCTGGTCGCCCACCATCACCGACACACAGCTGTTGGTCGTGCCGAGATCGATCCCGATGACCTTGCTCATGACTTCCTGTTCCTCGTTCCTGATTTATTCGCCGCCCCCCTCGACCCCGATCGATGCTTCTCCGACCGCGGGTTCTCGAGAGACGATGACCCTCGACGGACGCAACATCCGATCGTGGATCACATAGCCTTTTTGGAGCACCTGGAGGACCGTGTTTGCCGGGACTTCCCCATTCGGGATCTGTCCCATCGCCTCATGAACCGCCGGATCGAATGTCTGGGCGTTCGCCTCGATCTCCGAAACGCCGTGCTTGGCGAGCGCCCCGAGAATTTCTCGGTGCACCAGCTCGACGCCGTCGAGGATTCCCTTGACCTCCGCCCCGGCCTTCTGCGCCCCATGCTCCAAGGCGCGCTCTAAATTATCGACCACCGAAAGAAGATCCTTGACGAGATTCTCGTGGCCGAACTTGAGGCTCTCCTGTTTTTCCTTGAGACCCCGGCGGCGAAAGTTCTCGAATTCGGCTTGAAGGCGAAGGTGTTGCTCGATCTGCTCCTCGGATTCCTTCAGCTTCTCCTCGTAGAGATTCTTCAAATCCTGCAGCTCCTGGGAGAGCAGCTCGATGGTCATCTTGTCCGGCGATTTCGCAGCATTCTCGGCCACTCCGGGGCTTCTGCAGTCGACTTTGGGCTCGCCCACGGCCCTCGTCGCCTCGCGCAGCGCCTCCTCCAGCTCATCGCTGGCGACGACCTTCGGGCCTTCGCCTTCGGGATCCAGGTTGTCGTCTTCGGGCAAATCACTCATTCGAGAATCTTCCATTCCAGATTAGGGTCGTCGAAGGAGAAGGAGCGGGGATTCAGGCTCCAACCCAGTCGAGAAGACCAGACTTCGAGGGGAAATCAAGCCAGCAACTTGCGCGTCACCAGCTCCGAGCAGTAGTGGACGAGCGGGATCACGCGTCCATAGTCCATCCGTTGGGGGCCAATGACCCCCAACACGCCAAGAGCCTCCGAGCGGGGCGACTCGTCCGAAGCGCCCCTCCCCGAAGCCGGAATCCCTGGCGCTCCATGGGAAGCTCCGGTCGAAGAGAGCCCGGCCGAAACAGTCCCCCCCACCACACCATACGGCACCGCGATCAGGACGCAGTCGCGAAGCGACGGCTCCCCGAGTTCGGTCCCCAGGGACATCGACAAACCGATGCCCACCTCTTCACTATCGGTTCGAGCAATCTGACGCAAAAGGTCCAACAGGCGTTGATTGGTCTCGAGCGCTGCAAAGAGGCCTCGAATCCGCTCGGGATCGGAAAATTCCGGCTGATCGAGAAGCGCCAGGCGGGTGGCGATCACCAGGTCTTCCACAACGAATGCGTCGGACACCTCACAAGCACGCAACCCGAGCGACCAGGCCTGTCGCATCAGACCGTCCGCCTCGCCCCAGAGTTCTTCGCGTTCGCGTTCGAGCAGATGCCGCAATCCGATCAACGTGCGGCCCTCGATTCGCTGCGCGAGGTGGTCCCGCACCTGCTCGAGTTCGCGGGTCGAGATCGGGCCGACGTCCTCGATGATCCGTTCGATGATCCCGCCATTCTCCGCGACCAGGACCGCGAGCACCCGGCCGGCTGCGACCGGTACAAGGTGCAACGTGCGCAGTCGAAGTTGTTCGACGCGAGGGGCCACGACGAAGCCGAGTTGGCGCGTATGCTTCGACAACACGTGTGACGCCTGCCGCGGGGTCTGCGCCGCGGCGAGACCATCGAATTCACGGTCGAGGAGCCGCTGATGGTGAGGGCCGAGATCGCCGAGTTCGAGCAATTGGTCGACGAAGACGCGCAGACCGAAGGACGTCGGCACGCGCCCGGCAGAGGCGTGCGCCTTGTCGATGAGGCCCGCCTCGTGGAGTTCAGCCAAGGTGTTGCGGATACTCGCCGGGGAGAGGGTTTTCGGCATGAGATGCGACAGCGCCGTCGACGCCACGGGCCCCGCCTGGCCGACATAGGCCGCGACCAGCGCACGCAAGACCATGGCCTGCCGCTCGGAGAGTTCACTCTCGGATGGCGATCCCAGGGTCCGCTTTCGAACACGGCTGTCGGGCTTGAGTCGCGGGGTTGCCCCGGGCATGGAAACCTCAATCCATTCGGTGGGTCGTTGAGATGCGGCCGAGGTCCTTGTGAGCGTATCCAAGAGTATCAATCAATACCCCTGCCCTCTGGGAGCGTCAATTCCCGGTGGGCGTGTCCGCGTCGGCTTCGGCCATTACGAACTCCGCCGCGACGCTGTCCGCCATCAGCCGGCCCTCGGCCGAGAGGCGCAGGTCGCCCCAGGCCCCCTCGAGCAGCCAGCCCCGTGCCACGACCGTCTCGATTTCCCGACTGTAGAAGGCCCTGGGCAGCCCACCGAACTCGGCCTCGAATCGCCGCGCACAGAGGCCCTCGCGCTGCCGGAGTGCCAGAAAGACCGCCTCTCCACGGGCCGTCTCGACCGAGAGGATCTCGACCTGACCGACCTCGGCCGCGTTCGCTGCGAGGCCGGCCTGCCACGATGCGAGCTGGCGCGGATTGGCCCGTCGCCCTCCATGCGGGCGATCGGGCGACCGCGCCTCCGTCGAATGGGCACCGAGTCCGAGCCCCAACACCGCCTGCCGCTGCCAATACCGTGCGTTGTGGCTCGCGCGCCGTCCAGGCCGGGCGTAACTGGAGATCTCATAGCGTTCGAAGCCCGCGCCTTCGAGCCGAGTCTCGATCTGCCCGATCATGTCCGCCGCGCGATCCTCGTCGCAGGCTTCCATTCGACCCGCCGCCAGCGCCCTGCCGAAGGGCGTCTCGGGCTCGAAGGTCAGCTCGTAGGTCGAGATATGCTCGGGAGACCACTCGAGCAACTCGTCGAGGTCGCGATCGAGATCCATCGCACTCTGTCGCGGTCCCGCGAAGATGAGATCGATCGAGAGATTGTCGAAGCCGGCCGCGCGCGCCGCACGAAGGGTCGACCGCGCGACCGGAGCACGATGGGCCCGACCGAGACGCTTCAGTTGGGCGTCATCGAAGGATTGGATGCCGATGGATAGACGGTTCACCCGCGCCTCGCGCAGAGCGGGAAGGCGTGCCTGTTCGAGCGTGCTCGGATTGAGCTCGAGCGTCGTCTCGATCTCGGCCGCCCCGCGCAAGGGAAATGCATCGCGTACGGCTTCGACGAGCGTTCGGATCGATTCCGGTCGGAAGAGCGACGGCGTGCCCCCACCGAAATAGATACTCGCAAGCGCTCGACCCTGAAAATCTGGGCGGCGCGCGATCAACTCGCTTTGAAGTCCCGCCACGTATCGCGCTTCGACCGCGCTTTCGAGCGGGCGAGCGGCGACGACCGCGAAATCGCAATACGGACAGATGCGATCACAGAAAGGCAGATGGAGATAGACCCCGACCGACCCGTCGTCGAAACGCTCGGGGGACAGCGCTTGCTGGCGACGGGTTTCCGCTTTCATCTTGACAGGCTAGCCCGCATGTTTCATGAACCCCGCCGCGAGAACGTCAAAAGCGCTGAAGATCCGCGGCCCTCGGACCGTAGGCCCGCGCAGACGCCTGGCGGGCGGCGCGCCCCGGCCTCCGGTAACCTCGCGGCGCTTTGACTCCGACTTCGACCCCATACAATGAGGCGCCCGAGCCCGAAGGCATGCTCTCCTCTCCCGAGAATCCGTCCTCGTCCGTGCCCACCCATCACCAGGTCCTGCCCAACGGGTTGACGATCCTGTTGCGCGAGAGTCATCGCGCGCCGGTCGTCGAGCTCCAGATCTGGGCGGGGGTGGGCTCCGCAGACGAGCGCGCCGGGGAGGAAGGCCTCGCCCACTTCCACGAGCACATGCTCTTCAAGGGCACCGAACGCCGTGGCGTGGGCGTTGTCGCGGGCGATATCGAGGGCCTTGGCGGTCACATCAACGCCTATACGTCTTTCGACCAGACCGTCTATCACGCCACCCTGCCCTCTGCGGCCTGGCGCGAGGGCCTCGACGTCCTGGCGGACGCGGTGCGATTCTCGATCTTCGACGAGGAAGAGGTCAAACGCGAACGCGAGGTCGTGCTCGAAGAGATTCGCCGCTCGGACGACACGCCGGGGCATGTGCTAGGCGATCTCGCCTTCCGCGAGTGTTTCAAGAAACATCCCTACGGTGCTCCGATCCTCGGCCCCGCCGAAAACGTGGCCGGCTTCGATCGCGCCCAGGTCCGCCGTTTCTTCGAGCGCTGGTATACCCCCGACAATCTGATCGTCGTCGCCGTCGGCGATTTCGACTCCCGCGAGGTCGCGACGGAGATCGAGCGACTCTTCTCGGATGCCGAGGCGGGGCACGCCGAGCGGAATCGACCCGCCGAGCCGCCACCCGACGGCTTGCGGGTCGCCGTCGCTCGCCGTCCCTTCGAGGGCCATCGTGTCGATCTCTCCTGGCCCGCTTCGCGCTTCTGCGAGCGGGACGCGATTCATCTCGATCTCCTGGCCTACGTGTTGGGCGAATGCGAATCGAGTCGACTGATTCGGCGCATCCGGGAAGACGAGGCGCTCGTCGATCGCATCGATGCAGGGGCCTACACGCCGCTCGACCGGGGCCTCTTCAGCATCGGCTTTGAAACCGATGCGCCGCGCCTGCTCGACGCCACCCGACGCATCATCGAGGAAGCCGATCGCCTGCGCCGACAGCGCGTCTCGCCGCCGGAGCTCGAACGAGCACGCGTCAACTTCCTCGCAAGCGAGCAATTCGAACGAGAGAGCGTGTCGGGCGTGGCCTCCAAGCTCGCGAGCTACGAATCGATGGGCGGCGGGTGGAAACGCGAGCACGAAGCCCTCGAGATCTTGCGCTCGGCGACGCCCGAAGACCTGCTGCGAGTCGCCCAGGCCTATCTCGACCCGCAGGCGTTGACGCTTGCCGCCCTGATTCCAGAGAACACGGACCCGTCTCTCGACGAGGCGGCCTTCCGGAATGCGGTCGAACTCGGCCTCGCAGCGGCGAGGCGCAGCCAGCCTGCCCCCGACGAAGAGGCCTCCCCCCTCCCCCCCTCCGATTCGGCGACCCGATCGCCCGAGACCCGCCTCGCACTCGGCCCCCTCCGGCCGGCTGCAGACGGGGCGGGCGAACGGCTCGACGCGACGCTTGCCAACGGGCTGAAGATTCACGTGCTGCGGCGCCCGGAGGTGCCGATCGCTGCGGTGCGATTTGCCTGTGTCGGCGGATTGCTCGCCGAAACGGAAGCCGATTCCGGGATCACGCGCTTCCTGAGCGCGATGTGGACGCGGGGCACGCGCTCGCTCTCCGCCGCCGCTTTCGCCCGCCAGAGCGAAGCACTCGCCGCCGAGATCGACGGTTTCTCGGGGCGCAACTCCCTGGGCCTGACCCTCGACAGCCTCAGCGAAACCCTCGATCCGGCTCTCGCGCTGTTTGCGGATGCGCTGCTCGAGCCGCGTCTCGATCCCGCCGAAATCGAGCGGGAACGTCGCGAGACGCTCGCCGCACTCGATCGCCGGGAGGACCGGCTCGGCCAGCAAGCCTTCCAGCTCTTTGCACGAACCGAGTTCGCGCAGCACCCCTACCGCCTCTCCGTCTTGGGTGAACGGGAATCGATCGAGGACCTGTCGGCCGAGGACCTCGCGCGTCATTCGGGTCGACTCGTACGTGCGGATCGCGCGGCGATCGCGATCGTCGGCGACGTCGACCCCGAGCAGGTCGCTCGTCTCGTCGAGGATCGACTCGGCGCGCTCCCGGCGGGAACGGACGAGTTCGCCCTGCCCGAGGCCGAGGAGCGTCCAATCGAAATCCGCGAGTCCTCGCTGATCAAGGATCGCGCGCAGGCACATCTCGTCGTCGGCTTCCGCGGCGTCACGCTCGACGACCCCGACCGCCACACCCTGGCGCTGATCTCCCAGCTCCTCGCCGGTCAAGGCGGAAGGTTATTTCTCGAACTCCGCGATCGGCAGAGCCTCGCGTACAGCGTATCGGCATCGAACGTCGAAGGCCTCGCACCGGGCTATTTCTCGGTCTATATCGCAACCGCGCCGGACAAGATGGAGCGCGCGCGCCGGGGCATCTTCGAGGAGATCGATCGATTGGTGAGTGATGCACCGAGCCCCCAGGAACTCGAGCGAACGATCCGCTTTGGCACGGGCAGCTTTGCGATCGATTTGCAGCGCAGCCATTCCCGAGCCACCCATATCGCGCTCGACTCGATCTACGGCCTCGGGCCCGACGACGCGGATGCCTACCCGAGTCGTATCGCGGCGATTACGCCGCAGGACGTGCTTCGCGTCGCGCGCCGAATCTTTCGCGTCGAGGCGTGTACCATCAGCGCCGTGCACCCCTGAGCGGACCCGCTCGACCCCCACCCACACCCGCCATTCCCTGCCGCCCGCTCCGACTCCCTCCGATTTGCGCCGGCGGCCGGGCCGAAATCAAGGACGCCCCCAAACCAGAGGTCTGGGGGCGTCCGGGGTACACCATCAGCGACGGGGACCGTTGCGGTCGAGGCATCGCTTCCCTGCGGTCCCCACCACGATGATGCCGTCAGGGTCATCACAGTGGTGGGTAAATCCGGAAAATCGGCATCGAGGCGGAGCCGGTCATACGTCCCACATCGTTCTATTTCAATTTCATTCCTGTTTCGTGCATGCACAGATGTGGTGGGCGGAGTGTCGATTGCCCGATCACCACGTGCCAGCCGCTCTTGCCGCGCCGCGCCTATGCAGCCGATGCAAGAGCCGCAAAGCGCTGAGGCGAACCACCTCAGCAGCAAGGCCGGGAGCGTTCCACTAAGGAGAGTGGACGCTCACCGGCCGAGCGACTGTGCTGCTCCCCCCCTTCCCAAGAAGGGAGCATTACGTCAGGACGAGTTGGGTCCACAAAGGCCGAATATCCCCTTGAAAGATTTAATGGTGGGTCGAATGCCTCGTTTTCGGGTCCCACCGTCTTCCAATCAGACCGACCGTCCTGCGACGTGAAACCACTATAAATGACGGCGCCAAATAAGTGTGAAAAACTTTGACACTTCTTGGAGAAATACTCCACTCGCCCAAATATCCTCGAATCCGGCGGGAGCCGTCCTCATCACGAAGGGTCTCCAGGTCTCTCAACCACGCGGAATATCAACCGATTCCAGAAATTCGCTCGGGCTCTGGGATCGAGCAGTGGACCCCTCGATTCCCGCCGCTCGGCTTCATGGATCGCGATCAACGCGCGGGAACCGCCTGAACGCCGACCGCTTCGCCGTCCGTTCGGGGGTCGGCGCCACCGTAATGAACACCGGTTTCCGAGTCCACCACGATCACCTCCGCGGCCGACCAGTGTCGCCGGCTCAGTTCGACTTCGTGACCACGCGCCTCGAGCGCCCGGATCACCTCATCCGAGGTCTCCGGCTCGACCCGCAGACGATTCGGATCCCACTGGTGGTGGAAGCGTGCAGCCGAAGCGGCGGCCTGGGGGTTCATCTTCCAGTCGACCACGTTCAGGATCGTGAGCAGGGTCGTGGAAATGATCCTCGGCCCACCGGGGCTTCCCGACACCATGAAGAGTTCTCCGTCTCGATCGAGAATCGTCGGCGTCATGCTCGACAAGGGTCTTTTCCCGGGCGCGACGAGGTTCGAGCCGCGCGTATCGATCAAGCCGTAACTATTCGGTGTGTCCTTGGCGACGGCGAAATCATCCATTTCGTTGTTCAGGATCACCCCGGTCCCGGGCACCGTTATGCCGGAACCGAAAGGCGTGTTGATCGTCATCGTGAGCGCCACCGCGCGGCCGGATGAGTCGGTCACGGAGAGATGGGTCGTACCCGCATCGTCGGGGAGCCATCCCGGCTTTGCGATCAGGGTTGCCGTATCGGCATTGATGCGCGCCCGTTGGACGTCCGCATAGTCCTTCGACACGAGCATCGAAATCGGCACATCGACAAAATCCGCGTCGCCCATATACGCTGCGCGATCCGCAAAGGCGAGCTTCATCGCTTCCGTCACGAGGTGGATCGCCGGCGCACTGCCCGCGCGAAGCGATGCGAGATCGAATCCCTCGAGGATGTTGAGCGCCTGGATCAACACGACCCCACCCGAAGAGGGCGGCGGAAAACTCGCGACGCGCAGACCCCGATACGAACCGATCACAGGCTCTCGCCAGCGTGGTTGATAGTCGCGCAGATCTTCGAGCGTCAGCAATCCGCCGCGCTTCTGGACTTCGGCCACGATTGCTTGCGCGATCTTGCCGTCCCGAAAGATACCCGCTCCCTGCCGGGCGAGCAGACGAAGCGTACCCGCCAGATCCTCTTGAACGAAGAGCTCGTCTCGTGTCGCGGCCGGATACAGGGGGGCGAACTGAATCCGCCAGGTCTCGGGGAACTCCGACTCTGAAAAACGGCTGCGCATGTAGCCCGCCATGCGTGCGTGGTAGGCGCCGACTCGAACCCCGTTTTCCGCGAGTTCGATCGCCGGCGCAAGCACCTTCGCCAGCGGCATCGTCCCGTATTTCTCGAGTAGCCGGGTCATCCCCGGAACGAATGCAGGCACCGCCACCGAGAGCGGCCCGCGCACCGACGCGCCCTTCGCCACACCCGGATCCGTGTACATCGTCGGCGTCGCCGCCGCGGGAGCCGTCTCCCGCGCGTCGAGCGCGCGAATCGACCCGTCCTCGAGCCGGATCAGCGCGAAGGCACCGCCACCCAGACCGGCCGAAAAGGGTTGGACCACCCCAACCGCGAACGCGGTTGCAACCGCTGCGTCGATCGCATTGCCGCCCGCTTCGAGAATCCGCGCTCCCGCCCGCGCCGCCGCGTAGTGGGTCGAGACGACCATGCCCTTGCGACCCGATTCGGGAGTCCGCGAAGCGGCGCGCACGATCCCCGCCCCGATCAGGTCCGCGGCGATCACGAACGAGACGGCCGCGATCGCAAGCGACGCGGCTCGAATACGCAACTTTCGGTCGACCCGCTTCATTTTCGGCCTCGCCGGGTCCCGGGAGCCCGCCACACGGGTACGCAAAAGGCTCAGTTCTTCCGCAACTCCGGTCGATGAATTCCGCATGCGCGGCACGCTATCACAGCCCACCCGACCCGAGACCCTCGTCGGTCACCCCGTCTTCGGGCGATCCCCGGCCAGCGTCCAAACGCAATTCCCGCGCCCCCAACGCTCGCTCGGCCTGTGCATGCGCCTCGCCGTCACCGCGGCGATCTTCTTCGCGCCGTTGGCCTGTAGCGAGGTCGACCAGGCGGCGGACGCGCTGCACGCGGTCGGGAAAGCGCAGGACGACCGGGCAGCTTTGGAACTCGCCTTCCACTGGCCCGAGGATCCCAGCCATCCCGTCCTCGAGATCAGCATCGAATCCCCCGACACGAGCGGCACGATCCTGATCGAGCTCATGCCCGAACTCGCCCCCGCGACGGTCGCCAAGGTGATCGAGCTCGCAAACGAAGGCTTCTACGACGGCACCACTTTCCACCGTGTCATCCCCGGCTTCATGATCCAGGGCGGTGACCCGAACTCTCGTGACCGCGACCCCAGCAACGATGGCAAGGGTGCGCCCGGTCGCCGCCTACACGACGAATTCGGCGAGGCTCCCTTTCTCCGCGGCGTCGTCGGCATGGGCAACGCCGGCCGCCGAAATTCCACGAGCACCCAGTTCTTCATCATGCAGGTCGACAACCAGAATCTCGACGGTCACTACACCGCCATTGGACGCGTCCTCTCGGGTCTCGACCTCGTCGATGACCTCATGAAGGCGGCGATCGACCGAATGGGCCGCTGGGGTCCCAAGGATCGCCCGATCGAGAACATCGTCATGACGAAGGTTCACACCATCGGCCAGGTCTCGGCGATCCGAGCCGCCCTGCAGCTCGAAGCACAGACCGCGAGCGCGTCGAAATTCGAGTCCACCGACGTCGCCCTGCGCGAAACGGACGCGACGAACCCGCCGCGGCCACCCGCCGCGCTCGGCGCGAATGACGACTGAGAACGACTCGAGTCCTCGGCCTCCCCGCACATCCGTCCACACCTGTCCGGCCTTCCCCCCGTGGGAGGCTCCCGGCAACCCGCCCTTCTTGCGGACTCTTCTCGGGACGTTCTCGCGTCGAAGGTATAGACGGGGGCGCACCTTCCGGTACTCTTCGCCTCCCTCGGTGGCCCGGTAGCTCAGTTGGTAGAGCACTCGACTGAAAATTGAGGTGTCGGCGGTTCAAGCCCGCCCTGGGCCACCATTTCCCACGGCCGGATTGCAACCTTCGATCGAGCGTTTTCGCAGCGCTCGACGATTTCCCGGCGTCTCGAATCGTCCTCGTCAGGCTTCGTTCGGGAGCCGCCTCAAGCGCCCGCACCGGGGCCCTGTCGCGGATCCGTGGCACCCTCCTCGACCAATCGTTTCACCCCGTCGCGCCAGTCCACCTGCGTCAAGCCGATCGTCGCGTGAAGCGGAGTCGTGTCGCAGGACGTGCCCGGAAAGAATTCGTCGCTGTAGACGAACTCGACCTTCGTTCCCAACAGCTCGGCCAACTACTCACACCACTGCTCGGCGCTCACGAGCTGACTCCCGCACCAATTGATCAGAAGCGGCGGGCTACTCGCAACCTCGAGCATCTGCACGAGCTGCCGACACTAGTCGTCTTCGTGCACCGTGTTGCGATCGACCAGACTGCTTCCGATCGAATACGCGAGCTGACCGGTCGCTCCCGTGAGGAGGATTTTCTGGCCCGTGAATTGCGACATGGAGCGCTCCTTCGACCGGAATGGATTCGGCCAGATCCGCGGGATATCACCCACCGCGCACTTGACTCGATGCCCAGAGTCGGGCCCACGTCGGAGTAGAGATAGAAATAGATAGAGGTAAAGAGAGCTAAGGAGAGGTATAGAGGTATCAAGTCGAGTTTTGCCCCGATCACGGATCCTCCCCGCCTGCCCCCCCGTTTTTCAGCCTCGACTGCTCGTTCCCTGGTCACCTCTGCCCCAGAACAGGCAATCTTGGCCCCCGTCCGATCCCACGATGGCTCCCGACTGCCTCATTTCGATCTCACCCGCGCAAGAGTCGGCCCACTTCTTGCTTCGTACGGGATCAATTCGATAGGCACGCGAGTTCAACCCGCTTTCGACGACGATTCGACGACGAAATCCAGACCAACCCCACGGCCCACAACTCCCCAGCGCAATATGCGCTCGAAGCAAGGAGGACCCACCCATGTTCAAGGCGTGTCGATACGCGACAAACGCGTTCGTGGCCCTTTCCCTCACACTCGCGGCCCTCACGCTGGCGGCCGGTGCCGCCCACGCGGAGGACGTGCTCGATAGCGGTGATACCGCCTGGATGATGACCTCAACGCTCCTCGTCCTGATGATGGCGCTGCCCGGCCTCGCCCTCTTCTACGGCGGCCTCGTTCGCACGAAGAATATCCTATCGGTTCTGATGCAATGCATGTACGCCGCCGGCATCATCGGCGTCCTCTGGGTCCTCGCGGGCTACAGCCTGGCCTTTGGCGAAGGCAACGCCTTCATCGGCGACCTTTCGATGATCGGGCTCCGGGGAATCACCCCGGACAGCGTTTCGGGGACGATCCCAACCTACGTGTTCGTCATGTTCCAGGGCATGTTCGCGATCATCACACCGGCCCTGATGCTGGGCGCCTTCGCCGAACGCATGCGCTTCAGCGTCTACGCGATCTTCATCGCGATCTGGGTCTTCGTCGTGTATATCCCGCTGGCCCATATGGTGTGGGGCGGTGGATATCTCAGCAGCATGGGCGCACTCGACTTCGCCGGTGGCCTCGTCGTCCACATGTCGAGCGGCTTCTCGGCGCTGGTCGCCGCGATCTTCCTCGGACCGCGAAGAGGCTTTGGCCGAGAACCGATGGCGCCTAATAGCCTGCCGCTCACCGTGATCGGTGCGGCGCTGCTCTGGGTGGGTTGGTTCGGATTCAACGCCGGTAGCCAACTCGCGGCCGACGGAACCGCCGCCCTCGCATTCCTGACCACCCAGACCGCGGCGGCCACCTGCCTGCTCGTCTGGGTGAGCATCGAATGGATCCACCGCGGAAAGCCGACCATCCTCGGCGCGGCGACCGGAATCGTCGCGGGGCTCGT
>SMVB01234455.1_pt1 | contig 30051 bp, 30 predicted proteins | sample 2456461 | NCBI WGS metagenome assembly SMVB01 (sample SAMN11095934, study PRJNA526329) | marine sediment metagenome | biome: Marine sediment; feature: Surficial sediment; material: Deep marine sediment; isolation source: Hadal surficial sediment | place: Pacific Ocean | collected 2014-05 | depth... | reverse complement strand
GAAATCTTTACGGATGAGGGCGTCGGAACCCTCATTACAAACAACGACCTTTAACCAATAGCTTCGAGTGAGCAAAGCATTTAACTATGACAACAGCCAAAAAATCGTCACGCAAAGAACAAATTCTTCAATCACTGGCACGGATGTTGGAAACAGCACCAGGCGAACGAGTTACTACCGCCGCTCTGGCCAGGGAAGTTGGAGTATCCGAAGCCGCCCTATATCGGCACTTCCCTAGCAAGGCACGAATTTACGAAGGATTGATCAAATTCATTGAAGACACCCTGTTCGCGAGATTTAATCGAATCCTTGCAGATGAACCTAATGCAACTGAGCGTTGCGAGCAGGTTCTGTTTTTAATTCTCACCTTCGCTGATAAAAACCCAGGTATCACCAGGATACTTGTTGGGGATGCATTGGCCGGAGAAACCGCCAGATTACGTAATCGCGTGGCACAGATTTTTGACAGGATTGAGTCTCAGCTGAAGCAAATTCTGCGAGAAGCCCAGATTCGGGAGAATAAAAAAACAACCCTTTCATCCAGTATTCTGGCAAATTTGATGTTGTCTTTTTGCGAGGGGCGCATGAATCAGTACGTGCGTAGCGAGTTTAAACGCTCACCCCTGGAAAACTGGAACGAACAGTGGGAGTGCCTGAAGATAAATCTTTTCGAGCCTGCTAGCGCCAATCCAGAAGGATAACTTCGTCCCCCTCCCAGACAAATCAATGATGTCATCAAGGATTTCGTAATTCTCCATCAGCGAATCACGATTGGTTTAGGAGACTCCGTATTCTTCCCTGTAGGCACTGATGTTTACTAAGTGTTTGCTAAAAGCAATATCTTGTTTCGCTATCAGATAATCAACTACATCCTGTAAGCTGATAATACAGAAGATCGGAATATTGAAAGTTTTTGCCAATTCCTGAACCGTTGAAAGCTCTCCCTTGCCTTTCTCCTGGCGGTCAATGGCAACTACAATCCCTGCCAGCGAAGCACCAGCGGTATTGATGATTTCAACAGCCTCACCAATTGCTGTACCAGCCGTAATAACATCATCAATAAGGAGAACCCTTCCTTGAAGTGGCGCGCCAACTGTAAGCCCACCCTCACCGTGATCCTTAACCTCTTTTCGGTTGAAACAATAGGGCTTGTCCACCCCGTGTTCCCTGGCCAGGGTAGCCGCTGTCACTGCAACCAGAGGAATCCCTTTATAAGCCGGGCCAAACATTACATCAAAGTCCAGACCAGCTTGCATTACGGCGTTGGCATAACAACTACCAAGAAAGGACAGCTTGCTGCCGGTATTAAAAAGTCCAGCATTAAAAAAATAGGGGCTTTGACGTCCGGATTTAAGAGTGAAATCGCCGAACTTCAAGATGTCGTTATCAATTACAAACTCAATAAATTTTTGTTGGTAGTCCCGCATACTCTTAGCCTGCTATCACTATTTTTTTCTGGGATTGCTAGTTGATCAGTTTATCCGGTGTATACGTCTGACATTGGTTGTCGCGCGACCGTGAATACCTCACTGTAATTCTGGCTCTGGTGTTCAATCTAAGTGAAACAGCAATAATTATAATACCTGCTTCTGTTTTTCGATCAGCTCATTGATTCCACATTGTGCCAGGGCAACCATATCCTGTAATTGTTGAAAGCTGAAATCCCCATCTTCTCCAGTACCTTGTATCTCTATAAAATTTCCTGATTCTGTCATTACCACATTCATGTCTGTTTCTGCATTGGAGTCTTCGGCATAATCAAGGTCAAGTACTGGGAAGCCATTAAAGATGCCAACCGATACAGCAGCAATCAATTGGCGTAATGGATTATGTTTGATTTCCTTTTTTTCCAGCAGGTAATTAATGGCGTCTACCAGTGCTACGCAACCGCCGGTAATAGATGCGGTTCGAGTACCACCATCAGCCTGGATGACATCGCAATCAACTTTGATGGTGTTTTCTCCTAACTGGTCGAGGTTAACCGCTGCGCGTAAAGAGCGACCGATAAGACGTTGAATTTCCAAACTTCTACCAGATTGTTTGCCTCTGGCGGCCTCTCGATCCATCCTGCTTCCGGTAGACCGTGGCAACATACCGTACTCAGCTGTTACCCAACCCGTCCCGGACCCTTTAAGGAATCTAGGAACAGAAGTTTCAACCGTGGCATTACAGATTACTTGAGTATCGCCAAACTCAACCAACACAGAACCTTCTGCATATTTGGTGAAATTACGGGTTAAAACGACGTTGCGTAATTCATCGGGTTTTCTCCGGCTTGGTCGAATATGATCTGCCATAAATTTACTCTGTCCAGGGTTATCCAACTGGCCGGGAATTATGCTTTAAATTGGTTCGAATGGCGACCCGACTTTAGTCTCGCGTAGTCAATGGTTAGGGATCCACTGACTAATTCCTTTTTGTTTGCGCTAGAATAGCCGCTCTTTTATGTCGGAAGCAGTATTATGATTTTTAGTATGACCGCATTTTCCCGGCAACAGCTGGAGAAAGATTGGGGCTCACTTACCTGGGAGATCCGTTCGGTAAACCACCGTTACCTGGAGCCAAGCATTCGACTCCCAGACTCTTTCAGGGGACTGGAGCCCCAAGTCCGGGATGCCATAAGAAAACGGCTTAATCGTGGCAAAATTGAATGCCAACTTCGTTACCAGACAAATCAAGCGCAACAGGCACAGCTTAATCTAAACCAGGGATTAATCAGAGAACTACACTCTGCCTGCAATACAGTGCAGAGAATTGCTAATGGCACTCTGTCGCCAACATCCATGGAGATACTACGCTGGCCTGGCGTTATAACCGAACAGGAATCAAATGCTGATGCTCTTGCGGATCAAGCACTGGCTCTTTTCAAGATAGCCCTGGATGACCTGCTTGAATCGCGAAGCAGAGAGGGAGCTGAACTTGGCAAGTTTGTTCAACAAAGATTGCAATCAATTGGTGAAATCGTCATTGAGGTTCGCGCTCTTATGCCTGAAATCCTGTTGCGACAACGGCAAAATATCACTGGGCGATTGGCTGAACTGAAATTAGAATTGGAGCCTAGTCGGCTTGAGCAAGAGCTTGTTCTGATGGCACAAAAGTCCGACGTCGATGAAGAATTGGATCGATTGGAATCTCATCTTAGCGAAGTGACAAGGGTGTTAGGAACCAAGGGTCAGAAAGGCCGGCGGCTGGATTTCTTGATGCAGGAATTAAACCGGGAAGCCAATACCTTGTCGTCCAAATCCATCGTGGCTGAAACTACACGCAGCGCCGTTGAATTGAAAGTACTCATCGAACAGATGCGGGAACAGATACAAAATATCGAATAGGTAATGGCCGGCCCTTAACCCATTAGCGTTAAATATTGGTAGCAGTAATAAAGAGGTGATGCGACCCATGTCAGTTGGTAACTTGTTTATAGTGATGGCCCCTTCAGGAGCAGGAAAAACCAGCTTGGTTAAGGCGCTGGTTGAAAGCGAGGACTGTAACAATTTGCGCGTCTCGGTATCACACACAACGAGGAAAATAAGGCCGGGTGAAATTGAGGGTGAAAACTACCATTTCGTTGACAGTGATACTTTTCATGAAATGCTGCAGCAGGGTGCGTTCATCGAAAATGCTGAAGTATACGGGCATCACTATGGCACGTCCCAACAATGGGTTGAACATCAATTGAATAGCGGAAAGGATGTTATCCTTGAGATCGACTGGCAGGGAGCTGGTCAGGTAAGGAATGCCATTACTGATGCCTGTACCGTTTTCATTCTGCCACCGTCAGTAGATGCCTTGCGTGCACGGCTTACTCAACGCGGGCAGGATAATCCAGAAACAATTGATCAGCGAATGCGCCAGGTTGTCGAGGAAATATCACATGTAGCAGAGGCGGATTTCGTTGTTGTTAACTCAGATTTTGCAGCCGCCCTGGAAGATTTAGCAGCAATCTTCCGTTCACAGCGCCTCACCCTTACATATCAGCAGACAAACCAGGCACCTTTATTAGAAAATCTGGCACACTCTTCTGGATAGATTGGGCATAATTGAGTAAAATCCCCGGTCCTCGTGATTAGAGGCATCATCAGACGCTAGATAAATCGGGTTTGGCGGAGATAAAGGCATCAGGCCGCACAATGCGAGCCTTTAAATACTCTCTGTGCTAACCCAGAATTCGGCAAAATTTAAGATTTTAGGAGTTTTTATGGCAAGAATTACTGTTGAAGACTGCCTTGACAAGGTAGATAACCGATTTCAACTGGTTATGATCTCAAGCAAAAGAGCCCGTCAACTTCAAATTGAGGGCAAAGAGCCCCTGGTACCTGTAGACAAAGACAAGCCTACAGTGATCGCCCTCAGAGAAATCGCTGCGGGCCTGATTGATGTGAGTATTCTCAACGACAAACCAAGCCTAGAATTGGAACTGGCAGAAGTCGAGGCTGCAACAGCTATTGAAGCGACCACCGAGTCTGTCGAAGAAAGTCAGCCACCTGTATCGGCAGAAGCAGGCAAAGAGGCCCCTGTAAAACAAGTGGAAGAACAGCCTCCCGAACAGGCATAGGTTAACAAGGAATCGATCAGTGGACGCGCAGGCTTCAAGCACTATCGACTCACTGGCCAGTAGCCTTGCTTCTTATCTGGAGCCAACCCAGGTTAACTCTGTCAGACGCGCCTATTATTACGCTGAACAAGCCCATGATGGGCAGTTTCGGCGTACTGGTGATCCTTACGTAACCCATCCCCTTGCTGTAGCAAATATTCTATGTGACATGCACATGGACCATCAAAGTCTGATGGCTGCCATGTTACATGATGTGATTGAAGATACCGGAATCACTAAGACGGCAATCAAAAATCAGTTTGGTAATACCGTGGCGGAACTGGTGGATGGGGTCAGCAAATTAAACAAAATTAATTTTAGCACTCGGGCTGAAGCCCAGGCAGAAAACTTTCAGAAAATGGCCATGGCAATGGCCAAGGACCTTAGGGTAATCCTGGTCAAGATCGCCGATAGGCTGCATAACATGCGCACCTTAGGTGTGCTTACGCCTGACAAGCGACGTCGTATAGCGCGCGAAACTATAGATATTTACGCCCCAATTGCCAACCGTCTAGGCATGAATAATGTGCGGGTGGAATTTGAAGAACTTGGTTTTACTGCACTATACCCGATGCGAGCCCGTCGAATCAGAACCGCGGTAAAAAACATTCGTGGCAACAGAAAAGAGATCGTTTCACAGATTCAGACCTCTATTGAAGCTTGCCTTGAAAGAGAGGGATTGCCCGGCCGTACCATTGGCCGTGAAAAACACCTTTACAGTATCTACGAGAAAATGCGTTCGAAACGGCGATCTCTTTCCGAAATCATGGATGTGTACGCGTTCCGCATCATCGTCGATAAAGTCGATACCTGTTACCGGGTGCTTGGTGCTGTTCACAATCTATACAAACCGGTACCTGGCAGATTTAAGGATTATATTGCTATTCCAAAGGCTAATGGTTATCAGTCCCTGCACACAGCTCTATTTGGCATGCACGGTGTGCCCATTGAAATTCAGATTCGTACTGAACAAATGGAGGGCATGGCCAATAATGGTATTGCTGCTCACTGGCTTTACAAGTCGGGGGATGAGTCACCCAGGAATGCCCATGTCCGAGCAAGAGAGTGGGTGAATGGCTTGCTGGAATTACAGCAGAGTGCTGGCAATTCTTTAGAGTTTATTGAAAGCGTAAAGATCGATTTGTTTCCCGATGAGATTTACTTGTTTACTCCAAAGGGTTCTATTTTTGAGCTACCAACGGGATCAACAGCCGTCGATTTTGCCTTTGCCATTCATACGGATGTGGGTAATTCCTGTGTAGCCTGTCGAATCAATCGTAGACTGGCACCCTTAAGCGAGCCATTGCAAAGCGGTCAGACTGTCGAAATCATAACCGCACCTGGCGCCCAGCCAAATCCAGCCTGGCTTAGCTTTGTAGTAACAGGTAAAGCGCGGAGCAATATTCGTCATTATCTGAAAAATCAAAAACATTCTGAGTCCGTGTCACTGGGTCGCCGACTACTTAACAAGGCGCTGGCAGGATTCGGTGCCCAACTGGAAAATATACCTCAAGCCGACATCGATCATGTCCTTGGCCAAACCAGTCAGGGTTCACTCGACAATTTACTTGAAGAGATTGGTCTGGGTAATCGCATGGCCTATATCGTTGCCCAACGGCTGGTGCCGAATTCTAGTACTCCCGAAGAAATCGGGAGTTCCGATCAGCAGCACTCCCTTGCTATTCACGGATCGGAAGGTCTGGTTATGAATTATGCAAAATGCTGCCATCCTATACCAGGTGATCCAATTGTAGGGCATGTAAGCTCAGGTCGTGGCATGGTGATTCATACCGGTGATTGCAATAATGTTGCAGATATTCGTGATAACCCGGAAAAGTGTGTAACAGTAAATTGGGATCCTAATGTAGAAGGCGAGTTTTCAGTAGAACTTAGAGTAGAGCTGGAAAATCAGCGCGGAATTATTGCAACGCTTGCTACGGCCATTACCGGGGCAGAGGCGAATATTGAAAAAATCAGCACCCTGGAACGAGATGCTCGTCTCAGTATAGTAAACCTGTCTATTAATGTGCGAAACCGGGTTCACCTGGCCCAGGTTATGAAACGCATTCGATTAATCAAACCGGTGGCAAAAGTAACCCGAGTGAAAAGTCGTAAGGTCCGCAAAGTGATAAAGAAGACCATCGGCAGTAATTAGGGCGAGCTCAACTATGGCAAACACCGAAGCGATTAATACCAGCAAAGCTCCCCAGGCGATCGGCCCATACTCCCAGGCGATAAAGCTGGATAACCTGGCATTTGTATCTGGTCAGATCCCCTTAGACCCGGAGACCATGGAAATCGTCCCGGGCGGAATTAATGCACAAGCCAACCAAGTGTTTAAAAATCTGGCCGCTGTAATTGAAGCGACCGGTGCAACCCTGGCTGATTCCGTGAAACTGACCATATACCTTACCGACCTGGCTGAATTTCCCCTGGTCAACGAAATCATGACAAGCTATTTCAGCCAGCCCTATCCTGCGCGAGCCACGATCAAAGTAAGTGCCTTGCCCAAAGGGGCGCTGATTGAAGTAGATGCGATTGTGGCTTTGTAGCTGGCAGGAATCCTCTTATTAATCCTTTGGCGCCTGCGCCTTAATGCCGGAATCGGCTATCGGCCCAAGTGGTCACAGGATTAATAAGAAGTTCCCTATATTTAAAAAAACCTATACTGTTTTAGTAATAGCCACTTCTGGATCGCTAACGCTCCTTTATGCCTTTATCCCGTAGCAAAAAAACCACTCGTCGCCGCGGAGTGTCGAAACAAACACTGGACCAGACTTCACTGACCAGTCTTAAAGGTGTTGGTCCGAGTATTGAGAAAAAACTGAATAGCCTAGGCGTCCATAATGTCCAGGATTTATTGTTTCACTTGCCTTTTCGCTATCAGGATAGAACCCGCATAGCCACGATCAACAAAGTCCGATTCGGTGATCACGTCCAGCTTGAAGGGGAAATAGTTAACAGCAAAATAATCTTTGGTAAACGCCGCAGTCTCCAGTGCACCCTGAAAGATGACACGGGGTTCATAAATTTGCGCTTCTTTTTTTTCAGTGCTGCACAAAAAAACTCACTCAAGACCGGCGTTAGAATTCGTTGTTACGGAGAAGTTAGACGCGGTTCAGCGGGGTATGAGATATATCACCCTGAATACCGCTTTACCGATTCGATGCAAGATAAATCGGTAGACCAGACCCTGACCCCAATCTATCCCTCTACTGAGGGTATGCAACAGGCTAGGCTGAGAAACATCATTGATCAGGCATTAGAGCGACTGAAAGACTCGGACCAAGTTGTCGAGTATTTGCCCGCTGAGCTTCTGAATTCAATTAATTACCCTAGCCTGGCCGAGGCACTTCAGTTTCTTCATCACCCACCGCAAAATGTCACCCTGGAACTGCTGGAATCCGGGCAACATCCAGCACACCGAAGACTCGCATTCGAAGAACTCCTCAGTCATCGGCTCTGTATGCGAAGATTGCGTTTAACTTCAAATGAACAATTAGCCGCCTCGATGAGTCGGCAGAGCAAACTTGTTGATCGGTTCCTGGCACAGTTGCCATTCGAATTAACCCAGGCCCAGAAGCGGGTCTTTGCTGAAATCGCTGCAGACCTGGGCCAGAGTAACCCGATGTTGCGGCTGGTGCAGGGCGATGTGGGATCGGGAAAAACTGTGGTAGCAGCGATGGCCGCGTTAAGGGCAATTGAGAACGGTTTTCAGGTTGCCATAATGGCACCTACTGAATTGCTGGCAGAGCAACACTTTCTGAATTTTTGTCGGTGGCTGGATCCCCTTGATATAACCGTAGGCTGGTTGACCGGCAAGTTACCTGCCGCCGAACGCAGGAAACAGACTGAGCTGATCAGCAGTGGTGAGGCAAGTCTGGTCGTTGGTACCCATGCTCTTTTTCAGGAGTCAGTTCATTATGCCAATCTAGGCTTGATAATAATTGACGAGCAACATCGCTTCGGAGTGCATCAGCGCCTGGCTCTGCGCAGTAAATCAAATAACCTTAAATACAGTCCACATCAGCTTGTCATGACCGCCACTCCCATCCCCCGCACACTGGCAATGAGCGCCTATGCAGACCTTGATATCTCGCTGATTGATCAACTGCCACCGGGCAGAACTCCGGTAAAAACCCTGGTAATTGCCGAAGAAAGAAGGGCCGAAGTAATCACAAGAATCGCCAAAGCCTGCACTGAAGGTAACCAGATATATTGGGTATGTACACTAATCGAAGAATCAGAGTCACTGCAGTGTCAAGCAGCAGAGGCCACAGCAGTGATGATGCGAGATCAATTACCGGGTATAAATATCGGTTTGGTACATGGCCGTATGAAAACACAGGAAAAGACCGAGGTTATGGATCAGTTCAAGCTGGGTCAGATACAACTCCTGGTTGCCACCACTGTTGTCGAAGTGGGTGTTGATGTTCCCAATGCCAGCTTGATGGTTATTGAAAACTCAGAAAGGCTGGGGCTGGCGCAGTTACACCAATTACGTGGCCGAGTAGGCCGAGGAAACCTGGCCAGTTACTGCATTCTTTTATATCAGGGACCCCTATCAGAAACGGGTAAATACCGTTTGGGAATTTTGCGCGAAAGCAATGACGGTTTTTATATTGCAGAAAAAGACCTTGAAATTCGCGGCCCAGGGCAGGTGCTGGGTACGCAACAAACCGGCTTGATGAGCTTTAAAGTCGCGGATATCTGCCGAGACGCCGTGCTATTAGACGAAGTAAAAAAGTATTCTGAAGATATTCTGCTGCGTTATCCATCTATAGTAGAACCCCTGGTTTCCCGATGGTTGGGTGATCGTGAGGACTACGGCCGCGTTTGAGATTATTATTATGGCTCCATCGATTTAATATCTAAACTTCTCGCTATACTCACTGCCTGTAATTCATTATGCTTCGTTGTCGAAAGTCGCTGTTCGCCAATAGCTTTTTCTAACTATTTCTCGGTCTGAATCCATATCTCAACCATGCAATCCAGTTCTTCCCTGATCAGCTTTCTGCAATCAAAATTCAAGGCTAAGTTTCCCCAACTAGCGGGAAAAATCCCTGGATTAATGCAGCTGATCAGGTTTGACAAACCGATCGGGGTGCTCCTGTTACTTTGGCCAACCATCAGCGCACTCTGGATTGCAGCTGGCGGAATACCGGATTTGGATTTGCTGCTTATTTTTGTGTTAGGTACTTTTTTAATGCGTTCGGCAGGTTGTTGTGTAAACGATTTTGCCGACTTCAAATATGACGGCGAAGTAGCACGCACCAAATCACGCCCACTGGCCAGCGGAGTGCTTGAGCGTAAAGATGCCCTGTTTTTTTTCCTGGCGCTAACAGCCTGCGGCTTTATTCTGGTGCTATTTACCAATCTAGAGACCATTCTGCTGGCGCTGGCAGGTCTGGTCATTGTGGTTATTTACCCCTTTATGAAGCGCTTCACAAACCTTCCCCAAGTGGTGCTGGGAATTGCGTTTTCGTGGGGAATTCTGATGGCGTTTACTGCACAGACTGAAACGATCCCGGAAGGGGCTTATCTACTGTTTATAGCAAATAGTTTGTGGACCATCGCCTATGATACTGAATATGCCATGGTGGATAGAGACGACGATATCAAGCTTGGATTAAAGTCTACGGCTATTTTATTCGGTACGGCTGATCGTGCCATGGTTGCCCTGTTACAAGTCATGTTCTTAGTCTCGCTGATGCTGGCAGCGAACCGATTTGAACTGGGGGGCTGGTTCTTTACCGGGCTACTGGTTGCTGCAATTCTTGTGCTGTATCAGTTGTACCTGATAAGAGAGCGGGAGCCTAGCCAGTGCTTCGAAGCCTTCCTGAACAACAACTGGGTTGGCGCTGCGATTTTTATCGGCATAGTATTGAACTACGTTTAGCCCTTACCCGACGTCGACGTCATTAAAAAATCAGAAAATATTACCCAGTAAACGCCTGTATGCCTGTCTGCTCTCGCCCAAGAATTAGTGCGTGAATATCTTGAGTCCCCTCATAGGTATTAACCACTTCCAGATTCTGCGCATGACGCATAACTGGAAACTCATCCGAGATTCCGTTTCCTCCCAGCATATCCCGAGCTTCACGGGCTGCATCAAGTGCTTTTAGACAGGAGTTTCGCTTCAGCAAGGAAACCAATGGTGGTGTCAATGTGCCTTCGTCTTTCATGCGGCTGGCGCGAAGACATCCCTGTAAGCCCAGGGAAATATCGGTTTGCATTACCGCCAGTTTCTTCTGAATCAATTGGTTAGCCGCCAAAGGCCTGCCAAATTGATTGCGATCGAGCGTGTATTGCAGAGCCGTCTTCCAGCAAGATTCTGCTGCCCCCAGAGCGCCCCAGGCGATGCCCAGTCGAGCAGAGTTCAGACAGGTAAATGGTCCGTTTAGTCCACCCACCTCAGGAAACTTGTTCTGTTCGGGAACAAATACCTCATCCATTACAATTTCGCCAGTAATACAAGCACGCAATGCCAGCTTGCCTTCGATTTTTGGAGCGCTAAGGCCTTTCATTCCCTTATCCAGAATAAATCCCCTTATTACGCCGGCGTCATCTTTAGCCCATACAATAAACACGTCAGCTATGGGAGAGTTGCTGATCCAACTCTTGGCACCCATCAACAGATAGCCACCATCAACCGATTTTGCCCTCGTAATCATACTGCCAGGGTCAGACCCATGGTCTGGCTCGGTCAGACCGAAACAACCAATAAATTCACCACTAGCCAGTTTAGGCAAGTACTTCTGCCTCTGTTCTTCGGTGCCGAATTCATAAATCGGCAGCATCACCAGGGAGGACTGTACGCTGAACATCGAACGATATCCCGAGTCCACTGCCTCCACTTCACGTGCTGCCACTCCATAGCACACATAGTTCATGCCGGCACAGCCATAGCCTTCGATAAAAGATCCTAATAATCCAAGTGACCCCATTTCACGAAAAATTTCTGGATCGGTTTCTTCTTTCCGATAAGCTTCTCTCACTCGGGGCTGCAACTTGTCCTGGGCATACTGTCTTGTTGTTTCCTTGACCATCCTTTCTTCTTCACTTAATTGTTGCTCAAGCAGAAACGGGTCTTCCCAGTTGAATTGCGCTTTGTCTGATGATGCAGACATGATTATCTCCTAAAATTTTGATTCACTTCTGCCAGGTCTGTTGACTGGTAGGAACCTCTGATCAATTCTATGACCGCCCTGGCCTACAGCCAATTCCGCTATCAAGGCGCGCATCCGTTCCTGAAAGTGAACTACCTTGCCAAATTGAATAAGACTGAAGAAGTTATTTTGTTAGAATAGCACTCCATGGAAGATGTATCTCATATTCTCGACACCCTAAATACCCCACAACGACAAGCGGTCACAACCCAGGCGCAAAACCTGTTGGTATTGGCTGGCGCTGGCAGCGGTAAAACCCGGGTGCTGGTTCACCGAATTGCCTGGCTGCTACAAACCGAAAATGTTTCTCCTTATAGCATTCTCGCGGTGACTTTTACTAACAAGGCTGCCAGGGAAATGCGTAGTCGGATTGAGGAATTGTTGGGCCAACCGATGGGCGGAATGTGGGTTGGCACATTTCATGGACTGGCCCATCGACTACTTAGATACCACTGGCACGAAGCTGGATTAGTAGAAGACTTTCATATTCTGGACAGTGATGATCAATTACGCCTTATCAAAAGGATTTGTCGCACTACTGGCGTTGACGAAGACAAATGGCCGGCAAGGCAGGTGCAATGGTATATCAATTCCCAGAAAGATGAAGGGGTAAGGGCGGCTAATGTAGAGACGTTCGGTGATGATTACACAAGAAATATGGTAGCTATTTATGCGGCTTACGAGGAGGCCTGCAACCGGGGAGGTATGGTAGATTTTGCCGAAATACTACTGCGAGCCCACGAACTTTGGCTAAAGAGTCCACAGGTGCTCAGCCATTATCGCAATCGTTTTCATCACGTGCTGGTTGATGAATTCCAAGATACCAATTCAATTCAATACGCCTGGCTACGGGTATTAACCGGTGACCAGAATCGGATCATGGTGGTGGGTGATGACGATCAGTCAATTTACGGATGGCGCGGGGCAAAAATAGAAAACATCCAGAAATTCAATGTGGATTTCCCGGGTGCTGAGATAGTCCGTCTTGAACAAAATTACCGCTCTACTTCAAATATTCTTAAGGCAGCCAATAAGTTGATTGCCAATAACACAAGTCGGCTTGGCAAGGAATTGTGGACCGATGATTCTGACGGAGAGCAGATTTCCCTTTACACAGCGTTTAACGAACAAGACGAGGCAAGATTCATTGTCGATAGACTGCAGGACTGGATAAACCAGGGTAACAGCCGGGTCGATGCGGCCATTTTATATCGCTCCAACGCTCAGTCGCGGGAATTGGAAGATGCACTGCTAAGGGTCGGGATGCCGTATAAAATTTACGGCGGCCATCGTTTCTATGAGCGTCTGGAAATTAAAAACGCGCTTTCTTACCTGCGCCTGCTAGTTAATCGCCACGATGATACGGCTATGGAACGAATAATAAATGTACCGACCCGTGGCATCGGCGGTCGAACGCTTGAGCAGATTCGAGCTCTGGCCCGGACGGAAGCTAGCTCACTGTGGACTGCGTGCGTCAATTGCGTCAATGAAAAGCTCATCAGTTCCCGTGCCGCCAATGCTGTGCTTGTCTATCTACAGCTGATTGACAGTATGCAAGAGGCTTGTATCGATCTGGAATTACATAAGAAGGTGGAGTATATAGTCGAACATAGTGGTCTACTGCAGCATCATCAAAAAGAAGGCGGAGAAAAAGCCAGGGCACGAATTGAAAATCTTGAAGAGCTTGTCAGCGCGGCCAACAGCTATGACGAATCGGAGCTTGATGTCAGTGATGATTTAACTTCGTTTGCAATTCTAGCCGCCTTTCTGGATCAGGCCGCCCTGGATGCAGGCGATGCCCAAGCCGGAGAGCATGAGGATGCTGTTCAACTTATGACTCTGCATTCCGCCAAGGGGCTTGAGTTCCCTCTGGTTTTTATTGCCGGTATGGAAGAAGGTCTATTCCCCCACAAGATGTCTATGGAAAAACTATCCGGATTGGAGGAAGAACGACGACTTTGTTACGTAGGTATTACTCGGGCTATGAGTAAGCTGTACCTCTGTCACGCAGAATCTAGGCGTCTCCATGGGGATGTAATGCTGACCAGGCCGTCGAGGTTTATTCGGGAGATACCCTGCGAATTAGTCGAAGAGATAAGATTGAAGTCCAATGTGAGTCGACCGTTGTTTTCAGGTAGAAGATCTTCAGCATCAGGTCGGTCTTTGGGATTAGGCCGTATCTCTATAGATGCCGAAATCCCCCAGACTGATTTATCCTTGGGGCAACGGGTAATTCATGGCAAATTCGGTGAAGGGGTTATACTGAATTACGAAGGCCAAGGCAGTACCGCCAGAGTGCAGGTTAACTTTGATGGCTTTGGCAGCAAATGGTTGGTGCTGTCCTATGCGAAGCTTGAAGTTGTTGGCCAATGACAGTTTTGGCATTATTGTGCCTTTAACAATTTGTTAGCAATCGACTTGAATGCCTTTTTGTCTTTAGGTTGCAGCGCGTTTTAGGATGCATTGGATGCAGACTCCATACCTCTCTTCGAACCAGGCAGTATCTTCAAAAAGAGCTACCCATCTTTTTCCAATTGTGTAGGTGTTTATAGTGACGCTATGACTAATTATCTTAAATGAAACTACTAACCACATTTTTATCCATTTTGTTACTTGTCTCTTGTGGCAGTGAAAGTGAGGATGCCACCACCACATCTGTGCCTAGTAGCCAGCAGCACTACGAATGGAAAATGATTACTTCGTGGCCAAAAAACCTTCCAGCACTTGGTACTGCTCCAGAATATTTTGCTGACAGTGTGGAAAAAATGAGTAATGGCCGCATGCGCATTCGTGTTTTTGGTGCCAATGAGCTAGTGGGTGGTCTGGAAGTTTTTGATGCCGTGTCAAGTGGCACAGCAGAAATCGGCCACAGTGGTGCCTATTACTGGCAGGGCAAAATAAATGCAGCGCCGTTTTTCTCAACTATTCCCTTTGGCCTAACCGGTACCGAAATGAATGCCTGGCTGGCATTTGGCGGCGGCAATGAGTTGTGGCAGGAGATATATGCGCCGTTCAATCTTATTCCGGTACGTGGCGGAAACTCAGGAACTCAAATGTTTGGCTGGTTTAACAAGGAAATAGACTCCCTTGCTGATTTGCAAGGACTGAAAATGCGTATACCAGGACTCGGTGGTGAGGTATTCCGTCGTGCCGGTGGTATCCCCATCACTATGCAGGTCAGCGAAGTATTTACTGCTCTGGAAACCGGCGCTCTCGATGCCGCCGAGTTTGTCAGTCCGTACAACGACCTGGCCGCGGGTTATCACACAGTTGCCCGGTACTATTACTACCCTGGATGGCATGAGCCTGGCTCCACCTTGGAAACCACTTTCAACAAAACTGCTTTTGAGGCCTTACCAGAAGACCTGCAGGAAATTCTCTTGACGGCGTCTGAGGTGATGAATCAGCGTATTTATGATGAATTGACGGCAAGGAATAACACCGCTCTACAATCACTCGTAAACGAGCACGGTATTGAAATTCGTCGCCTGCCTGATGATGTGCTTCAGGAGTTTAGGCGACTCTCAGAAGAGGTTATCCTTGAGATGTCCCAATTCGATGAAACAAGTCAGCGTGTTTATCAATCCTGGAAGCAATTTCTCGATGGTGTTTCCGACTATCATCGGATTGCTGAGGATGCGTTTATTGAAGCGCGCAACCTGCCGTTAAACTAAGCCATTTCGTTTCACCTGCCCGGTTGCATGACACTCAGCGCTAATGCCGAGTGTATGATGAGGGTCGTTGGTTTTCTTGTTGTGTTTTCAACGTGATAAAAGAATGGATTATGGCCGCGAATCTACCCTGCATCGGACTTTAGCCGAATGCTTTTAGGCCGCGATTGCGGTTCCTCGCTGGCAAACAACCGTGGTGCTTTCAGCCGTTTCCAGAGAAACGCCACATAAGCAGCTCTTCGGCGTATAAGTGCTTCTTCGAGTGAAATTGACGCACCGTCGTCATACGATAGTAATGGAATTAAGAAACTTTCCGGCACAGCACTCAACCAGGCTATGGGTACGGTGTATCCTAAAGGCTACTGCCGCTATTTTGGAAGTTTTTATGTATTGCTTTTTCTTGGCAGTGGGTGAGGCTACGACAAATCCATCAACAGTGGTCATTAGTTCTCACCGTCTTTTAATCCAGCAATTCTGAATAATGTGATAACCATGAGAAAACCGCCCAACTCAACAAATAATATCAGCGCGGAATTCGCTTGGCTTTACCATTGTCGTCAATAGCAACAAACACAAACAGGCCGTCCGCTACTTTGCGCTGCCGATCTTCGTCGCTGACATTGTAAATCCATACTTCTATATTGATTTGAGCCGAGCTTCTACCAATTTGCTGAATCTGCGCATAGCAACTGACAGTGGATCCAACACTTACCGGGAAAAGAAAGTTTACATTCTTGATGGCCACCGTGGTAGTACGTCCTCGTGCAAGACGTTTCATAGCGATGCCGGCAGCAAGGTCCATCTGGGAAACCAGCCAGCCGCCGAAAATATCACCGTTCGCATTAGTGTCTCTTGGCATTGCCAGAGTCTGAAGGGCTAACTCTCCTGTCGGCGCGAGTTCAATATCCTTATTGTCCTGTTCAGGCATAATAATTCCTTATCATGTTATATATAATCGTTAATACTAAGGTAATTTTACTTCGGCCATAATCCCAATCAGATTTTCATCAGGATCCCTGAGAAAACCGATCCATAATTCGTGGTCTTCCATTTTTGCTGCAAGTTCAGGTTCCCGTTCAAATTTGAGACCACGAGCTTTCAGTGCTTCAGTAGCTTTAGCCAGTTCGGCGACCTTGTAATATATTACTGAGGTTCTGTGGTCTTTCGCCTCGCCCTGCAAAGTTGTGAGCATCAAACGAGTACCACCACAATCAAAAAATGCCATGCTTGGGGGTACTTCAAACAAAAGCGTAAGACCCAGACCATCCCGATAAAAGGTCATAGCCTGATGTATATCAGACACAGCGATCGCAATTTGCCCAACATTGGTGATTTCCGGCTCAATAGAGGGAGAAATTTCTGCCACGGTAAATCTCCTCTAATTCATTAAATTCGGCAACCAAGTAGCTAATCCAGGCCAAAGCGATAATAACAACAAAACCGTTAACTGGATAACAACAAAAGGAACAACACCACGATAAATCTCTACAGTTTTAACCTGTGCGGGGGCGACGCTCCGCAAATAGAACAATGAAAAACCAAAGGGTGGTGTTAGAAACGAAGTCTGCAGGTTTATAGCCAGCATGATACCCAGCCATACCGGGTCCAGTCCCATGGAAAGCAAAGCCGGGCCGACCAGGGGAACAACCATAAAAGTTATCTCGATGAAATCAAGAATAAACCCCAATAAAAACACCACCCCCATTACCAATAACATAGCCGAAATTACACCACCGGGCATATTGCCAAGAAACTCCTCTATTAACAGGTCGCCACCAAAACCGCGAAAAACCGATGAAAAAACCGTTGCACCTATCAAAATAAGGTAAATCATGGACGTAATTCGCATAGTCTCCAGGGACACGCTATGAAGAACTTGCAATGTCAGCTGTTTTTTTACCGCTGCCAGAAAACAAGCACCAATTGCTCCAACGCTGGCTGCTTCTGTTGGCGTGGCAATACCGAATAGAATTGATCCAAGTACAGCAATTATTAACAGCACAGGAGGTAGTAGTCCTTTTAGCAAGGATAGTGCTAACGAGTTTGTTACATCCTGTTGAGTTGCAGCTGTGTTTTGACGCCTGGGTGCTACATCAGGACTTAGGTAGGCAACCAAAAAAACATACAAGGAATACAGAACGACTAGAACAAGGCCCGGCACAATCGCACCGGCAAACAGGTCACCTATGGTTACTACGTCAGGAGAGAACACTCCATTGCTCAGCTGTGCCTGTTGATAGGCGCTGGACAATACTTCCCCCAATAAAACAAGGCAGATTGACGGTGGAATTATTTGGCCAAGGGTTCCGGTCGCACACAATGTGCCACAGGCAAATGATGGCTTGTACCCGGCTTTCAACATGGTTGGTAGGGCCAAAATCCCCATGGTCACCACAGTAGCACCTACGATGCCGGTGCTGGCCGCCATCAACATACCAACTATTACTACGGAAATACCCAGGCCGCCTGGTAGCTTGCCAAAGACCTTAGCCATGTTTAACAATAGTTCTTCGGCTAATTTGGATTTCTCTAGCATTACGCCCATAAAGACAAATAGAGGGACGGCCAATAAATTCTGATTGGTAATTATGCCGTAGATACGATTTGGAATGATCGATAAATAAGTCGGATCAAATACTCCAAACAGGTTACCTAACCCAGCGAAAATAAGTGACACACTGGCGAGCGTTAATGCCACCGGGTAACCGAGCATTAATGCTAGGCAAATGACGCCAAAGAGTATTAGGGAAAGGACTTCACTCACCGCTTGTTACCAGATTTTAGAATAGTCAGATTTTTTGCTAATTCGGCCAGTCCTTGCCAGAATAGAAAACCCGCCAGCAACAAAATTGTAGTCTTCAACAAATAGACAAAAGGTAGGCCGCTGATTTCAGCCGACCGTTCACCAATTCGCCAGGAAAGTGATACATAGTCCCAGCTGGCCCACAAAACGAATAAACAAAACGGAAGAAGTAAAAAAATGGTGCCGCCCAAGTCCAATCGCGCTTTACCACGCGAAGATAAGCGACTATAAAAAATGTCTACACGCACGTGACCATCGTGTTTAAGCGTATGGGCACTGCCCAGAGTAAAAATCAATGCATTGATATAAAGCAATGATTCCTGTAACCCAATGGATCCTGTTTGAAAAAAATATCGGAGCAATACAACGAGGCCGGTTGCACCAACCAGCAACACAACCAACCAGGCAACGCTGTTACCGACAAACTCGGTAACCGCTTCCATTTTGTCAATGAGTTTGCCAATTGGCCGATTCAACATTTTAGTCCTACTAGAGTGTTGAAAGTTGAATGGCAAACCTTACCATATCGACCTTTGAAATAGAGCATTCTCACCAGACTATCAAGTCGAATCGGGGCGCCGAAAAGCAATTCAATTGTTTTAAATGTTATGCTTGCTCAATGATCTCAAATGCCATTATAAGGCTGGTTCCTCCATCATCAGATCTTGTGGATGACGTCAGAGAAGCGCTTATAGAATCCTATGAGTTGCACAAAGCATTTCTGCTGTGGGCTAAACCGAACCCTAGTCGAGAAGATGTTTCCTCAACTATGGAAATCGCAATCAATAATTTTAGGGACAAAACCGAAGAATTTCGATTTTTTATATTGCGCGTTGCTGATTCCAAGCTTGTAGGGTGTGTGGGCTTGATTATAAGGGATATTGCTATCCCCTTTTTCGAATTTGGTTATTGGGTGCGTTCGTCAGAGATGGGAAAAGGCTACATTTCGACAGCGGTCGAGCTACTTGAGGAGTATGCAGTTAGTGAATTGGGTGCAAAACGGTTAGAAATAAAAATGGCGGAATCAAATAACCGCAGCAAACTAGTAGCTGAAAGGGTTGGGTTCGAATATGAAGCTTTCTTACATGCAGATAGAGAGCTGCCCTCCGGAAAAGTGGACAACACTCATATTTATTACAAAACTTATTCATAACCACCAAACTAAAAGTTTTATGAGCTTTCAACCAATTTTAAATCCCCTATCAGTCTATTATTACCAACCCTACCTGGTTTGAGCTGCTCTGGTGTATTAGTAAATTCCCGTCCCGGGTTACCGCTACATTTCTAACAATGCCAACACCTGAGGGAATGGCCCAGCTTTGGAATGATTCTGTCCTTGGATTAAATCGAACCAGGGCATCAGGACGCATGCCGGACTCGTTGTACCATATAATGTCGTCTATAACGGCAAGTGCATACGGGTGGGAATCGGGACCGCTAGGAGAATCCCACTGCCTGATTTCACCGTTAGCAGGGTCAAGTCTACCGATTTTCCCCAGGGTTGAATTTACAAACCAGACTATGCCATTGCTATCCAGGTCCAGCCTGCGAACACGGGTACGCCGGTCAGGTACCTCGAAATAGCGTACCTCCATGGTGTCAGGGTGTAATGCGCCAATTTTATTAGTTCCGTTAAACGCCACCCAAACAGTGCCATCTGGTCCCACCTGGATTCCATAGGGCCTTGGTTCAGAATCAATCTCCTTCAGCTCGCCAGTTTCCGGGTTCAGCCGTCCCAGTACGGCCGCACCCTGTGCCGTGAAATACAGGTTGCCATTAGGGTGAAATACGGCTGAATGAGGGTCCCGCGCCTGGGTTTTGAATTCACTGACCAATCCAGTAATCGGGTCCAGTTTGCCTATGGTGGCATTGCTGTTGCCGGTATACCAGATGTTGCCTTTTTCATCGGGGATTATAGTGTGAGGTCGCGCCGCGGGTGGCAATTTGTACTCTTCCATGATTCCGGTAGCCGGATCTAACCGTCCAACGAGACTGGCCCACATGCCGGTCCACCAGATAGAGCCGTCCGGAGCTTCCGCCGGATCTCGAACACGTTGCCCCAGTGTTGGCGCGGTCCACTCAATGATTTCTATTTCTACATCGCCGGCAATTAGATTAGGTCGTCGTGACATATCTTCGGGAAAATGCTCGGCAAGATACGTGGCTATGGTTGTGGCCTGGGCATCGTTAAGCTCTATCATTGTTGAAAAAACCTGGCGCCACTCGGCGGGCGAGCTGTAACCCGCCGCACGGGAGATAGTCGCTAGGCTATGACAGGTGGAGCAAGCTGTTTCCACCAGCGCCTTGCCAGCCCCTTCGGGCAACGCAGCTCGCTCACCGCGTTGTGCCTGTGCTAGCTGGGATGAAAACAATAATAGTGTGGCAGCGATGGCAATAAAGGATTTATTCATTGAATGATCTCCGATAGCAGAAGGACCAAGCCTTTTGAATCAATGTACCTGCTGTAAACTCGACGGGCAAGTGGGTTATTCATATTGCCAACTCAACTCAGCCCGATTTACCTCGCCGGTATTGGCATAATGGTGGCCACAATCGACTAATGTTGCTTCTTTGTGCTTTCTTGACAGGCTGACACCTGCCTGCGAAAGTGCGTATTAATGTCGAAATCTGGTATGAATGATCACTGAAGCGACTAAAAAACTATGATACTTGAGATAGCCACACTGAACGTCAAACCCGGCGAAGAAGCCGATTTTGAGGCAACTTTCGCTAAGGCCCAATCAATCATTATGGGGATGGATGGCTATATTTCCCATCAGCTGCAAAAGTGCTTAGAAAGCCCCAGCAAGTATGTGCTATTGGTAAATTGGCAAACGTTGGAGGATCACACTATAGGATTCCGGGAATCGAAACCTTACCGGGTGTGGAAGGAATTACTACATCATTTTTATGAGCCATTTCCAATCGTAGAACATTACCAACTCGTATACGGCAACTCAGCTAGCGAAACTTAACGAAGGACTTGCAAATGAGCACTTATCTAATCGCGGACATTACAGTCCATGATCTCAAAAAATTTAGAGAGTATGTTGAAGCGGTTCCGGCCTTCATAGAAAAACACGGTGGTGCCTATCGGGTCAGGGGTGGTAAATCGGAAGCCAGGGAAGGAAGTTGGGAACCAAAGAGGCTGGTCGTGTTGGAATTTCCTTCTAGAGAAAACGCGATTGCGTTCCTGGAAGACCCCCTCTACCAGCCGGTGGCAGCTATTCGTCACCAATCAGCAACTACTAATCTGATTCTGGTAGATGGATGCTAGTTTCAGGTGTCTGTTCTTCTAAGAAGATATGATGAAGCGGACACTGACATTATCCTTCTCTACAAGTGTAGCAACCTCTGTAATCGTTACGCATTCGCTTTTTATTCAGCCAAGTCCAGTTGTCATCAACTTGATGCTCACGACGGCCAGTGCTATCGAGAGCAGCAAAAATCCCAGGGCGATAATTGAACGTAGGGCACGTCGGAATTTGGCGGCCTGACGCCTGAAAAACCCCAATTTCGAATCGACAGTTGGAGGTGCAACCTGGAAAACATTGATAAGACTAAAAGCCAGAATGCTCCAGCAAAATAAAAGCAAAGCTGGGATAAACAGAGAATCGTTGACACTTTCACCAGGATTGACAGGAAAAATTGTTACATACCCCGCCAAAACAATTGCCATCACAGACAAATAAACAAGGGGCAGGCGCAACCACCTGAGTCTGAAAGCGTATTTATGCAGTCTATCAAGCATGTTGTGCCAACCTGATTGATTACTCCGTGTTACCTGATGTTAAAGACTAGCGTTTTGTCCGCTAAACATCTATTCCCATTGCGGCAAGCTATTTCATTAGACACCCGAGGAATAACACTACCAGGTCTGTTATTATTGCCTGGCTTACTCTTTTTAGGCGAGTTTCACCCTGCGGAGGAAGTTAGCCAAAGCCCACCGGAAATTATGCAAAATGATTGTCGTTATATCACCAGCCAAGTCCTTAGACCTGGAAAGCACCCTAAAAACCCGCAAATTCAGTCAACCTGAATTCTTGGCGGATTCAAAGCGCTTGGTAAAAGACCTGAAAAAGCTCAATCCGGAGCAACTTTCCGAGCTCATGCATATAAGCTCCAAGCTGGGAGCGCTCAATTACGAACGTTACGCCAACTGGCATGCCCCGTTTGATGCGAAAAATGCCAGGCCGGCAATATTCACCTTCATCGGTGACGTCTATCTGGGGTTTAAAGCTGGCGAACTTTCAACTGCTGACTTGAACTATGCTCAGAAGCATCTTCGAATCCTGTCCGGCCTGTATGGCGTCCTCAAACCACTGGACTTGATGCAGGCTTATCGGCTGGAAATGGGAACCCGGTTTGCTACAGAAAAAGGCGATGATCTTTATAGTTTTTGGGGATCGAAGCTGGCAAGATCGCTGAACTCTGACCTTGGCAGAGAAAAGAAAAGGATACTGATCAACCTCGCATCAAACGAGTATTTCAATGCTATTCAAACTGACAAGCTTGACGCCAATGTAATCACGCCGGTTTTCAAAGACTATTCCAGTGGCAAATACCGTTTTCTCAGTTTTTTTGCCAAGCGGGCACGGGGCATGATGGCTGCTTACATCGTTAAAAATCGAATCAATTCTGTTGAGAAACTGAAGGCATTCAATACCGGCGGTTATGGTTTTAGTGTCGAGGAGTCCACCAGGACAAAACTCGTGTTTCTGAGAAAGAAAACCAATTAGCGCGGCATAACTGTCAATGTCGGACAATTTGTCTTTTAGCCAGGCTTGTGAAAATAACAAAGACTATATACTGGAGATTCTGGGCAGGCACCTGAGCGCACCCGCCGAGATACTGGAAATTGCCAGCGGCACCGGACAACACGCCGTCCATTTTGCCAAACATCTGTCCCACCTGACTTGGCAGGCTACTGAACTGGCCGACTATGTTGAATCCCTTAACAGAAGAATATTATTGGCAGGACTGGAAAACCTGCCCCCTGCTTTTGCGCTGGACGTTAACCATTACCAATGGTATTGCGGGACACCATCCCATGTCTTTACAGCCAACAGTCTACATATCATGGCAGAGTCATCGGTCAATGCATTCTTTACCGGTGTCGGGAAACAATTAGTTCCTGATGGCCTATTGTTAGTTTATGGCCCGTTTAAATATCACAATGGGTTTACTTCCGAAAGCAACACCAGTTTCGATTTATGGCTGAAAGCTAGAGATCCAGTGAGTGGTATTAGGGACTTTGAAACAGTGAATGATTATGCGGTAAAAGCAGATTTGGTTTTCGTCGAGGATAACGCCATGCCTGCTAACAATCAGCTACTGGTCTGGCGAAAACGCCGGTCAGTTCCTTAGGAAACCTCTGCTTAGCCTTTTTTAAACGGTAACAATTTGCCAGCTGCCACCATGTAATTTTCGATGTGGGCGGATTCACTTGCCAAAAATTCATTAATTGCATTGGAAAACGCTTCATTGGCAATCCAATGATTAGAATAGGTTTCTACCGGCTCAAATCCTCGTTGAATTTTGTGTTCCCCCTGAGCACCGGCATCAAATTGTTGTATTCCCTGTTTGATACAGTAATCGATACCTCGATAAAAGCAGGTTTCAAAGTGCAGGAACTGGTACTCTTTCAGTGAGCCCCAATACCTTCCATATAGCCTGTTATTACCCTTAAAGAACAGCGCACCTGCTATTATCTGCTGATCTATTTTAGCCAGTATCAGCACCAGATTCTCGGGCATGGTCTTACCGACTTGCAGGAACAGATCCTGGGAAAGATAACCCTCCCTACCTCGAACCAGGTACGTGCTTTGATAAAAAACATAGAATTGTTTCCACTGACTTGCGGAAATATCCTCTCCTTCGACAGTGTCAAATCGAATCCCCTGTTTCGATACAGCTTCCCTTTCCTTTCGAATGTTTTTACGCTTTCGCGAGCTCAGTGCATTCAGATAGTTTTCAAAGTCGCTGTATCCTCGATTAAACCAATGAAACTGACACCCCTTTCTTTGTGCTATTGAGTACTTTGTCAACACATCACTTTCCTGTGGGGTTGGAAATAGCACATGCCATGAGGAAACGCCTTGCTGAATTGCCTCGGCTTTAATTGCTTGAACCAAAACTTCGGTTATCTGGTCCAGGGATACTTGTTCATTATGCAGAAGTCGTGAGCTTGTACTTGGTGTGAAAGGTATTGCAGACAGAAATTTTGGATAATACTTTAAGTCATTGGCTCGATAAGCATCGGCCCAAGACCAGTCAAATACATATTCTCCAAATGAGTTGTATTTAAGATAAAGTGGAATGAAGGCAACAGGCTCGCTCTTTCTATTGCCAACAATTTCGGTCACAACAGCATGATGCGCTTGCCAACCGGTTGCCCTGACAGTACAGCCAGTTTGCTCCAGTGCCAGTAGAAACTCATGTCGTAAAAACGGACTTTCATCGGCGGCAAGATCGTTCCAGACCTGAGCATCAATTTCGTTTATTGATTCTACAAACCTTACTTGCAACTTGTTGTCATCAGACTTTCTGGACAAATTACCCGCCTGAATTTAAAATTCCACCCTGGAATCCCACTAAGGACTCTTTTCACAGTGTCGCAAATACACGAGCGACTCATTCAAAATTGCTGGATGAATTAAGCCATGGAATCGCACAACTTTTTACGCAAGATCAGTGCCGCCAGACCAGAATTGCGCAAATCAGAAAACAAAGTTGCTGATTATGTTCTGCAACATTCCAGTGACGTTATAAGCATGCGCATTGTAGACCTGGCAGCGGAGGCCAAAGTGAGCGAGCCTACTGTTATTCGGTTTTGCCGGGCACTGGGGTTCGACGGGTTCAAATCATTCAAATTACAACTCGCTCAAGCCCTGGGTTCCGGTGGCATCTTCACTCAGTTCGCTGTAGATGACAAGGATACTATTGAAGATTTAAGCAACAAGGTTTTTGATTCTACTATCGGATCGTTGCTGACCGTCCGTGATGAACTTGATCCTCGTGCCCTGGAAAGAGCTATCAATGTAATATGCAAAGCGAATCGCGTAGAATTTTATGGCTTTGGCGCTTCTGGCTCAGTCGTAGCGGATGCGCAACACAAATTTTTCCGTTTGCAGCTTTCAACTGCCGCTTATACCGACCCTCACATTCAACATATGTCAGCTATTTCCTTGGGGAAAAGGGATGTGGTGGTGGCAATTTCCCAGTCGGGTAAAAGCAAGGCCCTGCTACAGAGTGTAAAGCTGGCTCGTGAAGCCGGGGCTACGGTTATCAGCCTTGCCCCGCAAAATACACCGCTAAGCAAAATCAGTAGTATTCCAGTGTGCGTGAACATGGAAGAAGATAACCAGGCCTTTACCCCGGTTTCATCCCGTATCGCTCACTTGTTGGTGATAGATGTGCTCGCAATGGGGGTTGCGCGATACCGAAGGCCGCACCTCAAAGACTATTTAAAGCGTCTGAACAAGAGCCTGCGGGCGTTGCGAACACCGTCAGAAAAATAGACAGACAAATGTTGGTTTGTTACTCCACGGTGACGGATTTAGCCAGGTTCCTCGGCTGATCCACATCTGTTCCTTTCAGAATGGCCACATGGTAGGCAAGTAATTGTAGCGGTATTACGAATATAATCGGGTCGAGATTGTCTGGCGACGTGGGCACTTGGATTACTTTGCAGTTCTTGTCTCCCTCAAACCCGATGCTTTCATCAGCAAACACAAACAATTTCCCGCCCCGGGCACTGACTTCTGCCAGGTTAGCTTTGAGTTTACCGAGCAACTCGTCGTTTGGCGCAACAGCGATGACCGGCATGTTACTGTCAACTAATGCCAGTGGGCCATGCTTTAACTCTCCGGCCGGATACGCCTCAGCATGGATATAGGAAATTTCCTTCAGTTTCAACGCCCCTTCTTTGGCTATCGGGTATTGAATCCCACGGCCTAAAAACAGCGCGTGTTGTTTATCTGCAAAACGCTGAGACAGTTTTTTGATTTGTTTGTCCAGCCGCAAGGTGCTGGTAACCAGTTCTGGTAACCGGTTAAGCTTACGAACCACCTTGGCTTCCTGCTTATCGGTCAGTCCATTGCGGCGACCTAAAACAATTGTTAACAACAATAACAGGCACAGTTGCGTAGTAAACGCCTTGGTAGAAGCAACGCCAATTTCCCGGCCGGCTTGGGTCAAAATACAAAAATCAGACTCTCTTACCAAGCTGCTGGTAGCAACGTTACAAATAGCAAAGGTTGCCACATAGCCTGCCTTGCTGGCAAAACGAAGCGCTGCCAAGGTGTCTGCTGTCTCACCGGACTGGGAAATACTGACGAATAGCGTGCCTGGCTGAACGATAACGTTGCGATAGCGGTAATCGCTCGCGATATCAACCTGACAAGGAATCTTGGCGATGCTTTCTAGCCAGTACTTGGCAACTTGTCCGGCCAGAAAACTGGTGCCACATGCCACTATTTGTACATTGGAAACTTTGTCAAAAATAGGTTTGGCGGTAATGCCGAACGCTTCTTCCAATACTTTGCTTTTGCTGATTCGTCCGTCCAAGGTGTCCTTGATCGCCTTAGGCTGTTCGTATATTTCTTTCAGCATATAGTGGGCAAAGCTCCCTTTATCCGTTTCCCCCTGTATAGGGGATATTCGAGTTTCCTTTCTCACAACCTTTTTGTTCTTATTCCATATCTCAATATCATTAAGAGTAATCTGAGCGATATCCCCCTCTTCGAGAAAAATAAACCTGTCAGTAACTTGACCTAACGCGAGAACATCGGAGGCAATGAAGTTTTCTCCGATACCTATTCCTATTACTAGCGGGCTACCGCTTCTGGTTGCAACTAATTGATCTGGATGATTAACATCAAGGATACAAAGACCGTAGGCACCCTCAAGCTTTTTAACCGCCGCTTTCACCGCGTCGATCAATGACACCTTGCCGCCCTTCAGGGCCTGGTGAATCAGGTGAGCAATGGCTTCAGTGTCTGTTTCCGTTACGAAGCGGTAGCCTTGGGCAATTAACTTTTCACGCAGCACTTCGTGATTTTCGATAATGCCGTTGTGAACCAGAGCAATATTCTTGCTCGAAGTATGGGGATGAGCATTTTTGATAGATGGCTTGCCATGGGTTGCCCAGCGTGTATGCGCGATACCCAGGTTGCCGGAGATTTTATTCCGAACTGCAAGGTTAGCCAGCTTTTCCACTTTACCTACCGCCTTATTGCATTCCAGGCGAGGCAAGTCCGTATTTATTAAAGCAATGCCGGCCGAATCGTAGCCACGGTATTCCAGGCGTTTAAGCCCTTCTATCAATATACCGGTCACTTCCCTTTGCGCTATTGCTCCAACTATCCCACACATAATGATTTCTCAGTTAATCCTTGTTTTTCGTTGGCCGTTTCCAACCACTAATGTTTCTCTGCTTGCCCCGCCCGATTGCCAGTTCATTTTCTTGTACGTCGGAGTTTATAGTCGAGCCGGCTGCAACAAAAGCACCGGCTGCAACATTAACCGGTGAGACCAATGTGCTATTGGACCCGATAAAAACATTATTCCCGATAACAGACCGATGTTTGTAAGCACCATCGTAATTGCAAAATATTGTGCCCGCACCAACATTCACACCTTCACCGAGATCGGCATCTCCGATATAAGAAAAATGATTTGCTTTGGAACCCTTACCCAGATTAGAGTTCTTAATCTCGACAAAATTCCCAACCTTTACTGCGTCATCAAGATGTGTGCCGGGACGTAGTCTAGCGAATGGGCCTACACTACACTCACTACCAATTTCAGAGTCTTCAATAATTGAATTTGCAAGAATTGTTGAATTGTTTTTGATTACCGTGTTTTTTATTACAACATTGGGCCCGATTACAACCCCGTCACCCAGTGTAACTGTCCCTTCAAAAATGACATTGATATCCACTGTCACGTCTTTTCCACAGTGGACGTCACCTCTTATATCAACACGTGCCGGATCCAGCACTGTAACTCCAGCCGCTAATAACTGGTCTATTTTCATCATCTGATAATGACGCTCCAGTCGAGCAAGTTGTTTTTTATCATTGACGCCCTGTACTTCAAACTCGTCGGTAATTGTCTTGGTGTAAATTTCACAGCCATCTTTCACCGCCATGGCAATAACATCAGTCAAGTAATACTCACCTTGGGAATTGTTGTTCTCTAGTTTGGCGAGCCATTCCTTCAGTTTGATCGAAGGTATTGCCATGATACCGCTGTTAATTTCCTTGATTGTACGCTGTTGATTATCGGCATCTTTATCTTCAACAATGGCTATAACACTGTCCTTTTCATCACGAACTATCCGGCCTAATCCCTGTGGAGTTTCGGTTATCAACGTGAGTAAGGCAAGCGTGGTGGGTGAGGCATTTCGTGTCAGCTCCTCGATCGTTCCTTTCTTGATAAGGGGAACATCTCCGCACAGTACTAATACGATGCTGTCAGCGCTAATTTCAATTCCAGGAATAGCCTGAGCCACGGCGTGGCCCGTGCCCAGTTGTTGTTCCTGGGTTACCCATAACAGCGACGGCTTGTCACTAAAGTGTTGAACGACCTGATCGGATCCTTGACCAATTACAACATGAACTGAGGAGTTGTCTAGGGAACTAGCTGTTTCCACGACGTGCTCAAGCATCGGTTTACCCCCAAGTTCGAGTAAAACCTTGGGGTGGTCCGAATTCATACGGGTTCCCTTGCCTGCTGCCAGGATGACTACATGGGTAGGCATAACTTTATGTATTACTCCTTACTTATTGATGTATAGCCATAAAGCGCTGCTTCAGGTATTTAAGAATAGCAAAAAAAAAGGCAGCTAATGCTCCCTTTTTTGTGTTCCAGGTCTTTGTTTTGCAACAAAATGCCTATTTTTTGATCTGTCTTAGTGCACGAAGTTGAGCTGCCGCTTCGGCCAGTTGAGCTGCAGCGATTGAATAGTCAAATTCGGCTCCTTTGTTGGCGATGGCTCTTTCTGCCTCTTCAATGGCTTGTAGGGCAGACGCTTCATCTACATCGTCAGCTCGCTGCGCTGTATCACTAAGCAATGTTACTACACCCCGTTGTACTTCCAGGAAACCGCCGGAAACATAGAAAATCTCTTCTTCACCGCCGGCCAGAACCAGTTTTACCGGGCCAGGAATCAGAGCTGTTAGCAGAGGCGCGTGACCGGGGGCAATACCCAAATCACCTAGTGAGCCAGAGGCAACAACCATTTCCACCAGGCCAGAGAATATGCTTTTCTCAGCACTTACGATGTCACAATGCATTGTCATGGCCATAGTTTAACTCTCTTCTTCCGTCTCTGACTGAATTTCGATAACGTAAAATATACGGTCTTTGCCTGCTCAACGGCTTCTTCTATTTCGATTGCGTAAAATACACGGCCTTTGCTTTCTCAACGGCTTCTTCTATTTCGATTGCGATAATTATAAGGTCTTCGCCTTCTCAACAACGTCTTCTATAGTGCCCACCATACCAAATGCCTGTTCCGGCAGGTGATCGTACTCTCCGTCAAGAATAGCTTTGAAGCCAGCAATTGTATCCTTAAGAGACACGTATTTCCCCGGGACATTGGTAAAAATTTCTGCAACAGTGAAAGGTTGTGATAAAAACTGTGAAATTCTTCGAGCACGACCCACTATCTGTTTGTCGTCATCAGACAATTCATCCATGCCCAAAATGGCGATAATGTCTTTCAATTCCTTATAGCGCTGCAATACAGTTTGCACACCGTTGGCTGTGTCGTAATGCTCCTGGCCAATAACCAATGGATCGAGTTGGCGT
>SMVB01169867.1_pt1 | contig 30075 bp, 24 predicted proteins | sample 2456461 | NCBI WGS metagenome assembly SMVB01 (sample SAMN11095934, study PRJNA526329) | marine sediment metagenome | biome: Marine sediment; feature: Surficial sediment; material: Deep marine sediment; isolation source: Hadal surficial sediment | place: Pacific Ocean | collected 2014-05 | depth... | reverse complement strand
CGCGAATTGATTCAGCTCAGTCAGCTTACAGTGATGCCTACAACAAGCTGAGTTCTGGAAGAGGTAACCTGGTTCGCCGTGCGGAAGGAATGAAAAAGCTCGGGGCTAAGGTGAGTAAAGCGCTGCCACAAAACCTCATCGAATTGTCTGAAGTTGAATCGATCAAGGCTCCAAAGAAGGAATTGCATGTCGAAAAGTAATAGTGAGTATTGGCGTGCTAACATCACTCTGATGTTGGTTCTGCTGTTCTTCTGGTTCATTGTGTCATTTGTGTGCGGCATCTTGATTGTCGACTACCTGGATCAGTTCCGGTTCTTCGGTTATAAGCTTGGCTTCTGGTTCTCACAGCAGGGTTCGATCTATTTCTTCGTCATCCTGATATTCGTCTATGCGTGGAGGATGAATATTCTCGATCGCCGGTATGGTGTTGAAGAGGAAGAATAAAAAATGAGCCTGCAGTTACTCACCTATCTGTTTGTCGGGCTGTCCTTTGCGCTCTATATTGGCATCGCCATCTGGAGCCGGTCATCCTCGACCAAAGAATTTTATGTCGCAGGTGCGCATGTTCACCCTTTGGCCAACGGGGCAGCAACGGCGGCAGACTGGATGTCTGCCGCCTCATTTCTATCAATGGCCGGGATCATCGCGTTTGAAGGTGCGGATGGTGCGCGTTATCTGATGGGCTGGACCGGTGGTTATGTCTTGTTGGCCTTGTTGTTAGCGCCCTATCTACGCAAGTTTGCAAAGTACACGGTGCCGGACTTTGTCGGTGATCGGTACTATTCTCACACAGCAAGGCTAGTCGCAGTCGTTTGTGTCATATTCATTTCGTTTACTTATGTCGCTGGGCAGATGCGAGGAGTTGGAATCGTCTTCTCCCGATTTCTCGAGGTAGATATCAACACCGGCGTTATTATCGGTATGGCTATCGTGTTTTTCTATGCAGTGGTTGGGGGTATGAAAGGGATCACCTATACACAGGTAGCACAATATTGTGTGTTGATTTTTGCCTACCTGGTGCCTGCGATATTTATCTCCATTGCATTGACGGGCAATCCGCTACCGATGTTGGGTTTTGGTTCTACCATGAATGATGGCTCTGGGGTCTACCTTCTGGATAAGCTCGATGGATTAACTACAGAGCTGGGTATGGCGGCCTTTACGTCCGGCAGTAAATCTACCATTGATATGTTCTTCATTACAGCCGCACTAATGGCAGGGACCGCGGGTTTACCTCACGTCATTGTCCGTTTTTTCACTGTGCCACGAGTTCGTGACGCCCGTATTTCTGCAGGATACGCGCTGATTTTCATTGCACTCCTCTATACCACTGCACCAGCAGTGGCAGCGTTTGCAAGGATCAATATTATTAACAATGTTAATGGCATGTCTTATGAGTCGGCGCCTGAGTGGTTTACAAAGTGGGAAGACTCCGGGCTGATAGCCTGGCTGGATAAGAATGAGGACGGTAGGGTACAGTATCGGGGAGGCGATGCATTGATTCCGGTGAAGCCTGTCTATAAAAACAGTAGCAATAGTGAGAATGATCGCGGCGCCATGGGTCAAAGAATAGTTACGAATCAACCATCCAATAACGAAAACGAACTTTATATTGACCGGGACATCATCGTCCTGGCGCTTCCTGAAATAGCAAAGCTACCTAACTGGGTGATAGCCCTGGTGGCTGCGGGTGGTTTGGCCGCGGCACTTTCAACGGCGGCAGGGTTGTTACTCGTCATTTCGACAGCGGTTTCCCATGATCTGTTAAAGAAGACTTTCATGCCGCAGATTAGCGAACGCCAGGAATTATTGTTTGCCAGGATTGCGGCTGCTTTTGCTGTGGCAATTGCAGGGTTGTTTGGTATTTATCCCCCAGGATTTGTGGCGCAGGTTGTCGCCTTCGCATTTGGGTTGGCAGCAGCCAGTTTTTTTCCGGTCTTGCTGCTGGGTATCTTTTACAAAAGGATGAATAAAGAAGGAGCGATATCCGGGATGATTGTCGGCCTGGGTTTCACCTTTGCTTACATTGTCTACTTCAAATTTATTAGCCCGGAGAGCAATAATGCATCTCACTGGTTGTTTGGAATTTCACCGGAAGGAATTGGTACGCTAGGGATGCTTCTTAATTTTGCAATATCCTTGGTTGTGTGCAGGTTTACGCCGCCGCCGCCGATTGAAGTGCAGGAGATGGTTGAAAGTATTCGAATACCCTCATAAAGATATAGCGCAGGCGATTGAGAAGGAAACTAGTATGGAAACCGCTGATGATTTGATAGCGAATTACAGTGAAGAAGGTATCCAGCGGATTAAGTTGGGAGTTACTGATATTGATGGTGTTATCAGGGGCAAATACATCAGTCTCGATAAATTTGAGGCGATCGCAGCGTCTACTTCTGGCTTTTGTGACTGTGTCCTCGGCTGGGACGTGGAAGACCAGCTGTATGACAATGCTGAATTTACGGGCTGGCATACCGCGTTTCCTGATGCGCTCTTCAGGCTTGACCTGACGACCGAAAGAAGGCTTAAGGAAGAGGGAAACATTCCTTATTTCATCGGTGAGTTTGTACAGAACGACGGGCAATCCCTGCATCCGATCTGCCCCAGAAGTCGCCTGAGAGATGTCTTAAGTCAGGCAGAGGCCATGGGGTTTAAGGTGAAAATGGCGTTTGAGTACGAATTTTTTATTTTTGAGGAAACGCCCCATTCCATCCGTGAGAAAAACTACCAGAACCTGACTCCACTTACCCCAGGTAATTTTGGTTACTCGGCACTTCGCAGCCACGTCCTGTCCGATTTGTTCAATGAATTTATGGACTACTGCATTGATCTGGATTTTCCACTTGAAGGCTTGCATTGTGAAACAGGGCCAGGGGTCTGGGAAGGTGCCATTGCAGTTGATGAATGTATGCTGGCGGCTGATAAAGCCGCGTTGTTCAAGACATTTGCCAAAGCTTTCTTCCAGAAACGCGGCATGGTGGCAACCTTTATGGCGAAGTGGTCCATGGATTACCCCGGGCAGAGTGGCCACTGCCATCAATCGTTACAACATTTATCCTCTGGTGAAAGTGCATTCTTTGATGAAGGTGCGGAGTATGGCATGAGTAACGTCATGCGGCAGTATGTTGCGGGGATGCAGAAATACATGAAGCCGTTCCTGGCGCTGACTTCACCAACCATTAACAGCTACACACGGTTGGTAAAAGATGCCTGGGCACCGACTGCATCAACCTGGGGAATCGAAAACAGGACCACAGCCCTGCGGGTGATCCCGGGTTCAGCCAAATCCCAGCGGGTTGAATTTCGTGTAGGCTCGGCTGATGCCAACCCTTACCTGGTGGCAGCGGCAACCCTGGGTGCCGGTCTTCTTGGTATAAAGCAGGATCTTGAACTTTCTGATCCTGTCATTGGAAGTGCCTATGCAATTCAGGATGACCTGCCTGAGGCATTGCAACTCCCGGGGAATCTCAGGGATTCCAATGCAAACCTTGCAGCTTCGGCAGAAGCAAGGGAAATTTTTGGTGAAGCATTTGTCAATCACTTCGTTTCCAGCCGTGACTGGGAAGTGCGGGAGTACGAGCGGCATGTCAACGACTGGCAGCTGAAGCGGTACTTCGAGATTATTTAATGGCTACCTGTATCGGGATATTGCAAGCAGACTCTGTGCGAAAGGAATTTCAGCCTAAACATGGCGACTACCCCGCGATGTTTGAAACACTGCTTCGAAAGGCAAACCCGCAAGTCGAGTTTCGACACTACGATGTGGAGCATGGTGAATACCCGAATGACATTAATGAATGTGATGGCTATGTCATTACCGGCAGCAAGAAGAGTGTCTATGATGATGAAGCATGGATTCTTGAATTGATGGATTTTGTTCGTCACCTTCACGGAAAAAAGAAGAAAGTTGTCGGGATTTGTTTTGGCCACCAGCTCATTGCCCATGCGTTAGGAGGTGAAACTAAACCGGCTGACTCCGGTTGGGGAGTTGGTGTGCACCAGAGCAAATTAGTTGGCAGTAAGGCTTTCATGGCGCCAGCAGTTCAAGAGTTCAGCTTGCTGGTGAGTCACAAGGACCAGGTTACTACTTTGCCGGATAATGCCGAGCTACTTGCCACCAGCGTTTTTTGTCCCAACGCTATGTACGCGATAGGTGATCATGTGCTCACCTTTCAGGGGCATCCAGAATTTACGAATGATTATTCCCGCGACCTGATCGAGATGCGCAAGGAGGTTCTTGGCCAGGATACTGCCAGGGCTGGGCTGGCCTCACTGGAGGGTAAGCCTGATGGTGAGCTTGTCGCAGAGTGGATAGTGGGCTTTATTGAAAACTGAAGTATTTGTCTTAAGGAGTATGAACCCATGCGTTTGAAGCTGATATTGGCCGGGTTATTTTTGAATCTGATTTCTGTTGGTGCTTCAGGAGATGCCCTGAAGAGTAAAGCTGACCCTCTAATTGATGCAGTGCGAGATAAGGTGATTGCATGGCGGCGTGACATCCACGAACACCCGGAGCTGGGTAATCGTGAGTTCAGGACGGCTGCACTTATTGCCGAACACCTGCGCAGCCTTGGTATGGAAGTGAAAACTGAGGTTGCGCATACGGGAGTAGTCGGGTTGCTTCGTGGTGCTGCAGATAAGCCTGTGGTTGCGCTGCGGGCAGACATGGATGCCCTCCCGGTAACGGAACGAGTCGATTTGCCCTTTGCTTCAAAAGTTAGAAGCACTTACCAGGGGACTGAGGTGGGTGTCATGCATGCCTGCGGTCACGATAATCATGTTGCGATTCTAATGGGTGTGGCGGAGGTATTAGCTTCAATGAGGGACAGTATCCCTGGTTCGGTAAAGTTCATATTCCAGCCAGCAGAGGAAGGACCACCGGCAGGCGAAGATGGTGGGGCTGAAGTCATGATAGCGGAAGGTGTATTGACGGATGTGGACGCTATCTTTGGCTTGCATGTTGTTCCGGCTCCATTAGGCACAATAGGCTATCGGTCGGGTGGCATGATGGCCAGTTCAGATAGTTTTTCTATTACTGTCAAAGGCAGGCAGACACATGGTGCCGTACCATGGGGAGGAGTGGATCCTATTGTCATTGCATCCCAGATAATTATGGGCCTACAAACCATTCCCAGCCGTCAGCTTGACTCAACCTTGACCCCATCAATTATCACCGTCGGTAAGATCTCCGGCGGAGTGAGATTTAATATCATTCCAGACGAAGTAGAAATGTTGGGAACCATTCGAACCTTTGACAGTGAAGTCAGGGAAGACATTCACGCGAGGATTAAGAGGACAGCTGAATCCATTGCGGAAAGTGCCGGGGGTACTGCCATCGTCGACATCAGTAAGGGAACACCAGTGACATCGAATGACCCGGAACTGACCCGGTTGATGGTGCCAACCCTGCAGGAAGCGGCGGGGATCGACAAGGTAGGTGAATTCCCCAGGGCAACCACCGCGGAAGATTTTGCCTATTACCAAAAACAGATTCCGGGAATGTTCTTTTTTCTGGGTGTTGCCGACCCTGATGATGCCCGACCTGCATCGAATCATTCTCCCTATTTCTATGCTGATGAGAGAGCCTTGCCGGTGGGTGTGAAGGCGTTAACTTATCTTGCACTGGATTATCTGAGCAAAGAATAACACTCGAGATATTGTCCCCATCTAGGACCAGAGCCAGGCGGCTCCACGAACTCCGCTGGAGTCGCCATGAACAGCTTTTTTAATCTGGGTAGCAACTCGATCTGAAAATACATAGTGATGAAGGTATTTGCCGACTTCTGTGTAGAGGCTGTTGATATTTGACATGCCACCACCCAATACGATGACAGCGGGGTCAAGAATATTGATTACATTTGCCAGCGCCAGGGCCAGCATATTGTGATATCGATTCATTAGTTGCATGGCTTCCTCGTCACCTTCTTCAATCAGTTTTACAATTTCCTGTGCGGATAACTTATTGCCGGAGAGAAGTTCATAACTCTTTTCAAATGAAGGTCCTGCCAGCCATGATTCGACACAGTTAGTTCTCCCGCAGTAACACTTCCTGGAACCCATGGCGGCCACGTCGCTATCATCTGTGAGATTGTTCAGGCCAAGTGGATTGTGTCCCCATTCACCGGTGATTGAATTCACCCCCGTTACAAGGTGCTGATTGATACAGATGCCTCCACCCACACCTGTCCCTAAAATGACACCGAATACATTATTCGCTTCTCGTCCGGCGCCATCGTTAGCCTCGGATAGGGTAAAGCAATCCGCGTCATTGGCGATTCGCACAGGTCTGGCCAGCAATTTCTCAAGATCTTCAAGCAAAGGCTGGCCATTCAGGCAGGTCGTATTGCAGTTTTTCATAAGGCCAGTTTGAAGCGAAACGGCGCCCGGTGTGCCGATACCAAGAGGCAGTGGATGCACTAATCCTGCATCTTGCTGAATGCTGGAAACCAGTTGTTGAATGGTTTCCAGTACAAGCGAGTACTCCTCTTTCGGAGTCTTAATTCTTCTTTTATGTACGATCCTGCCATTGGCATCAAGAATGATCGCCTCTATTTTGGTTCCTCCTAAATCTATGCCTAGCCTAGCTTCAGTCATGACGTAAGTCTGTTTCCCCGGTTTTCGCCGTGCTCGTATTGAATCTGTTCTGTAAATCGATAGCTAAAACTTTCTCCAATGGGTGCTTCCCTCCTGTACCGCACCAGGATCAGAATTAGTAAACTTCGAATGGTAGACTCCCGGATTATTAGGAAATGGATCGCTGTCCTAAGGTTACAAAATTGGATCTGGCAATGAAAGAGTGGATGCCGCTAGAGGTTGCCAGGTCAGGATGACATTTGTAGACTCAGTGCAAAGGTGAAACAGGGGAATAGCATCGTGTTTGAAGATCAAAAACTTCCGGAGGAAACGAATTTACGGATCGAATCAGGGTTTGTCCCGGGGACTCCTCGGCTGGAGGTTAGCCCTTGCGCATGTTGTTCTCCGGTATTTGCGGACCTGGTCAGGACTATGGATGTTGCAGATACCGAGATGGCAGATCCGGAATTCTGGAAGAGCAAAAATCGATGCGCCGATCAACAAGTAAGAACTGCGGTTTTAGTCAATGCAAGAATACTGACTGTCGATGACCAGTTTTCTGAAGCAACCACAATGGCTATCAAAGATGGAAAAATCATTGTCGTGGGTGATGAAGCTGCCGTAAGGGAGGCAGCGGATGATGACTCGGAGATTATAGATTGTGACGGAAAGGTGATACTGCCGGGTTTTATTGAACCGCACATGCATTTTTTTCCTATTGCTTCAATTAGCCGGTTCGAAAATGTAGGTCCTTTCCGCTACGCCGACGTCGAATCCGCTCTGGCACGTCTGAAGGAGCTTGCAGACAGTGCCGGGGAAGATGAATGGATTATGGGCAGGCAGTTCGACCCTTCGCTTCAAGACGGACCGGATCTATTGACCAGACAGATGTTGGACGAGGTTTCCTTGACGAATCCAATATTTGTTTATAACGCGTCGCTGCACTTCGGGTATTGCAATAGCAAGGCGCTTGAAATCGCAGGCATCACAAAAGATACACCAGACGATCCATCGTCACCCTATGGAAGGGATGAAGACGGAGAACCCAACGGTGTATTAATGGGTGGAATAGCCATCAACAGTGTTGTTAAACACAACCAAATGCAGAAAACGCTGGATCTGGCTGAAAGCTGTCTTGACGTGTGTACCCATGCTAATGCGGTCGGCGTGACAACATTTTGTGACCAGGCAACAGGAATGGTCCAGGGAGTAAAGGAGCTGGATATTTATAATGCGCTTGCCGAATCCGGAAGCATGACGGCGAGACTTCGTTACTCCGTTAGCTATATGCTACAGGATCGTTGGGACGAGCTTGGTGTGAAGTATGGTGATGGCAACGAAATAATCCGGGCCGTGGGCTGGAAGATCGTGTCAGATGGTTCGAATCAGGGATTTTCAGGATTGCAGCGAGAGGCCTACCTGCATCGGGAAGACAAGGGTATTGCCTATGTAGAGGCATCAAAACTTAAAGAGATGGTCCTTGATCGGGCAGAGAAAGGCTGGCCACTCGTCATTCATGCCAATGGTGACCAGGCAATCGATAATACTCTGGATGCTTATGAAGCTGCTTTCGACGCCGGGCTTTTAAAAAATACGCCATGCAGAATCGAACACTGCTCCATTTTGCATGATGATCAGATAGATCGAATTGCCAGGATGGGACTTTCCCCGAGTTTCCTTATTGGCCATGTTTACTATTGGGGGCAGGTGATGAGAGACAAGGTATTTGGTGAAGCCAAAGCTGCTTTGCTGGACAGGACAGCCGCCTGCGAAGCAAAAGGAATTACCTGGACATTACACTCCGATGAACCTGTCACGGAAATGGGGCCCCTGCGGTGTATTGAGAACGCCGTCAGCCGGATAATGTGGAAGGAACCGGACAATCAACTTGCTCCGGAGGAGTGCATTTCTGTAGAGGCTGCAATCAGGTCGATGACCAGAGATGCAGCATGGCAATGCCACTCGGATCATGAAGTGGGCACATTGGAAGCTGGGAAATTTGCTGATTTTGTCATCCTGGATAAAGATCCAAGAGAAGTCCCGGTCACGGAGATCAGCAAAATCAAGGTGCTCGAAACGTGGATGGGTGGCAGACAGGTTTATTCCGCTTAGAGTAGTCTGATCAGGTCTCCCAATTTCCGGCTGGTCATCGAGTAAAGAGCGAAGTCGTGCATACCTGAACGTTGTACGTCTTCAATAACCTGGTTCCAGTTCTCTACAAATACAAGGTGTTCGTCAAGCCAGTTGAACATACCCTCGGCAACCTCAGTTTCGCTACCAATATTCTTTAATAAATCGGCGGCAAGATTACCCCGCCTCGTCATGAATTCGTCCAGCAATGCATCACGCTCCATGGCTTGCCAGTGTGTTTGAGGTTCCACTTTGTTGATCTGTTCAGATAACCAGTCAAATTCAAGAGCCTCGCCAATTTTCGCGTAGGCCTCAGCAGTACGGACAACACCCTGTCCACATTCTTCAGAGGCTTCAATGATTGTCAGGGCAGCGATGGAATTTGAGGCGCCGACCACAACATCCGCCACTTCCTGGGGACAACCAGCTTCCACATAACGTGTGACATTTTCCTTCCAGCTTCTTGAGGCCTCTTCACCGAGTATAAAAAGCCGCTGACTTCGGAGCGTATCAATTCGTGGTTGGCAGTGGTCAATCACACCTTGAACATCGTCCAATACCCGATAGTGACGCAGCACCCAGCGGGTTGCCCTGCGACCAAGTTTCATTAGATCCAGTTGCAATACCAGCTTGTCGTCTTCGTTCAGTTCATTGGACTGTTCCAGCTTTCGCCAGTATTCATGAATTCGGAATGCCTGAATCATGACGCTGTAGGCCTGAACGATATCCATAGAACTGCTGCTGACATATTCCTTGATGTGTGTGACAAACGAAATGCCCATGTGATGGACAATATCATTAGCGACCTGGGTGGCGATAATCTCACGGCAAAGTGGATGCTGGGCCATTTGTTCAGCATAACGGCTTCTAAGGCTTGTCGGGAATTCCAGCAGAACGGCACTTTTCAGGTTGCTATAGTCGTCCAGGTTTGAAGCCAGAATTTGACTCTTGATGTGAAGTTTTGCATAGCTCAGCAGTACAGCGAGTTCAGGGCGAGTCAGGCTTTGATCGTGCTGTGCACGATCGTTCAACTCCTCATCAGTCGGAATGTATTCCAGCTCGCGATTAAGCTTCTGTTCTGAAACAAGAGTGTGGATTAATCGAATGTACTCTGCCATTCGATTTTGACCATGCCGTTGCGCCAGGCTCAGTACCTGCGCCTGACGATAGTTGTTGTCAAGTACCAGTTCCGATACTTCATCGGTCATATCAATCAGCAGTTTATTTCGTTGTTTTACCGTTAGTTCGCCTTCCTCAATTTGCTGGTTCAACAGGATTTTGATGTTCACCTCATGGTCAGAGCAATCGACTCCGGCGGAGTTGTCGATGAAGTCAGTATTTACCCTGCCACCTAACAAGGAATATTCGATCCTTGCTTTCTGGGTTAAACCCAGATTTCCACCTTCCCCGAAAACACGGCATCTAAACTCTGAAGCCAGGACCCGTACGGTATCGTTGGATCGGTCTCCGACTTCCTCGTTAGATTCTCCTGAAGCTTTTGCATAGGTGCCGATACCGCCGTTCCAGATCAGGTCAACCGGTGCTTTAAGCAAACTATGAATCAATTCATCCGGGGTCAGGCTGGAATGCGAAATTTCGAACAGGGCTTTCATCTCGTCTGATATAGGAATCGATTTTTGTAATCTTGAAAAAATGCTACCACCTTTTGACAGCAGGCTCTTATCGTAATCAGACCACGCGGATTCCGGTAACTGGAAAAGTCGTTCCCTTTCTGTGTAACTGGACTCAGGATCAGGATTCGGGTCGATAAATATGTGCATGTGGTTAAACGCAGCCACAAGTTTGATGCTGCGGGACAACAAGACGCCATTACCAAATACGTCCCCGGACATATCGCCGATGCCGATGACCGTGATGGCTTCCTGCTGGACATCTACTCCCAGCTCGCGAAAATGTCGCTGCACTGAAATCCAGGCACCTTTGGCGGTGATTCCCATGATTTTATGGTCATAGCCGTTGCTTCCACCGGAGGCAAAGGCATCACCCAGCCAGAAGGAGCGTGATTCGGCTATCTCATTGGCGGTATCTGAAAAAGTGGCTGTGCCTTTGTCAGCCGCAACAACAAAGTAGGGGTCGTCCCCATCGTAACGTACCACGTTGGCAGGTGGTGCAATTTTACCCTGAATTAGATTATCTGTAACATCCAGCAAGCCCGAGATAAAAAGGCGGTAGCAGGCTAATCCTTCGGCGAGAAGTTCTTCACGTGACGTGGTTTGCCTTTTCAATACAAAACCGCCCTTGGCGCCGTTCGGAACAATCAGTGCATTTTTAACTGATTGTGCTTTCGCGAGGCCTAGTACTTCCGTTCTGTAATCTTCCTGCCTGTCCGACCAGCGCAAACCGCCACGAGCAAATTCCCCGAATCTTAAATGCACTCCCTCGACTCTGGGTGAATAGACGAATATTTCGAAGTTTGGCTTTGGTTCCGGTATCCCGGATAGGCTGCGTGCATCAATCTTCAACGAGATATAGGGTTTTGCAACCCCTTCTGAGTCGTGTTGAAAAAAGTTTGTTCGAAATGTATTTTCCATTAGCTCAAGGTAGCGTCTCAGGATCCGATCCTCGTTAAGGAGGCTTACACCTTCTAATAATTGTCTGATGTTCTGGCTTGCGCTGGAGAGATCTTGTGAACGATCTTCCGAACTGCCACTGGGAGAAAATTTGAGTATGAAGTACTCCATTAACAGTGATGTTATTTCTACGTGCTTCAGAAGTGTGTCTGCTATATATTTCTGGCTAAATTCAATCCTGATTTGTTTCAGGTAGCGCGAGTAGGCTCGTATAACTGACACCTCTCTCCAGCTTTTATTGGTCGCAACGATAAGTCGATTCAGGCTGTCATTCTCTGCATCACCGTACCAGGTGCGAATAAATGATTCTTCAAAGACATCACCAATGCGGTTCAGGTCAAGTGATTCTGTATATAAGAGATCAAAGTCCTGAATCGTACAGAGCTGGTGATCCAGTGCCTGAATTTGATAGGGATGTTCACCTATCACGCGCATGCCCAGGTTTTCTAACATAGGCACAATGTCTGACAAGGGAAGAAAGTCACCCAGGTGGAAAACCTTGAGGCGCACAGTTTTGTCTTCGTCCTGGGGTTTCCGATAGAAGCGCATCGCCATATTGTTCTTGCTATCGAGATCATCCAGATGCTTTACATCATAAAACCCGGAGCGGGGTGTAAAGAACTCTTTGTAGCTGGCAGGAAATGCATGAAGGTAGGACTTAACATAGCGCCTACCGATTTGTTCTCCGTATTCTTCCTTGAGTATCTGTTGCAGGTCCTGGGTCCAGTCCCTGGTGAGGTCGATAATTCTGGCTTCGAGTTCTCGCACATCATAGTGCAGTTCACGCATGGGATGAACCCGCAATATAATCTGGGTGCGTACCAGAATTGACTCAGACAAGTGGGTGTAGAATTCAGCGTCTATGGCTCCGAATGCTTCGATTAACAGATCCTGGATACTGACTCTCAAACGAGTGTTGTGGAGTTCCCTGGGAATGTAAACGAGACAGGAATAGAACAAACCATATCGACCTGCCCGTACATATAATTTTACCTTGCTGCGCTCATAGCTGTGGGTGATCGCCATTACGGTATCGAACAGTTCATCCTCAGATGCCTGGAAGAGTTCGTCTCTTGGGTGGGTGGCGATGACCTGGGCGAGAACTTTACCATTGAAACCTGTAGGGTCGAGTTCTGATCTTTCGAATATTCTTTGGACCTTTCGCGCAACCACTGGGATGGTTTGCGGGTGCTGGGAATATACAATTGATGTATACAGGCCCATGAATCCGCATTCGCCGACCACTTCACCATCATCATTGAATAATTTCACGGCAATGTAGTCTGGATAGGCATGACGATGAACTCGCGAGCGGGTGCCTGATTTGGAAAAGGATAATAATTCCGGTTGCAAAATAAAGGTACGGGTGCGCTCCTGCATGTCTGCCAGATGCCTGGTGCTGGCTCTCTTGCGTAATTTTAATAAGCCCAATTCGGAGCCGACGACCTGTTCCACCAATTCGTTATCTATTCTGAATTCTCGATAGCCCAAAAAGGTGAAATGATTATCTGACAGCCAGGATAGAAATTCTTTTGCCTCTGAAAGTTCGACCGAATCGATTCCCTTTGAAGAATCATCAAGTCTGGTAAGCAGTTCCTCGAGCTGTTCTTTCATGGGTTCGAAGTCTGTAACGATCTGGCGCACTTCGGTGAGAACTTCCCTAAGGCGAGTATCGAGGTCCGTAAACTCATCAACATTTATCCGGTCAATCTCTGCATAGATCAATGTTTCGGCAGCACCGTCGGCGGTGAACTCTTCCAGTTCGCCGTTATTCCGCCGGGTTCGAATAACCAGGTTCTGCATTGAGTGGGTGGTCAGGTCATGGTGGCTCAACTCCAGCAATATGGAGTCAGTAATAAACGGCATATCCTTGTGAACAACCACTACAACTGTGTGTGTTGAATGCCATCCGTCTTTTTCGTAGTCCGGGTTAGTAATCAGGATCTTGACGTCGTCGCCATCGTCAGCGACTGTAGGACGATTCTTCTCTGTATGCGCCATTAGCCGGTAGGACATTAATGTGGCGCCATAGGCATTGTTGAGATCTAGTTCGACGAGTTCTTCCAGCGGGACTCTCTGCCAGAATCGAGCCGCGAATTGTTTTAGTAGGGTGTTGTCCCTGCCTGGGCGGCGTTCATCCAGGAGAGTAGAGAATTGGATACTGAATTCTTCGATACTGTTCATCTGATCGATCCGTTAAGGCTTTTTTATCTATCGTTTATCCATTGGTCGCGCGCACGAAAATACCGTCTGGTGGAGCTGAAAACCAGTCGCTCTCTTACTCCTGGCTCGAACATACCGACTATTACAGAAATCTTCCCAGCTGGCTTCTCACCGATCGAGTTTCTGCCATCTAATCCGGACGTGCAGGGCAGGGTCGGAGCAGGTCCATCGACGATGGTCTCGGCGCCAGGAATCAGGCAAGCATGAATAGTATTAGAGGATAATACTAAGGGTGGTACGGTCACCACGTTTGTTCCTTTGTGAAGTGAGTGACCAGAATACCAGATTTTGATTGGAAACTATTCTGTCTTCATTGGTATGAAGCAGAAATTGTATACAAGGGTAACTTCAGAACTCGCAGTTTGAGTTGATTTGATTGAGGCGAGTTCCGGACGAGTTGGTTGGGTCTTTAGCTTATGCTGTCAGCGCTATCGTCGATCTTCTGATTCTTGATTTAAGTGCATTCAGCTCACTTGTCAGGTACTCATCATTCTGCAGATCATTGATTTCCTGAGCGAGGTCGCGATTTTGAAGGTCATATGATTCAATCTCTCCTTCCATTTCATCCAATCTACGTTCGTATAGATCGAATCGACACAAGGCATCATCAAAGTTCACATCATATAATTGTTTCTTGACCTTAATTCGGGATTTGGCTGTCTGGCCTCGCAGGATCAATGCTTTCTGGCGGGTCATGGCCACGTTCAGCTTCTCTTCCAGTTGCGTCGAATCACTCTTGAGTTTTGAAATCGCATCTTCGATCTGCTCATATTCAGATTCAAGCATCACGACCGATTCTTCATATCGAACCTTCTCCCTGAGTGCGGCTTTCGCCAGATCATCCCGGTCCCTGGTTACAGCTAGCTCGGCTTTTTCTTGCCAACCCTTCACCTCGGACCTGGAAAAAGATATCTGTTTCTGGACTTTCTTCTTGTCCGCGATGTGTTTTGCAGATGCGACCCTGATATCTACAAGGGTCTCATGCATCTCCAGTGTGATCAGCTTCACCATTTTTCTTGGATCTTCTGCCTGGTCGAGAAGTGAATTGATATTTGCGTTAATGATGTCAGAAAACCGATTGAATATGCTCATGGTTATTGCTCCGGGTTCGAGTTGATATCTAAGAGTTAAAGTTAGTAGTTGAGAGTTGGAAATTTATGAGTGCTGTTATTCGCTTCGCCTTCGCAGGGACGAATCATTAGTAACACTCCATGGGAATTTGTGTCCATGTAACCGGCTCCGCGCTCACTTGCGTGGGTTTGCGCGAAGATTCCGAAAGTCGCGACGATCAGGGTGACCAGCATGGTAGTAATCCAGTTAGCGGATGGTCGAAATTTGCGAATATTGGTATTCATGTTTGTAGTTCCTGTTTAGTTTTTGACTAACACATCATGTAATACATTTATCGTGCCACCTTTTAGTAATTCTGTATCTTATTGATAAATCAGGTTATTTTGTTATGCACCTCAAATGGGCGTTGAATTGAGTGTGTAAAAAGACTTTAATTTAGTGAAATACGCCATCGACTCGGCGATGGGCACAGGTCCGGGTTTTATAGGCTATACTTGCCTTCCTTTTTCAATCGAAAAGTCTTGCATTTCGATCAATAAAACTCCGGAGTAGTTTGCATGAATGGTGCAGAAAGTATGTTAGAAACGCTGATAAATAATGGCGTTGAGGTCACTTTTAGTAATCCCGGCACATCGGAAATGCACATGGTTGCCGCCATAGGTAAAACCCAGGGAATGAGATCCATACTGAGCTTGTTTGAGGGAGCTTGTAGTGGGGCCGCCGATGGCTATGGCCGCATGGCTGGGAAACCTGCTTGTACGCTGTTGCACCTTGGTCCCGGTTTGTCCAACGCGTCTGCTAATTTGCACAATGCCTATAAGGCAAACTCGCCGGTGATAAACCTCATTGGCGATCACGCGACTCATCATAAAAAGTACGATGCACCCCTTAATTCTGACGTTATCGGTCTGGCCAGTCCGATTTCGCATTGGGTAAGAAGTGTAGAAAACGCGGCGAGCCTTCCAGGAGACGCCGCAGATGCTGTTGTGGCCGCCAATGTAAAACCCGGGCAGATAGCAACGTTAATTGTGCCAGCTGATTGCGCCTGGGATGATAGTGTTGAGCCTGTGGCTGGCCGCGACATGCCAACGGCTCCCGAAGTTCCGCAGGAATCTATCAGGAAGGCAGCTGAATTGCTGAAGAATGGCAAGACCACCATTTTGCTGATGTCCAATTCGGCACTCACCGAACGCTGTCTGGAACTGGCAGATCAAATATCACAGGCAGCCGGTGCAAGAGTTCTCTGCGACACATTCACAAGCAAGATCGCCAGGGGAGAAGGCAGGTGTCCCGTTGAACGGCTGGGTTATTTCGCAGAGCAGGCAACAGCACAGTTGGAAGATACGCGGCAGCTCATCATGGTAGGCACAAAGGCACCCGTTGGTTTTTTTGCCTATCCCGGGAAAGAGAGTGAATTTTATCCCAAAGGGAGCACCCTCCACACCTTAGCTGAAGTATCTGAAGATGCAGAGGCCGCACTGCAAGCTCTGGTAGATGAATTGGATGCGGGGAATATTCCGCTACGAAAACAAAAACTCATTAAGCCCGGGCTGGCGTCAGGCGCACTCTCTCCTGAAACGGTCGCACGTGCATTTACCGAGCTGATGCCGACCGATTCCATTGTCGTGGATGAGAGCGCTACGGCTGGCTTCCTGACTTACCCGTTAAGTGAGACCTCTGAGCCACACGATTGGTTGTCGTTGACGGGCGGCTCAATCGGTTTCGGACTGCCAACCTCAATTGGTGCTGCGGTCGCCTGCCCTGATCGTAAAGTTATTTGCCTGCATGGTGATGGTGGAGCCATGTATACCATTCAATCTCTATGGACCATGGCGCGAGAAAACCTGGATATCTGTGTTGTTATTTTTGCCAACAGAAAATACCAGATACTGCAGATCGAACTTGCCCGAGTCGGCGCCCAGTCGATGAATAAGAAGACGCTGGATATGCTTGACCTTAGCAACCCGGATCTTGATTTTGTGAAGCTGGCTGAGGGAATGGGTGTCAAGGCCGCCAGGGCAACGACTGCCGATGAGTTCAACAAAATTTTTGAAACATCGATGAAAGAACCAGGGCCGATGCTGATCGAGACCATGCTGGATGTCGAACCACCACCAATAGGATAAAAGTCTCATGCAGATTGTCGACTTGTGGGATCAATACTCAACCCTGACCTGGGCAGACATACCTGAATCAACTCAACAAGTTGCAAGGCAGTGCCTGATGGACTGGCTTGCCTGTACGCTGGCTGGCAGTAAGGAACCACTGGCCCGGATTCTCCATGATGAGTATGGCAGTCAAACAGGTGCGTGTTCTGTCGTTGGTTCAGATCTTAAACTACCTGCGCAGGTAGCAGCATTTGTCAACGGATGCGAGGGTCATGCCCTTGACTTTGATGACACCAGCACGGTGATGGGTGGGCATCCTTCAGCCCCTGTCATTCCAGCAGTATTGGCTGAGGCCGAAGAACGGAATTGTACCGGAGAGCAGGTTCTGACAGCTATTGTTGTTGGCATAGAAATCGAAAGCCGATTAGGGATACTCATTGGTGGAGACCACTACGCACGTGGTTGGCATGTCACTTCAACCATGGGTGTTTTCGGTGCCGCTGCCGGAGTGGCTCATCTTCTGAAACTGGACAACCAACAATTTGGCCACGCCATGGGTCTTGCGGCCTCACAAGCCAGTGGCCTTAAGGCCAACTTCGGTACCATGACCAAACCTTTCCACGCCGGTCATGCTGCAGAAAGAGGATTGCTTTCAGCGAGACTTGCGTCCCGTGGTTTCACATCGAACCCCGATAGTTTCTCAGGTAATCAGGGTTTATCCAGTGCGGCTTCCACTGGCGAATTGTCTGAAGACCGGTATAACCAGTACAAAGACCAATGGCTAACAGAGCATGTACTGTTTAAATATCATGCCGCCTGTTATCTGACCCATGCCTCGATAGAATGCTTACTCCAACTGGGCAATGCTGCTAACCCAACTGATTGTGAAAGCGTTACCGTTACCGTTAATCCTTCATTGCTTGATATCTGTGGAATCGAAAATCCAACATCGGGGCTCGAATCGAAATTTAGCCTGCGGGCGACTTCAGCCCTGACTTTGCTAGGTTTCGACACGACAAATCCTGAGACATACACGGATAACCTGTTTGTCGATGAAAAAGTAAACCAGATGATTGAGCGCGTTGTGATCCAGACCGACGAAAACTTAAAATCCACCCAATCCCGGGTCCTGGTGACAGCTAATGTCGGAACTGTCCATGAAGCTTTTTATGATACTGGCGTCCCTGCTGCTGACCTTGATGACCAGCAGCAAAAACTGGAATCCAAATTTCGGAATCTGGTAACGACTGTTGGTCAGGCCAATGAACTGATAGAGCGCATCCGCACTTTTGAGCAACTGGAAAGTATCAGGTGCTGGCTGGATTAATTTCTTTGCTACTTTTGGATGATCAATCGTCGGTTGATTTCCCTTTAGGCGCTCCGAGTCTTTTTAGTTTTTTATAGGATACAGACGCCAGTTCGTCCAGTGTTCTTGATGCCAGGTTTAGGCCCGTGAGGTAGCCAATATAGGGAACGATGATCCAGACGAGAAGTGTGTGGTCATCGCCCGCCCAGAAAACGAACCAGATTAGGGAGGAGATGAATGTTTCAAACTGGTTACCCAGTAGTCCAAAGATGACTTCTGGTAATCCGTTTTCGAACAGACTATCGAAGCCTGGAAAGTGCCAGAGAAAACTTAGTGCATCGGTTATTTCGATGATGATGAAAGTAGTCAAGGCAGTTATCCCGTAAAAGCCTCCACCAAATCGCATCCATTTGTTCTGCACAAAATCCGCCCTCAATTTGTCCTCTTTCTTCCAGCTTTTCTTTAACTGCTTTAAGGTTGACTTGACGGTTTTGTGATCAGAACCCCTGGTAATTTTCCCTGCCTGATACAGGCGATGAATGAGCAGCCAGCTTAGACCAAGGACTGGAAAACCTAGTTTGAAAACGGCTTCAAGTACCTCGACAGCGATCATTCAGGTCCTTCCTGCAATATAAAGTGTCATTATTCCGGCGTAGTTCACAGGAGTCGATTGATGACTTAAATGAATGTCCTGGGGTGGGTAGTATATTTTGCTCATCACCCGATTGGGGTTTGAGATCAGTCTCATCTGAAGATAAAGTACGGTATTTAACCCTTGGGGCGCTGAACTATGTATGTTGCAAAAGAAGTGATAACCAGTACAGAAGAAATTCATGAGATCATCGGTGATGTCTTGTTTAGTCAGGACACAAAATGTATTGATCACATTGATGATCATTGCCGTGTGTGGATTGAGCGTTCACCCTTTGTGGTGATTTCAACGATTAGTGCATCTGGTGAAATGGATGTGGCGCCGAAGGGTGACCCCGCCGGGGCATTCAAGGTATTGGATAAACATACCATTGCCATCGCCGACAGGCTAGGCAATAACCGTGCCGACACTTTCGCGAACATTCTGGAAAATCCAAGAATTGGACTCATGTTCGTCGTCCCGAATCGTCGGGAGGTTGTCAGAGTTAGCGGATCGGCACTGATTGTCAAAGACCCTGATTTATTGGTGAGCATGACTGTAAATGGGAAGGTACCTACGCTGGCAATCGTGGTGCGAGTGGAAGAAGCCATGTTCCACTGCGGTAAGGCAATGATTCGATCAAACATGTGGTCACCGGAGAAATGGGAATCAGTTGAAGGCCTGCCAACCTATGGGCAGGCGCTGACTGACCACGGGAACTTGTCGATTTCAATGGAAGACATGCAGAAGGGTGTCGAGCACAATGAGGCTGAAAGGCTTTACTAAATTCATAAAATCATGCTTTGCTGACGTGCTCGATGGAGGAGAGATTCTTGTCGCCGCGGCAGCTCACGATCTGTCTTAGAAGCTGGCGCCAACCCGAATGTAGGGCTCTCACCAGGTTGAATAACCGTTTGAATTCACGCCTTTTCGGCTCAGGCGTGTGCTGCAAATTCACTTCGGTTATCCCCGGCAATTCGAACATGCATCATCACCCGGGGTTCGTTCATCGGCCAGGGACGCGCCTGGTGCATCAGGCATCGATTGTCCCAGACTACCGCATCACCTTCTTTCCAATCATGATGATAGATACGAGGTGCCTTGCAGGCAAAGTCGTTAAGATCCTGTATCAGTTGCTCAGATTCATCAGCATCCATTCCGGGGATACCGTAGGCATGCCGGCCGACAACCAGCGCAGGCCTTCCGGTTTCCGGGTGGATTTTCACCAGGGGTCGCAATGGCGGATCCTGATCAAAAAATCCGTAACCGCTGTATTCACTGCCCTCTTTCGGTTTGTGGCCCATCTTGGCCTGGCTGTAATATAGAGAATGATAAGCGGATAGGTCGGCAATTCTTTCTTTCATTGCATCATCCAGTGCATCATAGGCAGCACAAGTATCAGCCCAGCCCGTCTCTCCGCCGCTCGATGGTAAGACATGGGCCGTAAAAACTGCGCCCTTCGCTTGAACCGGCATATAAGTGCTATCCATATGCCAGCCCATATTCCCTTTTAATATCATGATAACATCGTCGGTACTGTCGTCTGCCCTAACACTTCCATCGCGACGAACATTACTGAGCGGCGCGAGATCAAACTCCAGTTCTCCGAACCGTTTTGCAAATGTCGTCTGCTCCTCGCCGGTGAGATGTTGGCCAGGGAAAATCAACAGCGCATATTCCAGCCACACGTCATAAAGTTGCCTGAAGATTGTTTCATCCAGCTGCGCAAGTTTCAGATCAGCGACAATGGCGCCAAATGTGGCATCTAGCGGTTCGACTCTGAATGTTGGTTTACTCACCATTCTTCCATCCTCGATTTACGATGACAATACTTTAACACGCATGGAGGGGAGGGTAGGGGCCCAATATTGATTACAAAATTTATAGTACCACTAACCCCAGAGCTCCAAGACAATTACTGGCGTTCTGGGTCCTCGAGACACACCAGGAAAGAACATCAAACACCCGGTCGTGGCAATACACGGGAGCCTGCACAGGATCCGGTTCCCTGGTATGTGGTTGTTTTCACTATCCAGCTTTCCTAAAGTGTATTGGTTACAATTCGAATCATTCAGACGAGAACTAACCGTGATGGCGAGCGCAGATGCAGGTTGTTTCAATATCGATGTAACCCGTATCGGTTCCAGCGCTTGTGAACATGAGTGTCCCGACGCATGATCAGTCTGCCACGGTACCCAATCTGGTCCCTTCTCTTTATCAGCCTTCTCCTGGTACCGGCTAATTCTATTGCCCATGGCAGTGTCGGCGCCGATGGCGATCTTTGCCTGATCCAGATCGGTTACCTGAAAGCACACTTTAAAATCTATTTACCGAGACGCTATCAACGTGAGGAATTTTGTGAGGACTTGCCTGAAGTTACCGAAAGTGTTTTCGTTTTGGAGTACGGACATGATGAACTTGGCAACATGCTTATTGATTTTAGAATTATCCGAGACGTAACAGGGTTGGGTAGATTCAACAATCAGTCAGATGTTGAGCAGATTGAGGATCTCGAGGCGGCAACTGTGTTTTACGAGCCTGCGAGAATCGAACCGGACGTATTCACAGTCGTGAAGCAGTTCGACGAATCGGGGTGGTATATTGGCATTGTCACCGCCAGCACACTGGATCATTCTGAGGTCTATACGGCTGTTTTTCCGTTTGAAGTCGGATTTACCGGTTTTGGTTACTGGACTGTCGTCATCCTGTTGTCGCTTTTTTTATTGATCGCATACCTGACTACGAACGGTACAGTCTTACGCTGGCTTGATCGGGTCAAAACTGGTGATTCGGAGGAGAATCATGTTGCTTGAAAGGAAATGGGGTCGCCTCCTGATGATAACCATGGTCGTTGAACTTTTTGCGACTGGTCTGGCCGCAGAAAGCTTATCGTCCGAAAATAATGGTTGGCTGTCCAGATCCGGTCAGTTGCGACTGACTTATGAAAGCGAAATGAAACCGATCAAAATCAATCGAATTCATAGCTGGCTAGTGTACCTGGAAACAATCGACGGCCAACCTCTTTCAGGTGCGGAAATTACCATGCAGGGTGGCATGCCGGAACATAACCATGGTTTACCGACTAAACCTCAACTTACCGGGTCTCCTCGCAGCGGTGAATACCTGATAGAGGGTATTCGGTTTCATATGAGGGGTCATTGGGAGCTTGAGTTCAACATCATCAATGGTGACGATGTCGATACGGTTGAATTTTCTCTTGAGTTATAATTGTGGTTGAGAAGAAAAGAACGATTAACCGATTCTCACGACGCTTTCTGCTGCCAGGAGTCGCTCTTATCGTTATAGGTATGCCAGTGACCTGGTGGCTTGTCGTAAATGCGTCTCCTGATCCCTGGTCTGCTGCTGAAACTGAAACACTGCAGTCGCTCTGGATTGGCAGTCTCACTGCTTTAGCACCCGATCCTTCAAATGCTGTGGCAGATGATTATCGTGCTGCCTGGTTAGGGCAACAGTTCTTTTTCGATGAAAGATTGAGTACCGACGGCACAGTTTCCTGTGCGACCTGCCACCAACCCGAACGACGCTTCACCGATGGCTTGCAAAAAGGCCAGGCCATAGGAATGTCAAAACGGAATACGCCAAGCATCGTCGGCGTTGCCTACAGTCCCTGGTTCTTCTGGGACGGGCGTAGTGACAGTCTCTGGTCGCAGGCATTGGTGCCACTGGAAGATACCAACGAGCATGGCGGTTCGCGCATGCAATACGTGCATCTGGTTGTTTCTGACGCCAGCTACAAATTAGCTTATGAAGAACTTTTTGGTCGTCTGCCTGACCTTTCTGACCCGGATCGTTATCCGGAAAACGCAACTCCGCTGGCAAACGGGCAATGGAACACTGCCTGGCAATCCATGACCGAAGCAGACAGGCAGTTAACCAATGAAATTTACTCGAATATCGGTAAATCCGTCGCCGCCTATGAGCGTCTTTTGATGCCTGGTCAGTCCCGATTCGATGATTATGTCGAATCTGTCATGTCCGGGGATGACAGCGCCCAACACCAGCTTTTCAGTGATGACGAAATCAAGGGGTTGCGTCTCTTTATTGGAGAAGCTAATTGTACCCAGTGCCACAATGGCCCACTTTTGACAAACCACGAATTTCATAATACGGGAGTCGTTAGTTTTCCTGGGGAGGTTCCCGATAAAGGTCGGGTTCAGGGTGTACGCCTTGCTAAACTAGATCCGTTCAATTGTCTTGGCAGTTATGGGCACCCAGATTCCAACAGCTGTGCAGAGCTGCGATATGCACGCACCGGCGCAGAACTTATCGGTACAATGAAAACCCCTTCCCTGCGAAACCTTGAGGGCACCGACCCATATATGCACAAGGGCCAGCTTGCCTCGATAGCGGAAGTCCTCGACAACTACAATCGCGCCCCGCTGGCAATGATCGGTCACAACGAGGCGGAACCGCTTAACCTTAGCGGACGCGAACTCAGGCAACTGGCGTCTTTCCTGGAAACACTTGCAGCACCGATAGCCATCCCGGCTGAGTGGCTGGTGGCACCCGACAAAGCACAGATCGATAATCTATGATTAACCATGAGTGCGAACTCTGGAGATAAACTGTGGGTAGATAATTGCAAACGTGGCAATACAACATCCCAGATATAGCATTTTACGCAATCACTCTTTTCCTCTACAGTAGCTACCCTGATTCTACCCATTCCCAATCTTCAGCAAAAAGAGAGCCCCCATGGCCAACTACTTCAATTCCCTGTCACTCCGTGAACAACTTGCCCAACTGGGCAAGTGCGACTTTATGCATCAGTCAGAATTTTCCGATGGTGCAAGCTACCTCAAAGGCAAGAAGTTGGTTGTTATTGGTTGTGGTTCCCAGGGACTCAACCAGGGGTTGAACCTTCGAGATAGTGGTCTTGACGTTTCATATACGCTGCGGGAGGGGGCTATTAAAGAACAAAGACAGTCGTGGAAAAATGCGACTGAAAACGGTTTTACTGTAGGTACTTATGAAGAGCTTATCCCCGATGCAGACCTGGTTCTTAACCTTACCCCTGACAAGCAGCACACTGCTGTGGTATCGGAAGTCGTGCCATTAATGAAGAAGAACGCATGTCTTTCCTATTCTCACGGTTTCAATATTGTCGAAGAAGGAATGCAGATCCGGGATGACATCACAGTGATTATGGTCGCGCCGAAGTGTCCAGGCACTGAAGTGCGTGAGGAATACAAAAGAGGTTTTGGAGTGCCGACGTTGATTGCGGTTCATGAAAAAAATGATCCACACGGGGAAGGCCTGGCAATAGCAAAAGCCTACGCCGCAGGCACCGGTGGGCATAAAGCCGGTGTGCTCATGTCCTCCTTTATTGCAGAGGTTAAATCGGATCTGATGGGAGAGCAGACAATCCTTTGCGGTATGCTGCAGACAGGTTCGTTGCTGTGTTTTGACAAAATGGTAGACAAGGGTGTTGAGCCAGGCTATGCCGCCCGTCTGGTCCAGTACGGCTGGGAAACGGTGACGGAGGCCCTGAAGCATGGTGGTATTACCAACATGATGGACCGGCTTTCGAATCCCGCAAAGATAAAAGCATTTGAACTGGCCGAAGAAATGAAAGGCATTATGAGGCCTTTATACAATAAGCACATGGATGACATCATGACCGGCACCTTTTCGTCCGGAATGATGGAAGACTGGGCAAACGATGACGTGAAGCTTCTGAGCTGGAGAAAAGACACTGGTGAGACAGCATTCGAAACAACAGATATTTCCGACCAGGAAATTTCAGAACAGGAATTTTTTGATCATGGAATACTGATGGTTGCCATGGTTAAGGCCGGAGTTGAGCTTGCTTATGAAACGATGACAGCTGCCGGAATCAAGCAAGAGTCGGCATATTATGAATCTCTCCATGAGACTCCGTTGATTGCCAATACTATTGCACGTAAAAAATTGTATGAGATGAACAGTACGATTTCCGACACTGCCGAGTATGGCTGCTATTTGTACAACCACGCCTGCATTCCGCTTCTATCTCATTTTATGAGAGACCTTGAAGCTGATGTGGTTGGCCGAGGACTGGGGCTGAATGATGATGGTGTGGATAACCAGAGACTCATCGAAGTGAATGCGGCTATCAGGAGTCACTCGGTTGAAGAGGTAGGCAAGACATTACGTGGCTATATGAGTGCCATGAAGAAAATTGTCTAAAGTTATAACTTTCGATCATGCGACGATCCGCTTCAGTGATGTATTTTCTCTTACCGATATCAGCTGGCAGATAAATCCTGGTGAAGTCTGGGCGATAACCGGTACAAACGGTTCGGGTAAGTCAGCGTTGGCGGCAGCCCTGGGTGGTGAAGGGAAACTGGAATCAGGGTCCATTAGCGGACTATATGAACAGGTTGGGATGGTTTCGTTTGAAGCCCAGGCAGCGCTGATTGAGCGTGAGTGCCTGCGGGATGATAGTGATATCACTGATGTGATTAGTGAGGGGACCCCGGTTCAGAAATTGCTGGATGAGACCAGCAGGAATCCGGATCTGTTGGAAAAACTTGTTGATGCCTTCAACTTTGAGCCGATGCTGAGTCGCGGTTTCCGCAAGTTGTCGACCGGAGAAACCAGGAAAGTACTCATTACGCGGGCACTGACTGCTAACCCCCAGATGTTGATTCTGGATGAACCGTTTGAAGGGCTCGACTCTGAAACCGTACCACTGGTTGAAGCAATTCTGAAGGTGGAGTCGAATCGGTTACCCATGGTGTTGGTTTTCAACCGTTTTGATGAAATCCCCTCATTCGTAACGCATATGGTTTTCCTGGAATACGGAAGTCTGAAACATATACTCGAGACGAAAGACAAAAGTGCACTTAGCGACCTCTCGCAATTTCTGCACCTAAAACAGGCTGATATTGAACTACCTGATCGTGATCCAGGTGAAAGCATTTCGCAACTCGAAGAAGCACAACCACTGGTTCAGATTAAAAGTGCCACAATCCGTTATGGTGAAAATATTGTTTTCGAAAATCTCGACTGGACGATTGAGCGCGGTCAACACTGGCAGCTGACGGGCCCGAATGGCAGTGGTAAAACCTGCCTGCTGAACCTCATCACAGGTGATCATCCCCAGTGCTACAACAATGACATTTTTGTATTTGGCTACACCAGAGGTTCTGGTGAAAGTATCTGGGACATCAAACAACACATAGGTTACGTCTCCACGTCATTGCAGTGGGAGTATCGTATAAGTACCAGCTTGATCAACGTTGTTATCTCAGGTTTTTTTGACAGCATCGGCGTGTATGAGCGGGCGTCAGATATCCAGAAACTGATCGCAATTCAGTGGTTGCAGCTTCTGGGTTTGCAGGATAAGGAAAACCATCGGTTTAACCGGTTATCTCATGGTGACCAGCGACTGCTGCTGATAGCAAGAGCCATGGTAAAGCACCCGCAACTGTTGATTCTGGATGAGCCGTGCCTCGGACTTGATGAAATCAATCGGCAACTTGTGCTGGCGCTGATTGAAAAAATATGTGCAGGTTCAGAGACAACAGTGCTATACGTCAACCATCATGCTCAGGATAAGATCGCAGGGATTAATAAATTTATCAGTCTGTGAATCTCTCTATGAGTTGGGAAGGAGTTTCTTGACCATAATATAATCGTCGACAAAAAATCCACTGCCGATATTTTCCAGCACAGACTGTTCAATCCTGTACCCGTTTCGGCGATAAGTATTCACCGCACTACGATTGTGTTTATTGACGCTCAGTTTAATCCGTTCGAAGCCTTGATCCCTTGATTCACTCTCAACATGGTTCAAAAGCATTGAACCCAGTCCCCGTCCGTGAAATGATTGCAGCAGGTAGAGCTTGTGTAATTTCACTGCTCTGGATTGATCCGATTTGTCCCGACCAAAAGTAGCAAAACCCGCCAGAGTTTCATCTACGTTTAATTTGACCATAGTGACATTCGAGGCAAGGTCTCTATTCATTGAGTCTTGTGAATATTGCTGATCTAGCATGTAGTCAATTTGTCTATACGAAATGATGCCAGGGTAGTGCTCATGCCAGATATCGTAGGCTAGCCGCTGGATTGCAGCGAAATCAGTTTGATGGATCTGTGTAAAATTTATGGCCGGCATTGGCAACAAAATACCCTGGTTGTGAGATGGAAAGTAACATTGTGAAATATAGAATATGAGTGTACTAGACAGCCGCCAACGTGCTGCAACAATACGTGAACTGCAGGATACAACATTTGATCTGTTGATCGTGGGTGGCGGTATCACAGGTGCAGGAATTTTACGTGAGGCGTCCCTGCGAGGCCTGAAAGTTGCGCTGGTCGAGGCAGAAGACTTCGCCTCGGGTACTTCCAGTAAATCCACGAAACTGGTCCACGGCGGAATCCGCTACCTGGCGATGGGGCATGTTCATGTGGTTAGGGAAGCAACGAGGGAGAGAAAGCGAGTTCATGAGCTGGCTCCACACCTGGCTGAACCCCAGTGGTTGATGCTGCCTTCCTCTAACCTGATTGAATATTACAAGTATCGTCTGGGTGTTAACATTTATGAGCAATTGGGTCAGGTAGAAGGACCTGACCTGCATTTTAACCTTGGCGGAACCGAGCTCGCGGAGCGAGAGCCATTGCTGGATCTTAAGCGATATTCGAGAGCATGCATCTATCGGGAATACCTGACCGATGATGTAAGGCTGGTATTGGCGAATGTTCGTGCCGGTGTCGATGCTGGCGGAGTTGCTCTAAACAAGCTTCGGGTTACCGGTGTGATCAAGGAAGATGCAGCGGTGTCGGCAGTCCGGGTCCAGTGTGGCCTGACGGATGAAGAGTTTATTGTTCACAGTAAGGGAGTGATCAATGCTGCCGGGCCATGGGTAGAATCCATCTGTGACCTGGATGGCCTACCCAGCGAAAAATCCCTGGTCCTGTCAAAGGGCATTCATGTAGTGGTGCCACACAGCAAATTGCCTCTCAATGAGATGGTGTTGATGGTAGCGAAAGACAACCGACCTGTTTTTGCAATTCCTCGTGGTTCGGTTGTCTATATAGGCACGACGGATTCGAGATATGACCAGGCAGCGAATATCTGGCCAGAAGTGTTTGCCAGTGAGGTGGAATACTTGTTCGAACCCATTCTGGACTATTTTAATGTGAACCTGACGCTTTCTGACTGCCTGTCAACCTGGGCCGGGTTGCGCCCCTTGATTTCCCAGCGAGGGAAATCGACGAAGGAAATATCTCGTCGTGATGAAATCTGGGTCAGTAAATCCGGGCTCATTACGATCGCAGGAGGGAAACTGACGGGTTATCGGAAAATGGCTGAGGATACGGTGGATAAAGCGGTCGAGTTGTTAGGTCTGGTGGCAAAAGATACTGCAGATGATATTCCCTTGCCAGGTGGGGGTTTCACGGGTGGTGTCGATCAACAGGTGGCAACGCTTGCAGATCGGCAGCTGGAAGAGGGTGCTGCTTTGCGCCTAACGAGGTTGTATGGCGCTGAAGCAGTCGATGTACTTGATCTTGATTCGCAACCCATTGCCCCGGGAAGCCACGTCTTTAATGGCGAGGTAAAGTGGGCAGTGCGCCAGGAAGGGGCGACAGATCTGGAAGATGTTATTTATCGTCGGACCCGGGCAGCTTATTACAGACCCTCTGAAGTCGAAGAGATCCTTGAGCCTGCGTCTGTCCTGTTGGCAGTTGAACTTGACTGGGCAGAGAATCGGAGAAATGAAGAATGTGAATCGGTCCGGGCCAGGTTGAAACAGGATTCGATCAGCTAGTCAGAGCGGGTCATTCGACGCGGTTCCTGCAATAGCCTAGTATTTGTGTGTAAAAACTATTCATGTCTGTGTAATTGGGTGCGCGTCGATGAGTGAAATGATCCAGCTGAGTAAGGAAGAAAAAGAGGTCTTCAGGGATACCTTGAGAAAATTCCTCGAGAAAGAAGTAGAGCCTTACTACGATGATTGGGAAAGACAGGGAATCTGGCCCAGAGAACTCTGGAATAAACTTGGAGAAAATGGCTTCCTGTGCGTTGACGTCCCTTCAGAGTATGGTGGCTATGACGCTTCATTTGAGCTGAGCTGCATCATCGTCGAGGAATTTTCCAAAGCCGGATATGGTGCGCTTGCTTCGGGGGTGTCTGTTCACTCTGACATCGTCACGCCCTATATTTTGCACCTGGGAACTGAGGAGCAAAAACAAAGATGGCTGCCGAAAATGGTTTCCGGTGAAGTCGTTGGTGCCATTGCAATGACCGAGCCTGGTGCCGGTAGCGATTTACAGGCCATGAAGACAAGCGCAATCAAAGATGGCGATGATTACGTGGTTAATGGACAGAAAACATTCATCACCAATGGCCAGCACTGCAATGTCCTGGTGCTGGCGGCGAAAACTGACCCTAAACAGGGTGCAAAAGGCATGTCACTTTTTACTGTGGATTGCGACCTTGAGGGCTTTCAGCGTGGACGCAACCTCGAGAAGATGGGGTTGCATTCCGCGGATACCTCAGAGTTATTCTTCCAGGACCTCCGGGTACCTGCGGATGAACTTCTCGGCGGTGAAGGGAAAGGGTTTGTTAACCTGATGAATGAATTACAGCGAGAGAGACTGATTCTGGGTGTTGGCGGAGTCGGTGCGGCAGATGGCATGCTGGATATCACCATCGAATATGTGAAAGAGAGAAAAGCCTTTGGCGAGCCGATTTCAAGATTTCAAAATACGCGATTTGTGCTTGCTGAAATGAAAACAGAAATAGAACTGAATCGTGCGATGGTTGAAAAGTACATCCAGCTTTATATCAATGGTGAACTTACCGCCGCCGAAGCCTCCATGTGCAAACTTGCTGCGACCGAAATGCAAGGCAGAGTGGCTGACAGGTGCGTCCAGCTGTTTGGTGGTTACGGCTATATGAAGGAGTACAAGATTTCCAGAGCTTACGTTGACGCTCGAGTTCAGCGAATTTACGGTGGTACCTCGGAAATTATGAAGGAACTGATATCCCGTGAATTGGTTGGCAGATAGTCAGCCAGGACTTTAGATTATCTAATCTAAATCTCGTTTGTTTGATGAGTTAGTTGGGGAAGCAAGTGTATACGAATTGTAGTACGACTAAGGAAAATAGACGGCTGGGTGTCTCCGTGTATGCCTTATTGTGGTTCGTACTGTTTCCGCTGTTGTCATTGGCGCAGTCTACTGCTGGAAAAGCAGTCATCGTGGATTTAGGCCAGGATGAGAAAATCGTCTTAGAACGGCGTGGCTCAGATATCAAACTCGATGGGAAACTGGATGATCCCGTCTGGCAGGACCTCCCGGCCTATGATGAGCTGGTGGTGCTGGAGCCGGATACCCTGGTCCTTCCTCCCTACCGCACCAGGGTAAAACTATATTACACAGATGATGGTCTCTATGTCGGGGTAGATATGGAGCAACCGAAAGAGACGCTAATCG
>SMVB01300837.1_pt1 | contig 30109 bp, 25 predicted proteins | sample 2456461 | NCBI WGS metagenome assembly SMVB01 (sample SAMN11095934, study PRJNA526329) | marine sediment metagenome | biome: Marine sediment; feature: Surficial sediment; material: Deep marine sediment; isolation source: Hadal surficial sediment | place: Pacific Ocean | collected 2014-05 | depth... | reverse complement strand
GGCGTTATACGCGTGGACCTCGCCAATGTACGCCTCGCCTGGCAGGATGTTGTAGCCGACACTCAAATTGTAGTAAATGAAGTCACGTTCCGGGTCAGATAATATTGGCGCGCCGCCTCCGAGAACCTCGAAGCTCGTTAAACCGGCGCTAGATTTGCCAAGTGCAGCCTCAAGAAAAAAACCTTCAGTGACGTGATAAGCCAGTTTAACGCCGTAAACAAGATCCGTACCGAAGTCTTCAATACTCATGATGCCGGCGAATGCACTGACCTCAAAATTCTCGACATCGATTTTGGGCTCTTTAATCGTGCGACGTTCTACCTCGGGATCGATAACCTGCTCGTTGGTTTCCGCAGGCGGTGGCGCAGACTTGTTTCCCCAACCGAAGAAACTTTTTGTCGACGCGCAGCCAGACATTCCAAGAACAAATATTGGCAGCGCTAGAAAAAGAACGCGAAACCGACTTTCCATTCCTCTATTTCCTCGTTTTCATCGCGGCTGGTGAAAACCACGTAACTTTTAAATTCGGCCCGTAACACAAAGTTTCGGGTTACATACGCTCGCAGACCAATTCCTGCATGAGCTATCTCGTCTGTTCTATCCGGGCCCTGAACAATGGTCGATTTCGGTGACGTATGAATAATGCCGGCACCGAGTGTAAAAAACGGTGACAGTCGCCAGTCAGGCCAGGCTTCATGAACAACGTTAACACTGCCCATCCAGCCATTCGAAAAATTACCCAAAATCTGTGAACCCCATACCTCTATTGAGAGATTTGGGTTGAACGAATACCCGCCGTACAGCGAAATGATGTTGGCACCGCCGAAATCGCCAGCAAGGATGCCAGCTTCCCACTTGGCATCGGTGAAGTCTGCCTGGACGGCATGGGCAAAAGAAATGTTGCTGCCAGTGGCCTGCAGCGTCCTTTCCATCTGCGCCCGATCGACCCAGCCCTCTTTGCCATTTTCGGCGCGCACGAGGAACCAATCGGTGCGACGCTTGATTATCTCAACGGTCTCGCCTCGATCTACGACATAGAATTTGGGGTACCCACGACCCGGCCCGGTGTGCATCTCCAAATAAGGATCGGCCACCGATACGGTTCGATATTCTTCGGCGGCCTGAGCAATTCCCGGGATGGCGGTGGTGATGAAAGTGACAATTGTCACCACCGCTATCAGCAGGTAATTAATTGGTCGGGGCGTCGAATGGGTTGTTGTAATATTGCGCTCCGACATCCAACCATTCCGCTAAAAGCTTCTTCTCCGTGTCTGACAAATACCCTGCATGGCTGCCACCAGCGTCGAACCGGCTGAAAAACCGGTTTGATGCGTTGGCGCCTGCCGTTCTCATTGATGGCGCGACTCCCACGGTGACAAATATCGGGTTTCCGTCGATATCCACACCGTTTTGCACCAGCACATCCACCAAAGCGCCGTTATTCACTTCCTGCATATTGTCGCCCGCCAATAGTTCGCGATACGAGTGAAAGTGATCAGGCTCATCCGGTGACAATCCATCCTGTAATTCAAGCTGCCCTGCTGGCACACGTACGACACCCTGGTCGTCTCTTGGCGTATGACAATTCAGGCAATTATTCGTGACCGGCAAGCCCGTAACAGGGTCCACAACCGGTACGTTCCCATTCATTACAACTCGTGGCTGCGACCAGAGCGGGTGTACATGTTCTTCATAATTAATGACAATGCGACAATTCGACGCCCAGGCAATAGCCGGATTCAAACAACTCGAGCTTGTCGGCGCCTCCGTGGTCAGTGTCTGGTACGAATATTCAAAACTGGGATCCTTAAATCGGCCTGCAGCGGCCGCGTCGGTCCATACATCTTAAAAGGTTATGTTAACTGAAGGCTCCAAAGATGAACAACCATCATTTGCGCAGCTGACCCGGGTTCTCACTTCCGCCATCGTTTCGCCAACATCGCCAACGAAGTACTGTTGCTCGGTATTCGGGAATGAAATGCCCGCCGTCGGTGCACCGGCATAGGCCGTCTCGAATGCGTCATAGCGTCCATGGGATAAGCCATTGTTCGCCAGGTGACAGCCATTGCACTCCAGCAACTGGCCCGGGCGCAATTGAATCCAGTTCTGGTGCCGGCCAGTAATTCGACGACCGTTGGCATCAAGCACGCTTACTGCCAACGCGACGTTTGCCGGCACCTTCATCATTACCGACCCATCCGGCTCAATCATGCTGTAGCCAACAATTTCCTTCATGCCTTGAGCTGTGCTAACGCCGAATGCTGTGTTATCGATATCCAGAAGATCTTCATCTGGCAAAGACACGGCTTTGACCACTCGCAGGAAACGCGCTGGTCGATCCGCCGCCAGAGTAATGGCTGGATCCGCCATAGATGGAATGTCGACAACGGCACCGCCATCAAAGTCATAAACACTGCGAATGCTCAAGATTGCCGCACTTTCCTGAACCAGGTCAGGATCGTCGAGAAACATGTTTTGCGTGTCCAGAATAACAGGGGGTGTGATCCTTGGATCAGCCGAAACCACCTCGGTAAAGATGAAGCCGGCTTCTGCGGGTACGATGGGACGCTGTGTGTCGTCCCCCGGATCATAAATCCAGATTCCGTATACCGGTGGCGCCTCTTCCAGTAAAGGATCGGCCAGGTTCTCGTCACTGCAAGGATAATAGAGGGTGGTTGAGGGAATCATATTGGGATCGAGAATGACATCAGTCAGTCGACACTGGCTCCAGCTAACCATCAGACGCCCGCTGCCATCCCGAATTGGAAAGACCGATGCATATCGACCGCCCTTGGATGGCACACCCGGTTCCGTCGAAACATCAACGATTGTCGCCCGCTCCTGAGCAGGACCAACCATGCCAGCATAATCTTTGGTTGCTTGCGTATTTTCAAGATAGGTCGGCGTATCAATGATGATCAGATCGCCGCCGCCGAGGGTATCTGTAAATGGCCGAACCAAAACCATGATGCGACCGTCGTCCATTTCGCGCGGTTGCAGGAATTGTACGGCTTCACCATTGGTGCCGGTGTCGTGACTTTCCTTGCCATACAACAGTTCAAGTTCAGATCCATCCGGATTCATTCGATACAGGTCAATTGAGTCGTTGCCCGGGCCCGCGTTGTCCCAGCGGCTGAAGACAACCTTGCCGTCGGACATTATCGTGGCATCGAAATCGTGACTCTGGTTGTAGGTCACCTGTTCGATACCGGTACCGTCCGCGTTCATGACGTGCAATACGAATGCCGGTTCGTTCTGGTCTTCGTCTTCTGCCGGAAACGCCGGCTTTCCTTCGTCAAGTAACACCGCATTAGATCGATGCTGGCGCGAAGAAACGAAGAGGAGTCGCCCATCGGGAAGATACTGCGGTCCGATGTCGTGTCCGATTTCTGCGGTCAGGTTCGGCACGATGGTACGAATTAACTCATCTGTCTCAAAAAAATACTGCCAGATATTCCAGGTAGGCTGATTCTCGTCGTCCAGATCCAGGTTGGGGTTGACCGGACCTCGCATTGCGAATGCTATCGATGTACCGTCGTAGGATATTTCCAGGTCACGAACGGCGCCCATGCCCTGTGTAAATCGCTCGGTGATGTTGACACTAAGGGCGCCAACGGCTGCACGCTCTTTGAAGTAGATGTCACCACCAACATTGAATGTGATTAGTTCCCGGGCATCCGGCTGAATGATTTCGCCATTGTCGTCCAGAGGTGGTACGGGTTCCTTAATGTAGGCGATAGGAAAATCAACTACGACCGGGTCCGGGGACTGGCCTGTGCCAAGCTGGACACCCTCACCTTTAGTACAGGCAGCAACCAGTAACACCAGCGCCAAAAGCGCCGCCGGACGCAATGCCTTGCAGAAGGTTCCGTCCTCCAAGTGTAGTGATCGTACGTTCATTTCCTTCACCTCGAATCTTGAATGTGAACTACGCAATGCCTCACCACTCAAGCCAATAACGAATAGTGGACATAACGCCCCGTTCATACCGTTAACGCGATCACATAAAGACCACGTCCAATGCAGTGACCGTCAGCTGATGCAATTCATTGCAACTCGGCCACAACGTGTAAAAACCGGAACCAGTTCACAAAATGCTTAAGACAGTCTCCGGCCACCTTGCGCAATACTAGAGAAGCTTTTTTCACAATGTAATGTCTCGAAAGTACGACAGTGCGCAAAGTAAAATGATGTATCGAGAGCGGATTCCATGCTGAAAATTACGACTCCGTTTACGTTGACGACGACTTTTCATGCACAACACCAACACGAACAGGCCGAAAAATAATTCTGCAAATTTTCGAATGTGTGATGCAGTTGTCAGTATCAATTCAATGACCGTTTCGTTCGCCCTGATCGAGGCGGTGCACCAGGCGAAAAGTGCCTGGCACGCGTGTGTCACTAATGTGCGAAAGCGTCTGTAAATCGCGACAGGCAGTGAAGCTTTAGAAATCAAACGCTTAAGCCTGCAGTGCGCTCAGGCTGTGCGCTTATCGAGACAGTCGTTTTACATATGACGCTATTGACGGGCTGCTGCGATACCTAAGTAACCTGTTCTTTATATTGCAAATAATGCGAAATACGCAGCTCATTTTCGGACTTGGCACAGCACTTGCTTTGTATACAGCAGATCGCAAGCAAATATGTCGGGCACTTTAAGAACTAATGACTGGATCTGTGAGTGCTTTCACGGAGAAGTGAAAAAGCGAAGGGCATACTTGGAAGATTAAGTCTACCTGCCATAACAAGCAGAATGTTCAGGGAAGAACGAAAAACGAACATGGACTTCTGAAAAGGCGACGTTGCATCAGAACAGGTTTGGAGCAACTGAAGCTTTGTAAGCGATCTTTAAAGTGCTGATCGATCCAGGCACATTTGCGTTGGTCGTAATCGTTATGAGTAGGAATATTATGAATTACTGGACGGGGACAAAAATCAGTCGTGCCGATGGCAGCAAGAGCGCCGGTCGGTTCATTCAGTTGCTAATGATCAGCTTCGTTGGCTTAAGCCTGGCGTCGGTTGCCAATGCAAGCTCTCGTGAACAAGCGAAGCGCATCCATGATCGGCTGGCTGGAGTACCGCCAACTGAAGCGGTTTTGCAGCAAATGGAAACTGCTGTAGATCCCAACCAGCCGGGCGACGCGTTGGCTGCGGCCTACATTGCGATGGGCAACCCAAGCTTTTATAACGTCACGCTGAAGAACTTTGCAGCGCCGTGGACCAATCGTGCGCAGAACGTGTTTGTTCCGCTGAACGACTACATCGCCACCGTTATCGGTATGGTTCTTTACGACGATCCATTTAATACCCTGCTTTCTGCCGACCTGGTTTACGTTAGTAACGCGAGCGGACTGCCACCGTATTCAAGTACCAACAATGATCATTACGTGCAGATCGAAGACCAGAGCATTGACATGATGTCGACGCTGGTTCCGATGCCGCAGTCGTCTTTATCGCCGGTCCCTAGCAATGCCACCGCAGGAATCATGACGACGCGCGCAGCTGCTGAAGCTTTCTTCATCGCAGGCACCAACCGAGCGATGTTCCGTTTCACTATGTTGAACCATATGTGTAACGACATGGAGCAGGTTCATGACGTCCGCGGTATTCCGGATCGCATCCGCCAGGACGTCAGCCGCAGCCCTGGTGGCGACAGTCGTCTGTTTCTGAACAACTGTATTGGTTGTCATAGCGGCATGGACCCGATGGCACAGGCATTTGCTTATTACAACTTCAATGAGGCCTCCGGCAGCATTGAGTATACGGCGGGTGTGGTTCAACCAAAATATTTCAACAATGACGCCAACTTCGAGTTTGGATTTGTAACTCCCGATGACAGCTGGGAGAACTACTGGCGCGTTGGCCAGAACGAATTCCTGGGCTGGTCGCCGACGCTGCCGGGCAGCGGCAGCGGCGCCAAGTCGATGGGCGAAGAGCTGGGCAACAGTATTGCGTTTGCAAATTGCCAGATAAGAAAAGTATTCAAGGCAGTTTGCCTGCGCGCGCCGGAAGATTTGGCTGATCGCAACCAGGTTGCCACGATGGTCAATACATTTCGCACGGGCTATTCGATGAAACGGACTTTCGCTGACGCGGCAGTCTACTGTATGGGCCAATAGGGAGACATTGACATGACTATACAAAAAGGAATTGCAATGACTCCGGCGCATAACGCATTAAACGCTCGTCTCCGGTCACTTCGCTTGGTTGTTCTCACAGGTCTGTCAGCACTCGTGCTGGCGGCCTGTGGCGGAGGCGCAGCAACAACTGACAATCCTCTGGTCAGCACTACGCCAAATACTGGATACAACGGACCCGTTGCAGCAACCGCGGAAGTTCGAAAATTCCAGGACGAGGTTTGGACAAACCTTGAGTCCAGCAGTCGTTGCGGCGGTTGCCACAACGAGCAAACCGCACAGGCTCCAATGTTTGCACGCCACGACGATATCAACCTGGCTTATGACGCTGCGATTACGGTCGTAACGTTGTCAGCGCCACAGGATTCACGCCTGGTTTCCAAGGTAGGATCCGGCCATAACTGCTGGGTCGCTGACTCGCAGGTTTGTGCCAGCAACATGACAACGTGGATTGAGAACTGGAGTGGCGCCGCCGGCACCGGCGTTGGTCGTGAAATTGACCTTGATCCGCCGCTGGCCATCGACCCGGGCGCAAGTCGGAGCTACGCGAATGCCACCCTGGCGGACTTCCAGGTAACCGTTTATCCGCTGCTGACGCAATATTGTGCCGGCTGTCATTCGTCTTCATCACAGACCTCCCAAAGCCCCTACTTTTCTGAGCCTGATGTTGCATCTGCATTTGATGCCGCCAAGGTGAAGATGAACCTGGATGATCCGGCAGCCTCAAGAATGGTTATCCGGCTAAGAGACGAATTCCACAACTGCTGGAATGGCGATTGCGTATCCTCAGCGATTGCAATGGAGGCCGCTATTTTAGCCTTTGCCAACACGGTACCTTTGACGCAGATCGATCCGCTGCTGGTTAACTCTAAAGCACTACGTATCGTTGATGGCACCGTCGCCTCTGGTGGCAACCGTTATGAAGCAGATCAAATCGCTTTGTACGAGTTCAAAACTGGAATCGGCGCGGTTGCATACGATACATCTGGCGTAGAACCTGCACTGGACCTTAATTTCTCGGGCGACGTAACGTGGTTCGGCGGCTGGGGCATTACCATCAATGATGGCAAGGCTCAGGGCTCAACCACGGCCAGCAAGAAGCTGCATGACATGATTCGTGCCTCCGGTGCTTATTCCATCGAAGCCTGGGTTGTGCCAAACAACGTAACGCAGGAAATGGCGCGCATTGTCAGCTATTCGGCCGGCGAGAACTCCAGGAACTTCACCCTGCAACAGACTTTGTATGACTACAACTACCTGAACCGCAGCACGGAAACGAGTTTGAATGGTGATCCATCAGTCTCAACACCGTCGGCGAATGAGGTTCTGCAAGCGACGCTGCAGCATGTTGTTGCAACGTTCTCGGAGGTTGACGGCCGTAACATCTATGTTAATGGCCAGCTCGTGTCAGAAGTTGACGCAACGCCTGGCGGCTCCATGGTCGACTGGCAGGACACCTTCGCATTCGTTCTCGGTAACGAAGTATCAGGGGACAACCTGTGGCAGGGAACATTGCGATTGGTCGCGATTCACGATCGTGTACTGACTCCGGAACAAGTAGTACAGAACTTCGATGTAGGCGTAGGTGAGAAATTCTACCTGCTGTTTGGAATTGAAGAGATCATCAATGTGCCATTGTCTTACATCTTGTTCGAGGTGTCGCAGTTCGACTCTTACAGCTACCTCTTCAACAAGGCGCATTTCCTGACACTTGATTCAACGCAGAGTCCGGAAGGAATTCCTATCCAGGGCATACGCATCGGCATCAACGGCTCGGAAGCCTCAGTTGGCCAGTCATTCGCAAGAATCGATGACACATTGAGCGCCTCCCTGTTCGAAGAATTGGGACAACCCCTATCATCAATCGGCGCGGTTGTGCCGCTTGAGAAGGGACCTCAGGACGATGAGTTCTTCCTGACCTTCGATGTCCTTGGCTCACAAAGCTTCGTTCGAACGAATGACCCACCGCTCGTCATTGTTGAAGGCGACCTGCCGGTATCGCAACGATTTGGTGTCAGGACGTTTGACGAAATCAATGCCACGATGGCAGCCGTTACGACAGTTGACCCTGAGACTCTGGCAGTCGATATGACTTTCCGTAGTCTGCGCCAATCTCTGCCTGCAATCGAAAACCCGGAGGCATTCGTGTCATCGCACCAGGTCGCTATCGCGCAGATGGCTATTGAGTACTGCAACGCACTGGTCAATGACAGCGCCCTGGCAGCGGCATACTTCCCAGGGTTTAGATTTGGCGACCCCAAGGCTGTAGCTTACGCGGGTAACAATCGCGACCTGATCATCAACCCGTTGATTGATAACGCCATGGGTAAGTTTATCCAGACGCAACCGGATTTTACCGAGCTTAGAGACGAGTTGGGCTACCTCCCACCCATCGGCGCCCACCCCGGAAACCTGATTGACCGCTTGCTCAACAGTGCAGATAACCCGAATACAAGCTCCATCGCCAAAGCTGTGTGTGCAACGGTAGTCGGCAGTGCAGTTACCACTTTTCAATAAGACAGAATGTCAAGGATACAAGGCAAACGTTATGGCTAAGAAACGAAACGTCCGAAACCTGGATGCGCCGCAGCTTCACGCAGATCATCCACGTCCGGTGAGCCGCAGAGACTTTCTCTCGCAGGGCTTCATTGGCGGATCGGCATTTGCGCTCGGCGGCGGGGCGATGAGTCTTTTCTCAAACCCGCGTGATGCTTACGCATCTCTCTCAAGTGATCTAATTCCACTACTAGCCGATCCTTGCAATATCGCGACAGAAGGTGCGGGAAAGATTCCATTCATCGCCTTCGACCTTGCAGGCGGTTGCAATATTTCCGGATCTAACGTGCTGGTCGGCAAGGAAGGCGGTCAGATGGACTTCCTCGGCACCAATGGCTACCGGAAGCTGGGCTTGCCGGACGACATGGTACCTGGACTTACGGACCCCAATGGCGATCCATATGCCAACACCGACCTGGGTCTGGCGTTTCACCTGGACAGCCCGTTCATGCGCGGTATGCGACGACATATGTCGCCACTTCGCGAGCCTTTCCTGAATGGTGCAATTTTTCCCGCCCGGTCGGATAACGACACCGGCAACAACCCGCACAATCCGCTTTTCGGTATAGCTCGCGCCGGTGCCGATGGGGAGATTATGACGCTCGCCGGTACCGAGAATTCTATGTCCGGGGGCAACTCCACATATTCGGCGATGTTGGACATTATAGACCCCAACGCGATGCCACCAACCAGGGTTGAACCACCAACAAAAGTGGATCGGCCAAGCGATGTTACTGCCTTGGTCGACACCGGCCAGCTCGTCGGCATCCTGGGTCCTGACGATGCAACCGCGGTGATGGAGTCCATCTATCGAATTAGCGACATGAAAATGGGCGCAGTTGATCAAAATCAGCAAATCACCGCCAGTGCTGTGGTTAAAGATCTTGTATCTTGCGGTTATTTGAAAGCTGCTGACATCGCGGAGAAATTTGGGGACACACCGCTTGATCCAGCGCTTGATCCGATGATTGTCGGCCCGGGTGGTATTTTCTCAGACGCGGAATTCAACAGCGGCGGCCGTGACGGCAGCTCGTTCCAGAAGACCGCAGCCATCATGAAGCTTGTCATGAATGGATTCGCGGGCGCAGCGGTTATCGAAATGGGTGGCTATGACTATCATGGCGGTATGCGCCAGGAAGGCGAGGTCAAAGATGAGCGCGCCGGACGTTGCATGGGCGCCTGTATCGAATACGCAGCTCGCATCGGCACGCCGTTGATGTTGTACGTGTTCAGTGACGGATCTGTATCCAGTAACGGCGTACTCGATTTGTCGCAGGCTGGTCGTGGCAAAGGCGAGTGGCAAAGTGACAACTCGTCCACTGCTGCATCCTTCTTTATGGTTTTTAATCCGTATGGCCGGGCACAGCTGATTGGTGCAACGCCTGCAGAACAGGCGATGCATCAGCAGATCGGATACATGGATAGTGGTGGTTCAGTGCAGCGCGCTGCGACACCGGCTGCTAACAACGTCAATTTGCTAGTTGAAAGTGTCGTGTTGAATTACATGGCGCTTCATGGGGAACAAGGCCAGTTTGGCGCGCGGTTCCCGACGAACGGACTCGGTAATGCAACACTACAAGATCGCATGACGGCGTTCGAGCCACTAGCTGGCATGATCGGAGGACGCATAGGACCCCTGTTACCTGGTTAGGCTCCCCTGTTGAACCAGGTACACAAACGGCCAGTCGAGTCTCCACCCGGCTGGCCGTAGTTTTTTGTGAGCTTCGACCTGTGATCTGCCCGCACTTCGCGCCATAATGCCCGCCGTTCATGAGGAGAATGCGCCAACATGCCGACCAATGGTGGATTGTTAGAGCTGACAGCCTGTCCACGTTGCGATAAGACACCTCTGTCGCAGCAAGACAATCGTTATTTTTGTCCTGCATGTAAGACGGAGTTTCCACTGGTCGGTGGCATCCCGTGGTTGTTCGCAGACCCGCAAGCAAGCCTGGGAGAATGGCGCAATCGTCTGCATTTCGAATTGCAAAGCCTCGCGCACGAAGTACAGCGGCTTGACGGCGAATTAGAATCAAAAGACCTCTCGCAGTTGACTCAAAAACGGTTGCTGCACCAAAAAGAAGCCACTAACAGCCACCGCAATTCGTTGCAGAAAATCCTCGCTCCGATCGATATTCAATCCATGTCAGCCAGTTACGAATCCTATCTCGCGCTGCGCACGCGCTTGCCGGCCGACCAGGGGTTGCACAGCTATTACGCCAACCTGCATCGTGACTGGTGCTGGGGCGATGAAGAAAACCAGGCGTCTCTGGAGCAGATTCAAGCGATCGCTGGAGATCACGATCTCGGCAACACATTGGTGCTTGGCTCGGGCGCCAGCCGCCTGGCGTACGACATTCACATGCAAATGGGTACCGCAGCTACGATCGCCGTTGACTTCAACCCGCTGCTTTTGCTGATTGCACAAGACGTAATGCGAGGAGAGAAGCCGCAGTTATACGAATTTCCAATTGCGCCGAAGTCGATCGACGACTTTGCGATTCTTCGAGAGTTATCGGCACCGGTTCCAGTCAAAGATAATTTTTACCTGGTCCTGGGTGATGTCCTGCGGCCGTCGTTCGCGGCTGGGCGATTCGACACCGTCGTAACGCCGTGGCTTATTGATATTATCTCGGAAGAATTTTCCATTTTTTCGCAACGCATTAATACTTTGCTTAAACCGGGTGGCCGCTGGATCAATTTCGGTTCACTGGCGTTTGACAGCCCGACCCGTGCGCGACGCTACTCTCGGGAAGAGGCGCTTGAGTTGTTGGAGAAAAATGGTTTTGCAAAACCGAATACGCTTGAAGCAACTATTCCCTATATGTGCTCGCCTGCGAGTCGCCATGGGCGCATGGAAACGGTTCTTACGTTTGCAGCGACGAAAGCAGGGAACGTTAAGGCTCCTGCTCGCCACACCGCGCTACCCGATTGGATAGTCACTGGAAAAGAGCCGGTTCCATTGCTTGATTCATTTCGAACGCAGGCAATGACCACCCGGATTTATATGTTCATCATGTCGCTAATTGATGGCAAGCGGACTATCAAGGATATGGCGAAGCTGGTGGATGAGCAGAAATTGATGACGCGCAAAGAAGCGGAGCCTGCGATCAGGAATTTTCTGACGAAGATGTTCGATGACTCGGAGCGTCAGTCGAAGTTCTAAGTTTAATCGCGCCTGCAGAGGCGCTCCAACAGGCCTTGTTGGAGCGCCTCTGCAGGCCGCGATTCTTAACTCTTTGCGACGGCCGCCGCTTTCTCAATCGCCGGACGAAATAACTCTTTCGCATTGCCGATCACAGCTTCGCCATGGGAGGGCAACACATGTTCAAATCGCAGATCCAGTATTCCGATCAAGTCGTCTTTGCTCGGCTTCGTCATCTTGCTCCAGGCGGGGCCGACGTTATACGCCTTTATAAATCCGCCAATACGCATCATTATTTTCGCCATCAGGCTGAAGTACCGGTCGGGTCGATTCCAGTTCTGCAACGAGTCCCCGCTGATGAGAATCCCGCCATCGCGTAGCAAAACCAGAACTGCCTCAGCCGGTGTCGCACGATTGAACTCGTACAGTCTCGCCCCCTCGACAGGCAATTCACTGACGGCGTCAATCGACTCATCTGCGTGGAAATACGGCTCTGCGTTCGCGTCGAAGCCTTCGACATAGGTTTGTCCTTTTACAGCCCAGACCTTCGCATCGTAGCGCTCCTTGTAAAATGCATCATCCATGCCATGAAACCCGGCCAGACGAATTACATTGGCGACCCGGCCCAATGCATCCAGCGCCTGAAGGCCGCGCTCGTCCAGACGTACCGAATTAATCAGGGTAAGCGCACCGTTTTCTCTAACGATGGTCATGTTACGGCTGAATGACATTGGCTTGCCGGCGATGGTCATCGTGCCGGTAACGAAGAAAATATCGGGAAACAATTCACGAATTTCACCGTGCTTCAATGCTGCCGGAAATGCGCGTTGGCTCATGTTGTCAGATCTCCAGCGGAGCTTCTTCTACGCCTTCGCAGGTCTCGGGCAATGGCTGCCAGGCACCGGGAGCCGGGTTATTGAAACAAATGAGTTGCAACGACTTTTCTCGCTCTGTTGCAAGTGCCTGTAACGCATCAGATTCAATGTCGATGAATCTCTGGTCGTCACGGATCCTGTCATAGACAGGGTCGCTGAAAATTCGTGGGTCGCGCAGGCCATCGTCAACGGCGGCTCTCAAATAAGATATCGCCGCCTTCGTATCGCCATCATAGGCAGCCAACAAGGCGCTAACGGCCTTAATATAGGGGCCTCGGCCACCGGACTCTTTTTGCGCGCGGAAATCTTCGCGTACTATCCTGATCGCGTCTTTAGCCCCGTCTTCGTCTCCATCGAGCCTTCTGATGTAGGCCAAATGCACGGTTGAAAACAAAAAAACGTCGAGCGGCCGACCTGGCGTCTGACGCCGTGCCATCTCCTCGAAACTAGCCCGTGCTTCGTCAAAGCGTCTGACCTGGTAGAAAATCCCGCCTGCGGCACCTATCAAGCCAATATTGTCAGGGTCCGCCATTTGCATACTCGTGATGGCAGCCACCGCGTCATCTGCACGACCTTCGGCCATATAGACCAAGTGCAACAGCGGATCCGACACGCGCCGCGCCTCGTCGTATAAACCGGTCCAGTTGAATGCGTCAATCAGCGCGAAGTTCGACAGCATATCGCCGGGGTCGGCCGCATAGGCTTGTAGTATCCAGGAAAGACCCTTTGCGATTTCGGCCTCGCTGTAAATCGCTACTCGTGCACTTGAAGTAAATGAAGCCCACGGACTTTGTTTCAACAGGCTTTCGGCGACCGCATATGCCTTTGATACTTCATGTCGGTATTGTAGCGTACCCGCATAATTCATACGGCCAACGACCGTCAACGGATCAACCTCAACAATTTGCTCAATCAAGTCGTTGGCTTCTTCATAACGACCGAGGTCGGAAAGCGCGATTTGTTGCCAGTTCATTGCGTCGGTATAGCTCGGATTGATCGCCAGCGCCTTTCGAGTCTGAGCCACAGTCGTCTGCGGGTCTGCAACGTGTAACGCGAACAATCCTTTCGCCGCGTATGCCTCCGCAAGATTCGGCGACATCTCGAACGCCCGGTCTATATGCGGAATTGCCCTGCGTTTGACCTCAGCCAGGCTCAGGTTGCCATAGGTGCTCGGTGACTCCATCAACATAATGATTGCGATCGCTAACTGCGCGTGCGCCGGGCCATAGTTGGCATCAAGACGCAGAGAACGCTCCAGGTACCGCACAGCGTCTTCCAGCGACTCGCGACCCCGTTGATGAATCAAACGGCGGCCACGCAGGTAAGCCTCATAGGCTTGCGTGTTCGCAGCGTGAATGACAACGGGCTGTGATGGACTGTCGTCGCCCAGGTCGAGCTCGGCCTTGAGCGCTTCGCTTATTGCCGCGGCAATTTCGTCCTGGATAGCGAATATGTCATCCATTTCGCGATCGTAAGTCTCAGACCAAAGATGGTAGCCGTTGCTCGCCTGTATCAGCTGCGCGGTAATTCGCAGCTTCGTTCCTGACTTGCGAACACTGCCCTCGAGCACGTACGCAACTTTGAGTGTCGCGGCTATCTCGCCGATATCCAGATTCTCGCCTTTAAATTGAAACGATGAAGTGCGAGCGGCAACGCGCAGTTTTGGAAACTGCGCCAGAACATTGAGCAACTCCTCGGAGATGCCATCGGAAAAGTATTCCTGTTCCGGGTCGGAACTCATATTTACAAACGGGAGGACTGCAATCGATTTGTCAGAGATGGCTGCCGAACTAACAGGCGGCACCGTTAATGAATCGTTCGTAGAAGCTGACAGCTCAGTCTCGCTGCCTGCTCCGAACTTATCGACGGCAAAATAAGCGACTGCGGCTACCAGCACTCCGATGATGACCAAATCCAGCTTTCGGCCTGTCACCTTGGTCACTGATTCATTGCGATCGACATCCGCTTCTCGCTTTAAACCCTCTGGCGTCATTTCAAATGCCCAGGCAAATACAACCGCCACGGGAAAACCCAAGCCGATAACAAGCATCATTACCTGGAACACCCATTCGGGCGCTTCGATATTGTTGATGATGACGTCCGCTATCTGCAGTAGCAGCCATGCGGTGACAATGTAAGCCAGCCCCACCCTGATAACGTTTCGTCGTTTGAGTTCCTGAATGAGCGACATTCGTTACTTCTTAATTATGCTGGAGTTTTATTGGCTGCAAGGGTATCACGAATGAATTTGGCAATATCAGCAATCGCCCGCCTGCTTTCGGGCATTTGCTTAACAAAGAACTGGAAGACATGCCACATTTCCGGCCAGACCTGCAAGGTGACCTTGCCACCGGCGGCAGAAATATTGTCTTTCAAGCGAGTGGAATCGCTTAGTAGAATTTCGTGGTCGCCGACCTGAATAAACGTCTCGGGCAACCCGGTCGCATCGGCAAAAACGGGTGACACCAACGGATAATCAAGATCGCCCTCCGGAGAGTATTTTCTTGCGATCTCCAGCATGAAGTCAGGCCGGAACCAGGGATCTTTGGCTTTGCGTGTTTTCATGGACTCGCCGCTGGCGCTAAGGTCGAGCCATGGCGAAAGCAATATAGTCGCTGCCGGCAATTCATCACCGGCATCGCGCAGCGACACCAACATCGCCATTGTCATGCCGCCACCCGCCGAGTCGCCGCCAATCATGATGTGCCTGGCGTTAGCGCCTGCAGCCAACAAACCATGATAGACCGCAAGACAGTCGTGCAAGCCGGCCGGAAACGGATTTTCCGGTGCCAGTGCGTAATCCGGCAGTAACGCACGAACACCCGCTTCTCGCGCAATGTAACTTAGCATTTGCCGGTGCGTTGCCGGGCTGCCCATCATAAAAGCGCCGCCGTGCAGGTAATAAAGAATCGGCGCATCTTCACAGCCTTCGGGGATCAGCCATTCGCAGGCGACTCCCTCGATTGTCGCCTGGCGCATCGCGACGCCTTTCGCCACGCGTTTGCCCGCTTGTGCTTTCTCGAAGAGTCGACGCACCGCTTTGACATTGGAGTCGGGCGTCAGTCTTTTGAATAATTGTTTCGAAACGAATCGGATGATCCGCGCACGAAAGCTGATCACTCCGCAGCCTTTTTGAGCTCTTCTGATTCTTCGCGCATTTTCTTTTCCATGCGCTGCATTATTCGGTCGAGCAATCTCGGCATGTGACGTTTCATGAACTGAATACGTCCGGCATATCGGTCGGGGAAGATATGCAGTTTGTTCTTTTTGATCCCGCGCAACATCGCTGCAACGACATCAGCCGGATCAGTAACAACATCATCCGGCACCTCGAACCTCTCTTCCGGCCCGAAGCTCTCGGACTGCAATATGGGTGTCCTGCTGAACCACGGATAAATTGTTGACACTTTAATACCGTATTCCTCGACATCTCTGCTCAATGCTTCACTAAATCCGCGTAGCCCGAATTTTGCAGCACAGTATGACGTCAGTCGTTTCGCCCCGATCCAGCCCGCGATGGAGGAGATGTTGACGATATGCCCGCTACCTCGCTCAATCATTTGCGGCAGAAATAATTCCGTCAGCCGCATTGGAGAAAGCAGATCCACCTGCATGACCTGCTCCCATCGATCGCGCGGCACCAGGTCGAGCCGGCCGCCAACGCCGATGCCGGCATTATTAACAAGTATGTCGGGACGGATCCCGGCGCCAGTCACCTCACCGAACAACTTCTGGCAACCCACCGCATCCGACAGATCGGCGGTTATGGCCGCCAGCACGTTTTCGGATCCGCCTGGCGTTTCATCCTGCACCGCCTGCAGCAATCCCGGATCTATGTCGTGCACAATGACCTTGCTGCCCTTTGCAACGAACTGGCGCGTTAATTGCCGCCCGAAGCCACCGCCAGCGCCGGTGATCAACACGACTGCATTGTTGAATTCTGTCATGAGGCAACTGCCTTGCGTGGCTTTTTGATTTGATTTTTCATAGCTAAATCAACTATTTATCCGCGATCCAGATACTGCAATTTGTCCTTCACTTCGCGCCATTCATCGGCGTCGTCCGGGGCGTCTTTCATCTCCGTAATGACCGGCCAGGTCAAAGACAGCTCGGCATTGATTTCCAGGAATTTCTGCTGGTCGTCCGGCAGCTCGTCCTCGGAGAGAATCGCCTCAACCGGACATTCCGGCTCGCACAGGGTGCAATCGATGCACTCATCCGGATCAATGACCAGAAAATTGGGCCCCTCATGAAAGCAGTCCACAGGGCAAACTTCCACGCAATCAGTCAGTTTGCACTTGATACAGCTTTCGGTTACTACGAAGGTCATGCCGGTTTCCTGTCATTGGAGCGGGTCGCATACGCTAAGCGAAGAATGTTGGCGAATCAAGCCTGAATAGCACTCCAGCACTCGCTTTTCACGGCAGCGCGCTGATCTTTGCGCAACTTGATCAAATGGGCCAGCAGAGACCGCTCTGCCCAAACATAAAGCTTCTCATCTACATCCGAGTATACGTGCGGCACCAGTTCGTGTGAGCTTAAGCCCGGGTGTGCAGACAACGCGGCAAACACCTTTTCTTCGCGTGCCAGCCGATGATCGATTATCCAGTCGATAACCTCGCCCGGATTGTCGAATACGTCTCCATGCCCCGGGGCGATGGCGGCGATTTCGACCATTTTCAGCTCTTTGAGCGACTCAATATATTGTCGCATGTCACCGTCTGGCGGGTCGATGACAACCGTGGATCCATTCATGATGTGGTCGCCTGTAAACAACCAGCGATGACCGGCGTGCAAGAAGCAGATGTGATTCGACGCATGCCCTGGCGTATGCAGCATGAGCAACTCGAAATCCGGTCCTTGCAGCACGTCGCCGCCGGACGGGATCTCGTCGGGCTTAAATGTTTTGTCCTGATGCGGACCATCGGGTGCTGGTATGCCAATGCATCGTGCTCCCGTCATTTCGGCGAGGCGCTTAACACCCGGCGAATGATCCGGGTGCGTGTGCGTGGCCAAAATCCACTGGATGTTTCCGGCGGCAGCGAGCGCTTGCAGATGTGATTCGATCACCGGGCCAGGATCAATGACCGCGACGGCCTCAGTGCCAATCAAATACGTATTTGTGCCGGGACCGGTCATCATGCCGGGATTGGGCGCGATCAGTCGCCGCACCCCGTCGGCAAGCGTCACCAGCTCGCCTGCAATGAGTTCGCTACTCACGTGTCGAAATCTTCCGGGTAGTGTGGGCTGCCGGGCAAAACAACCTGGTCTTTGCCGCCGATGTTTACGAATGCCGGAAGTTGTCTCGCGACTCCCGACCTCCCCTGTTGACGAGCCCAGTCGACGACCGCATCGACCGTGCCGTAACGCGCAATCTCCGTCAACGTGGATACCGTTGGAAACATCAGTTTCATCTCGCCACGCTCGCCGGCGGCAAGAACGTCCGGAGCCGTCATCCAGCAACTATCGATCAGTTCTCCATCATCGTGCACGGCCGTTTGGCCGTCCGGAATGACGGCGAGAAAAAATCGTGTCGAAAATCGTTTTGACCTCACCCGCGGCGTAACCCAGTAGGAAATGTAATGCAGCCAATCATACGCGGGTCTGAAGCCATTGTTTTGCAGAAAGTCCGCCCAGCTTAAGTTGCCGGCATTGAGTTGATCGCGGCTTGCCTGGATTGCACTTTCGTCGATCACGCCATCGCTAAATGCCCATGAGTTGTCCGCTTTTCGCGCCAACAGCACAGACGACTCCTCAAACGCTTCACGAATGGCAGCACTGTAGTAGTCGAGAGCGCCTGCACTTATTCCCAGCATGTCATTCGCATCGCTTTCTGAAACACCACGTGCCAATGCATGAACCTGTGAATCAGCCGCTTCAAGGAGGCCGCCAGGAAAAACATAGTGCGACGCAAAAACGGCTTTTGAATGCCGCCTTGCCATAAATATTTCGGGCTTGTCTTGCCCTGCACGAATGACGACAACTGTTGCTGCCGGTCGGGGTTTTGCGAACGCGGTTGTCACTGGGTCTTAAGCGCGTTTTGATTCTGACCGGTTTCGACAAGCTTTTTCAGGCGCTCGAATTGCTCAATCAAAACACCGTCCACCGCGGACGCGACCGCATCAAGGCCGCCATCCAGGTACCCGCCGACGGCATAATTCAGAGTTACCAGGGTGCCGTTGTCATGCTCTTCAAATTCCCAGGTCATGTTGCCATTGACGCCCATCAAGCCCAGTGGCCCAAGCCCGCCGGTTAACCGAAGCATGACGCCGGGGTTAACGAAGGTAACGGTCATGTGAATCAAGCCGGCATTCGGCCCAAGTCGTTCGCAAAAGCAGCCGTGCGGTTCTGCGGATATGTACAGATTGCCGGCATCACCGGAAATAGTGTGATCGCTATCCCACCATTGCGAGATATTATCGACGGCCGATCCGTAAACGACGCTCTGTTGCGCCTCAATAACAATGCTGTGCTTGACCGTGAATCCGTTCGCGGCAGCGTCAAGCACTTCGCCATTTGCGCAGATAGAAACGAACATCAGTGCCAGAATGCGATAGCTTGCAGCAAGTCTATTATTTTTCATGTGCAACCCCATACCGAAAGCGGCCAGCCCGAGGGCTTTACAGTATGCAGCTTAACGCATCAGAAAATCTGAATGGGAAGGAATGTTTCGAGCAAGAACAGTGTGCTGCTTGCTGCAAAGCCGAAATAGAGTTTTTGCCATGCATTCATTGGATAGTGCCGCGAATCAAATCATTGAGTAACATGATGCCCTGCCAATCCTGAACGGAAGATGAAAGCAATCGCCCGAATCTTTCAGAGTGATTCAGAATTCTCTAACTTTTTGTTTTTATTATATTTTATCGGAAACCGGATCAATACCAACGACCAATTTGACGACACCGGGGAATGGACGGTGGTGCACGCCAGCCGCAATCAGCAACCTTGTTCCGAGCGGGCGCTGGTGTTGCTTTCTGTTGGCATCCCCCACCGGGTCGTTACCGGTGATGATGCGCAGTTCATGCTTGTCGTACCCGCGTCGGTTGCAGAAAAAGCGAAATTTGAAATCTGGGAGTATGAGCAGGAAAATCGGACCACGCGGGTCGACCAAAAAGTCGTTGCGCCAAATTACGAAAAATCAGTCCCGGGTGTTATTGGCTACCTTGTCGTTGTAGTACTCGTGGCCTGGTTGTCAGAGATTTCCGCGTTTGGCCACGATTGGCTTGCCGCTGGGCGCATTGATGGCACATTGCTACGCGATGGCGAATGGTGGCGAGCAATAACAGCACTGACGCTGCACGGTGACCTTAAGCACATTCTGGGCAACATGGTCTTCGGCGCGTTTTTGGGCCTTCTTGCCGGCGGGCTCATCGGACCCGGCGTGGCCTGGCTTGCCATTGTGCTTGCCGCGGCGCTCGCTAATACGCTCAACACATTTCTGCTCGACGAAAGTCATCGTGCGATCGGCGCATCGACCGCTGTCTTTGCCGCACTTGGACTCGTGTCCGGCTTTGTCTGGCGATCGAAATTAATGGCGCAGGAAAAATGGGCATGGCGTCTCGGCCCGATCGTCGGCGGCCTCGCGTTGCTCGCGTACACCGGAACGGGTGGCCCTGATACCGATATTGGCGCGCATCTCGCTGGCTTCGTGTGCGGTTTCAGCAGTGGAATGATCGTTTCGCGGCTGCCAGGCGTCTCTGAGAACGGCCAGGCGCAGGTTATGAGTGGTTTCCTCGCGTTGGGAATTATTTTTTTGGCCTGGACTGTCGCATTGTGAATTTGGATCTTGGGTCCGAAGACGTTGTAAACTCGTGACGCCGCGTCCCTCCATGAAAGGAGACAATCGCATTGCGTAACTTCCTGTTTTTTTTGCTGCTTATTGGCCTGGTCGCCGGCATAACCCTGCGCGTGCGTTATGGCGGTGGCGACAACTACAATGATCTGTCGACGCCGGCGCTACTCGATAACGCCCGACTGGAATTGTCGCTTGAGTATCCGGAGCCGATCGGCAGTGTCGCCGTCTCCAGTGGCGGCCGAATATTTTTTACCGTGCACCCGGAGTCGCGACCCGAAGGCAACAAGCTTCTGGAGTGGGTATCGGGTGCGGCCGTACCGTATCCAAGCGGAACAATTCAACCACATATGTTCGATACTGTTCTTGGGCTTACCATCGACAGACAACAGCGACTGTGGACTATTGATCACGGCAAGTCAGGATTCGGCGATCCCCGCCTGCTGGCATTTGACGTTCGCAGCGGCGATCTTGTGCACGATTATAAGTTCAGAAAAGAAATTGCACCGATCGGTTCATTTTTGCAAAACCTGAAAGTGAGCTCGGACGGCCGTTATGTGATAATCGCCGACGGCAGCATCTTGCGAAAAAAGCCTGCCTTGATTGTTTACGAAGTCGCAACTCGAACTGCCAGGCGTGTACTCGAATTACATGCATCAGTCACTGCGGAAAACTTCGTAATACAAAACTCAATCAGGAGTCTGTCGTATTTTGGCGGCATTATTAACCTGAAAGGCGGCGTCAACGGCCTTGCCATTGATGCGAAGAACGAGTGGTTATACTTTGCCGCGTTGAATAACGGCGGTTTGTATCGCATCGAAATGGAACATCTTCTCAATGCCACGATGCCTTCAGGCGATTTAATTGAAAAAATAGAACGATACAGTGACAAACCTTTAAGCGACGGACTTAGCGTTGATTTGGACGGAAATATCTATGTAGCCGATGTCGAGCACAACGCCATCACCATTATTGGCGCAGACAGGCAACCGAAAACGTTGCTAAAATCGCAGGAGATACGCTGGGCCTCGGCCATTTTTTTTGGACCTGAAGGCCATCTGTATATTGCAGACAGCGCGTATCCGGAATTGCTGCTTAACACGAAAGAACATATAAAAATGCAGGGACCTTTTTCGATTTTTCGATTTGATACTGGCCACGCTGGCGAATTCAAGAAGCGGAAAACAAAAGTCTATAATTAAAACTAAACAAGCATAAGGCGAGAACAGATGGGTAATGGATTAAGTATCAACTGGGCAGAGATCTGGAATCAGGTGCAGGCGACCGGCATGGCATTTGTAATCAATGCCGTGATCGCGATCGTAATATTTTTCATCGGACGAATCATTGCAAGGGTCATTTCAAACGGTATTCGCAAATTAATGAGTGCACAGGAAGTTGATCAGATCCTCCAGAGTTTTATTGGAAACCTGGTTTATTGGATGCTGATGACTTTTGTCATCATCGCGGCAATCAGCCAGCTCGGCATACAGACCACTTCATTGATCGCCATTATGGGTGCAGCCGGCCTGGCGGTTGGACTTGCACTGCAAGGTTCGCTAGCCAATTTCGCGTCGGGCGTCCTCATTGTTATGTTTCGTCCTTATCGAGTCGGCGATTTCGTCGAAGCAGCGGGTATTTCAGGCACCGTGTTGCAGGTTCAGATTCTCACGACGGTATTGAAGACCGGCGATAACAAGCAAATAGTCGTACCCAACGGTCAAATCATGAGCAGCATTATTACCAATTACTCTGTAAATGAAACACGACGCGTGGACATGGTGGTTGGTGTCAGCTACGAAGACGATATTGACAAGGTTCGCGCGACAATCAAGGACATTATTGATTCCGATGATCGCATACTTAAAGATCCGGAGTGCCAGATTGCCGTAGCGGAGCTTGCCGAGAGCAGCGTTAACTTCAATGTGCGACCGTGGGTGAAAAATGCGGATTATTCGGGAGTCAAACTCGATTTCACTGAGGCAGTCAAGAAACGCTTTGATAAGGAAGGAATATCATTTCCGTTTCCGCAGCAGGATGTGCATCTTTATCAGAAAAGCGGTTGACGCCTGGCCGGGAGCTGTCGGCAAGAGGCGAATACTTTTCTAGTCTGCGTCGTCCGGCTCGACGAAACACCATTTTAGAGTTGGAATCTTGCGCTTCAATCTGCGTTCCAGCGTATTGATGCTGCGTATGGCACAAGACAAGCTCACATCCGGGCGCATGCGTATCTTTGCGGCCAACATTGTGTCTGGGCCAAATTGAATGGTAATGGTGTTCAGCAGCTCAACGACGGCATCGTCGTCCGCAATGATTTTGTCGATCGCCTCTCGAATGATTGGGTCTGCGGAGCTGCCAACGAGCAATGACTTTACCCTGACGGTCAGGAACATTGAGACGACGACCAGCACGACACCAATGCACATCGATCCAATCGCGTCATAGATTGGGTCGCCAGTGATCGCCGCGAGAGACAGGAATATGAAGGCGAGAAACAGACCGAGCAATGCAGCCACATCTTCGCCAAACACAACTACGATCGCCGAGTTGCGTGTGTGTGTCAGCCAGTCGCGGAACGACCGTTCGCCGCGAAGATTCCTGATTTCACGAATGCATCCGTATAGCGAAAAGCCCTCCAGGACCATCGCGAACGCGAGCACTGTCAGGGCAATCCACACCTGAGATAAGGGCTCGGGATGCGACAATTTGTGCAGCCCCTCGTAGATGGAAAAGATACCGCCAACGCTGAAGAGCAACATGGCGACGATAAAGCTCCAGAAATAAATCAGTTTTCCGTAGCCAAGCGGGTGCTTCTCGTCGGGTGGGCGAACACCCTGCCTCAGTCCAAGGTATAGCAACACCTGGTTACAGGTATCGGCGTAGGAATGTATCGCCTCCGCCAGCATGCTGCCGGATCCAGTCACCATTGCTGCCCAGGTCTTAGCGATAGCTATCCCTAAATTCGCCAAAAATGCGTAGAAAATGGCTTTTGTGGTCGATTCCTGAGAACTGGACTCCATTTGAGATGCCTGTCAACGGAGCGTTCGCTGCCGCGTTTATATTCAGTGGGACTACGCAGCTTACCTCTGCGCGTAATCGAAAACTATCAGGAACCTGGGGAATTCATTATGTCGAAACTCATCGCTACAGGCCTTTGCCCGGCCATGCTCATGCTACTGAGTGCTTGTTCCGCCTACCCGGACCCCATTATCGATGAACGCGGCGTCAATATGGTCAGTTACGACGCAGATCTTGAAGAATGCGAGTCTTATGCGGAGCCGATCAGCGTTGGCGAGGGCGCGGCGAAAGGCGCTGCAGGAGGCGCCGCTGTCGGGGCCGCCACCGGCGTGATCAGTGGAGATATATACCGGGGGGCCGGTTATGGCGCTATTTTCGGTGCAACCCGCTACGGCAACGAGGCAGACCGGGAAAAAATCATGGTAGTCAAACGATGCCTGATGGGGCGTGGCTACCGGGTCTTGAATTAGACTATACAGCCACGCGTCAGCGTTATGTTGCAACGCCTGGGCGAAGATCTTGGCGGAATCCCGCCCTGGTGTATAGTTGAGTACCTGAGTATGTGACGCTGCTGACAAGAACTAAATAAGCGCGATGCAGTCAGAATCTTAGTTAATCCCCTATGATCGTGGGCTATGAGCAAGCATATATTCAACCTCAAATTGTCGGCAACGTGCGCCATATTGGCACTCGCGGTTTCTGTCCAGGCAGCAGAATCTGATGTGCCAGACGACGAGGTAACTGACGGCACGGAAACCCGGCAGCTTGAATTGACAACGATTGACTCGTCACCGGCTGCGGAGAATGAAGATTTCGACGACGGCGACGAGTTAAATGAAGATTTCGACGACAGCGATGAGTTAAATGAAGAGTTGGACGACGTCGATCAGTTTGCGGCAGACCAGGCCACCGAGAAAGAATCCAACCTGGATGAACTGCGGCTCAGTTTCGCGCTTTACAAAGAAGCCATCGCAAACGCCAGCTATGACGAAGCAGACACGCTGGCCAAACGCATGGTCGAGCTCACCATACGTTTGTTTGGTCTCGACAGTCATGAATCCGCAAAAGCCCTTACAAATCTGGGCCGGGTACAACAAAAGAACCACGACTACGAATCTGCTGTTCTCAACTTCACCGCTTCAATCGACATCATCGAAAGAGTAAAGGATCGTTTGAATTCCGAGCTTATCAATCCGCTGCGAGGCCTTGGTGCCGCCCAATTGGGCGCTGGCAGGCCCGATCTGGCCAGGCAATCGTTTGACCGTGCCGTCCATGTGAGTCACGTGAATGAAGGTCCTCATAACCTGATGCAAATACGCATTCTGGAGGAACTGGCGGAAACTCATTTGTCCATGGGTAACACGAGTGAAGCATTGGATATTCACCAGTTTATTTACAACATTGAAGCACGCAATACCGACCTGAACAGTGAAGCGATACTCCCAGCGCTTGAGCGGCAGGCCGAATGGACGCACCGCATGCGAATGCACGAACGAGAACGCATTACATGGCGAAAGATCGTTCATATCCTCGAAGACAGCCGCGGAAAGAAAGACCTGAGCCTGATTACGCCACTGACCGGGCTCGGCAACTCCTATTTGTTCGTATCCGACTTTGAACTGGAAAATTTCGGCGGTGCCGCCATTTCCTCGGGTGATGCCTATCTGAAGCGAGCAGTAAGAATTGCCAAGGAGAACCCGAAGGGAAACTGGCAGATTCAGCGGCGAACCCTGTTATCGCTGGCTGACTTTTACACTCTGAGTGATCGCGCAAGCAAAGCAGCAAAGATATACAAGAAAACGTGGGAATTGTTGTCCGTTGATGAGGAACGCGAGCCAAGCAGATTTACGGCCCTTGAGACAACCCATGTATTGCAAAAGATACATCCGCCGAAATACTACAATTCACGGCGAACAGATGACGGCAAAAATGCGCCGGAATCTTTCGAGAGCGGCAAAATTGTTGCGGCGTACAGTGTTTCAAGCCGCGGCGACACTGGCAACATTCGAATAATAGAGGCGGACCCTGCGGGCCTCGAAGAAATGGAGTACACCGTAACCCGCGAGATGCGCCGTCTGATCCATCGCCCGCGCATGGCCGATGGAGTGCCGGTGGCCACGCACGACAGGACCTACATACACGAGTTTTTATACCGCCCGTCGGATGTGCCGGAACCACCCGCAGAAGAACAAACTGACGAGACGGTAGCTGCAGAGGAGTCCTGATGTTAAACAGGATTCTGGTCCTTGCGATCGTCGCATCCACAGCAATTTTTAGCGGCGCATCAGTCGCATCTTGTCCGGACGGCTGGCTCGAATTCGAAAAAACCACAGGCGATGGCCAGGTTGTGTTTGTCGCCCGAAATCACAGCGATATTCCCCTGACGTTCACGATGAACATGGATCTTCGCAAATTGTCTGCATCTCGAAACACGACGTTCACTGAGTCATTGGCGCCCAATGAGTCACGCCACGTAATTACGCTAACCCGTCGCGACAAGTCGACACCGGGCAACTATCAGTACACAACTCGCTGCACAATCGGCAATAAAAATGCAGATCATGATGACGATGTTCTTTACCTGTTGCCGTATGCGCGAGGCAGAAGTTATCGGGTTATCCAGGGGTACGGCTCGAACTTCAGCCACACCGGACGCGAGGCCTTCACGGTTGACTTCTACATGAAGGAAGGCACGTCGGTGCACGCGGCGCGTGCTGGCGTTGTCGCCCGCATCGAGGAGTCACACTCGATCGGCTGTTGGGAAAGAGATTGCGGAGCGTACGCGAATTACATTGTTGTTGTGCATGACGACGACACGACCGGTGAATATTACCATTTGCAAAAAGACGGCGTACTGGTCGAACAGGGTCAAACCATCACCGCCGGACAGTTGATTGGGTTGTCAGGCAATACCGGCCACACGACCATGCCGCATCTGCACTTCGGGGTGTATCGCGCGATCGCGAATGGACGTGAACAATCCATTCCCGTCCGTTACTTAAGCACCGATGGCATCATCAACAAACCGCGACGCGGCGGCCGCTACCTGGCGAGGGGAAAACAACAGCGGCTAACCGAAATTGACAGAGATGTGCCTGACGACACGTATCAGCATTTGCATTAGCGGGTAACAAGCCGCATTCTGATTCTGCCATGCCAGACAGCGAAACTACATTGCCCGTTCGTGATGAAGCGATGCCGATATCCGGCAAGCACTTTGTCAACGGCAACACCATTCAAAAACCGTTTCCCGAGGGTATCGAGTTAGCTTGCTTCGGCATGGGTTGTTTCTGGGGCGCTGAAAAGATCTTCTGGCTGCTGGGCGGCGTATACAGCACAGCTGTTGGTTATGCGGGCGGTCAAACAAAGAATGCCAATTACCAGGAAGTCTGCAGTGGTCAAAGCGGGCACGCGGAAGTTGTTCTGGTCGCGTTCGACCCGTTGCAGATAAGCTACGCGGAGTTGTTGACGGCATTCTGGGAAAACCACGATCCCACGCAAGGTATGCGTCAGGGCAATGATATGGGCACACAGTATCGGTCGGCCATTTATACCAGCGACGATGCCCAGGCAAGTGCGGCCGCAGACTCGAAGAAGTCCTATCAGTCAACTTTATCGTCAGCAGGCTTTGCCGGGATAACAACGGAGATCTCTTCGCTCGTCGAGTTTTTCTACGCCGAGGAATATCATCAGCAATACCTCGCAAAAAACCCGGGCGGCTACTGCGGTATCGGCGGCACCGGAGTCGCATGTCCAATTGGGCTCGCCACAGCCTGACTCAACTCTTTTGATGTACCATGCTCGGTCACACCCGGAGGATGCAGGCATTGGTCAGGAAAAAGAAAAAATCCACGAAAAAGATCTCGAAAATCAAAAAACCGTCCCGCAAAGACGCAGAAAAGGCCGTTGAAACCTTGCTGTTGTGGGCTGGGGAGAATCCACAGCGCGAGGGACTTGTCGATACGCCCAAGCGAGTGGCCATGGCCTACGAAGACTGGTTTCGCGGCTATAAAGAAGACCCGGTTCAGTTTCTCAAGAGAACCTTCGAGGAAGTGGACGGCTACGATGAGATGGTGATATTGCGCGATATCCAGTTCGAGTCTCACTGCGAGCATCACATGGCACCCATTATCGGCCAGGCGCACGTGGGTTATTTACCACGCAACAAAGTCGTGGGTATTTCCAAGCTTGCAAGGGTGGTGGAATCTTTCGCGCGCCGTTTTCAGGTGCAGGAAAAAATGACCGCGCAGATTGCACATTGTATTAACGACGTCCTCAATCCAAAGGGCGTCGCCGTGGTAATCGAAGCATCACATCAATGCATGACCACACGCGGCATTCACAAGACGGGCGTTTCAATGGTAACCAGCCAGATGCTGGGTACGTTTCGCAGTGATGCGCGCACACGTGCGGAGTTTCTGCAGATGATCGCCAAAAGCAGTTAGCTGAAGGGACTGACGGTGAAATTGCTTAAGTTTTTGCTGATTGTACTAGTGCTTCTCGCTGTGTACCTCAGCGTGTGGCCCGTACCAATTGAACCCGTCGCATGGGACGCGCCTGTCGATCGCGGTTTGCTGGACCCGTTTGCAGTCAATGATCGCCTCGGCGTTGCGACAGCGATAGAGCTGGGCGAATTTGAAGGACCGGAGGACATCGCCGTTGGTTTCGGCGGCCTGCTTTATACCGGCACCAAGGACGGCAAGGTCATTTCGTTCAAGGCAGACGGCAGTGATCTGCAAGTCTTTGCAGACACCGGAGGCCGACCACTTGGTATCGAATTCGTCGGTGGCTTTCTGTATGTAGCAAATTCGTTTATCGGCCTGCAGCGAATTCGAAAAGACGGTCTTGTGGTGACGCTCGCGGACGAATTCGATGGCAAAGAGATTGCCTATGCGGACGACGTCGCCGTCGCGAAAGACGGATCGGTGTATTTTTCTGATGCAAGTAGCAAGTTTGCCGCGGACCAGTGGTCAGGCACCTACAGCGCAAGCCTGCTCGATATCATGGAGCACGGTGGCCACGGCAGAATTCTGAAATACGATCCATTCAGCAACGAAACAACGATGATTATGGACGGTTTGAATTTTGCGAACGGGGTCGCTATCTCGGACGATCAGTCCTATCTGCTGGTCAATGAGACCGGCAGCTATCGCGTGCATCGGTTTTGGCTGCAAGGCCCACTGGCCGGGACCAGCGAAGTAATAATCGACAACCTGCCGGGGTTTCCCGATAACATCAATAACGGCCTTGAAGGTCGCTTCTGGATCGGCCTGGTCGCACCGCGCAGTGCGGTACTGGACAAATATTCGGACAGCCCGTTCATGCGCAAGTTGATTCAGCGTTTGCCTGCCGCATTGCGACCCAAGGCCGTTCCGTCAACCCACCTGATCGCAATTGACGGCGATGGCAACGTGCTGATGAATCTGCAGGATACCCAGGGACGCTTCCCGGCGATTACGGGCGCGCTGGAAACCAGGGACAATCTGTTTTTGTCATCTTTGTTCGGTAATCGCATCGGCCGCGTGGCCAAAAAAGATCTAAATTAGGTCCTGCAAGCGTGGCCTCAAAGATCGACCAGTTCGATATCGTTTGCCGCCAGCTCCGTTCCCAAAAACGAACCGCCAACCCTGGCAAAACGTTGCACACCGTCGGTTGCCAGCAAATGCAATGATCCGGGGCCGGCATCGCGTGCCGCATTGTTGTCGAGCAGGTATTGCTCAACAACAGCAGCAGTCGTGTCCGCCGAATCAACAATGCTGACACCGTCTCCTACGACTGCACGTATCGCCTGCTTTAAGATCGGAAAATGTGTACAACCGAGAATAATGGATTGCGGTCTGCTTGCTTCGTCCAGCGTGATGAATGGCTGAAGATATTTGCGAACTATGCTCTCGGCGACAGATCCTTCGGACCAGCCCTCCTCCGCCAGCGCAACCAGCAATTCGCATGGCAACTCGGTTACGACAGCCGCATCGTCCAGCTGCCGCAATGCCCTGCCATAGGCACCAAGCGACACCGTTGCCTCGGTGGCTAGCACCAGGTGTCGCCCCCCCGGGCATTGATTGACAGCGGCCTTCGCGCCAGGCTCCACAACGCCAATGACGGGCACCGGAGAAAGCGATGCTTCGAGTTCCGGAAGTGCGACCGCGGATACGGTGTTGCATGCAACCACCAGTAATTTGATATCGCGCTTGATCAGATGATCAGCAGCCTGTTTTGCATAACGATGAATCGAACGTTCGCTCTTCGTACCGTACGGCAGTCGCGCCGTATCGCCAAGATACAAGAGATCTTCGCCGGGCAATCGATCGCGCAAAGACTTCAGTACCGTCAATCCTCCAACGCCCGAATCAAACACCGCAATCGGGCGATTGTTTTGCGACCGATCATTCATTAATTTGCATGTCCACGTTATGCGCCGGCGTCATTGTGCCGGATATCCTGCTGTGTCGCCCTAATAATCACTCAATTGCTGGTCACAGGCATCAGGCGATGCGAAACTTCGATCCCGATTTCAATATTTGATGTAGATCGATAAACAACAATGACTCTGGCCAGGAAAATCGCCTACGCCACCGCCGCCGGTGTG
>SMVB01001946.1_pt1 | contig 30129 bp, 27 predicted proteins | sample 2456461 | NCBI WGS metagenome assembly SMVB01 (sample SAMN11095934, study PRJNA526329) | marine sediment metagenome | biome: Marine sediment; feature: Surficial sediment; material: Deep marine sediment; isolation source: Hadal surficial sediment | place: Pacific Ocean | collected 2014-05 | depth... | reverse complement strand
CGATGTCCATGGTATCCAGCACCTGTTCCTTCATCTCCCGTTTCTGAAGGCCGCCGGTTGCCAGGATCAGTTTGTCCGCGAGAGTGGACTTGCCGTGGTCAATGTGTGCGATGATCGAAAAATTACGAATGTTTTTTTGTGACATGCAAGGATTCTATATTCAATAAGGTTCAAGCGGGGTTTCACAAGGATGATGACTGGCCGGGAGCAACAAGGCCCGCCCGCACCGCGGGTTCATCCCGTAGCGCTGCCATCCACCTTGGAAAACGACAGATTGGCAGCCACCCTGGGAGCGGGTTTTTCCCGCGCCAGGGTCCGTACAGTGCCATGAGGCAACGGATGCTGTGTTTCCAATTGGCGCAGGGTGTTCCGCCATTCCTGAAACCGGAGCTTCAAGGTTTCATAATCTTTAGAATTGTCAACGTCCAGGGCGGCTCCGGGGAAAGGCACTTCCAGTCCCACGAAACGGGTTTGCATGATGTTTGAAATGCACTCCTCCAAACCTTTCTTTGGAACCCATGATCTGAAGAAATCGACCAGCCCATCCAATTTCAAACGTGAGAACATCAGGCCCAACAGCAAACCCAGGTAGTAACCGAATCGGTTGCGCTTGTCTTTACCAATCAGTTTGAGGGTGAATCGGCCCACGTTGATGAGATTTCGCTGATAACGGTATTGGTACATTTGCTGAATGTAATGCCGGTTTTTCATTTGCACCGGTTTCACCAGGTGTAAATTGTTAATGCGGTAAATGTTTTCTTTCAGATGCAGGTACGCCATTTTAATTCCCGGTTGGCCGGGGCCGGGGTAAAAAGGCCGCAGAGCTGTTTCCGGAGTCAGGCCCAGCACATGGTCGTGATTTTCCATGTCGCAGTTTTGTATGAAATATTCTATTTCGTGCGGCGTGATCAACGGAGCGTCGCACGGCACCACCAAAACCGCCCGATCTTTATACTGGGAAGTTTCCAACTGATCGGCGGGGACGGGTTCGGGCAGAGTGAGTAAAAAAGTGTGCCAGACATTTTCAAAAAGGTTTTCCCTTTGCTCCAGAACGGTGATGGTCTTGGGAGCTTGCAGGTCGATGTGGTCTTCCGCCAGATGGCGCAACAGTTGGATTTTGGGGCCGATGACGTAAATATTTCGAATGGAATCCACCCGCTGTAGAGCGCGCAGGACATAACTGACCATGGACTGGCCCTCGACACGCAGAAACGCCTTGTGCTGGTGGGACACCTTGTAGCTGTTCTTGCCTTCACCCGCGACCAGAATAGCGTCGTATTTTTTTGATTTCAGAATATTGTCCATAAACCTCTCAAATTCACTCCTTTCATTATACTATTAAAATTCCAAAGAATTATTAAGAACCCAACTCCTGATTTCCTGGCCTGGCGCAGGCTTTTTTGGATAAATCTGATTTGTGGGTTGATCTCCAGCCTAAATTTTATTATACAGGTCATTCATCTTATCGGAACGTACCCGGTTGGAAAAACCCAGACATGCCGCCAAACACTGCAATGAAATCCACGCCGCTCCTTGATCTGCATAAAAAATTAAATGGCAAAATTGTGCCGTTCTCCGGCTGGAATATGCCCATTCAATTCGCCGGCGTTATGCAGGAACACCGCGCCGTGCGTGAAAGTGTTGGGGTGTTCGATGTCAGCCACATGGGCGAAATCGAACTCCAGGGCCCGGACGCCCAAAAATTTCTCCAGAAGCTGTTGACCAACGACATCGCCTCGCTGAAGAATGGAGCCATCCTCTATTCTTTAATGTGCTATGACCACGGCGGTGTGGTGGACGATTTACTGGTGCATCGTTTTACCGAGAACCATTTTTTTCTCTGCGTGAACGCCGGCAATACGGATGCGGATTTTCAATGGGTTCTGAACCAATCCCAAGACTACGATCTCGAGGTTCGTAATATCAGCGACCAAACGGCCCAGTTGGCTGTCCAAGGCAGGCAGGCCCAGGAATTACTCCAGACCCTGACCGACGTTCCTCTGGCAAGTTTGAAATACTACCATTTTCTGGAGGGGAAAGTCCATCAGGTGGACAGCATCATTGCGCGGACCGGTTATACTGGCGAGGATGGGTTTGAAATTTATTTCGATGCCCGTCATGCGGTGCCGGTCTACCAACAAATTTTATCCGCGGGGCGGCCTTTCGGTTTGCAACCCATTGGACTGGGCGCGCGTGACACCCTCCGCCTGGAAATGGGCTACGCCCTTTACGGGCATGAAATCGACGACAAAATGTCTCCCCTCGAAGCGCGGCTCGGGTGGGTCATTAAATGGAACAAGAAGATTCCGTTCATTGGTCAGGAGCCGCTCCAGGAACAAAAAGAGGCGGGGTTGCCGCGCAAGCTGGTCGGCATCCGTCTGCTGGAGCGCGGGGTGCCGCGTTCTCCGTACCGGGTTCTGCAGGATGGCAAGCCCGTCGGCGAGGTCACCAGCGGGACGTTTTCACCTTCCTTGAACGTCGGCGTGGCATTATGCTATGTTCCGACCGAACTGGCGGGGGTGGGCACCCGGCTGGAGATTGAAATCCGCGATCAAGCCGTGCCGGCGGAGGTGGTGGCTGTGCCGTTTGTGCCCAGTCATGTGAAAAAAAACTAATCCTAAGAAGGAGGCGATGATGGCGGTCCCGAAAGATCTTCTATACACTAAAGAGCATGAGTGGCTCCGTGTTACCGGTTCCAAAGGAGTTGTGGGGATCACTCATTTTGCCCAGGATCAACTCGGTGACGTGGTGTTCGTGGAACTGCCCAAGGAGGGCACGGAGCTGAACGCCAACGCCACCTTCGGCGTGGTGGAATCGGTCAAGACCGTTTCCGACCTGTACGCTCCCGCCACGGGCAAAGTGGTGGCGGTCAACAAAGAGCTGGCAGCCAGCCCGGAACTGGTCAATCAGGATCCTCATGACAAGGGATGGTTGATCGAGGTGGAATTATCCGATCCGGATAAACTGGACGGGTTGATGTCTGCTGGCGATTACGAAACTTTCATCAAGGAAAATGGATGAGAGCGGCTGGCCCGCTCCCAAAACCGATATGCGCTACCTGCCGCACACTGAACAAGACATCAAAGAAATGCTGGAGGCCATTGGCATTCCCAATGTGGGGGCCCTGTTCGACTCTATTCCGGACAGCCTGCGCCTGGAAGAGCCGCTGAACCTTCCCGCGGCTTTGCCGGAAGCGGATCTGGTGCAAACTCTGCGGCGCATGGCACAACGCAACCTGAATGTGGACGACTACGCGGTGTTTCTCGGCGCTGGGGCCTACCGCCATTTCACGCCGTCGCTGGTCAACCACATCATCCTGCGTGGCGAGTTTTCCACCTCCTACACCCCGTACCAGCCGGAGGTGAGCCAGGGCACCCTGCAGGCCGTGTTTGAATTCCAAAGCATGATTTGTATGCTGACCGGCATGGACCTGGCCAACGCGTCTGTTTATGACGGCGCGTCGTCGCTCGCCGAAGGCGTGTTGATGGCGCACCGGATTCACGGCGGCAACGAGGTGCTGATCGCCAGCGCAGTGCATCCCGAGTACCGGCGGGTGGTCGAAACGTACACGCGTAGCAGTGGGTTGAAATTGATCGAGGTGCCGTTTCTAGCCGATGGCCGGACCGACCTTAAATTTATAGAAGAGCATGTGGGCGAAAACACCGCCGCGGTGGCGCTCCAGAGTCCCAACTTTTTCGGCGTGGTTGAGGAGTACGCCGCCCTCGGAGAGTTTTTGAAGGAAAAGGAAACCCTGTTCATTGTCAATGTGGCCGAGCCGACTTCGCTGGGCATATTGAAACCGCCGGGCGAGCGCCACGCGGACATCGCGGTGGGTGAAGGCCAGGGATTCGGCCTGCCGGTGTCGTATGGCGGACCGTATGTTGGATTCTTCGCCACGCGCGAACGGTATTTTCGGCAGGTGCCGGGTAGAATCGTCGGTGAAACCCTGGACCGCGAAGGGCGGCGGTCTTATGCGCTCACCCTGGCGACGCGCGAACAGCACATCCGGCGCGAGAAGGCCACCTCCAACATCTGCACCAACCAGGGGTTGTGCGCGCTGGCCGTCACCGTGTACCTCGCGGCGATGGGCAAACAGGGACTGCGCGAGCTGGCCATCCAGAATTTGAAAACGGCGGATGCTTTGAAAAACAAACTGTCCAAACTGCAAGGTTACGAGATTAAATTTTCGGGCGAGACCTACAACGAATTTGTCCTTGAATGTCCCCGGCCGGCGGCAGAAATCCGGGACCGATTGCTCGAAGATAAAATTGTTGCCGGCCTGCCGCTGGGCGATTACTATCCTGGAATGAACAATGCATTACTCATCTGTGCCACCGAGCTCACCCCCCAACATCAAATCGATCACCTGGTCGACCGGTTGGGTGCTTTATAATTTGAACACCGATTTTGTTTTTAAATGGAAATCAACCCTATTGAGAGGAGATTAAAACGCATGGCAACTAAAAAGACCGCGAATACCAGCAAGGCCCCGACCAAATCGGAAATCCTGAATCACATTGCCGGGGAAACGGATTTGACCCGTAAAGAAGTGAGTGCCGTATTCGATTCACTGGAGGGTTTGATCAAAAAGACCTTGAGAGGGAACGGGCCGGGCCATTTCACCGTGCCGGGTTTGATGAAGATCAAGGTGGTCAAAAAACCGGCGACCAAAGCGAGAAAAGGCACCAATCCCTTCACCGGGGAGGAAATGATGTTCAAAGCCAAGCCCGCCCGCAAAGCAGTCAAGGTGCTGGCGCTGAAAGGCCTGAAGGATATGGTGTGATCGGCGAATGTTAAATGGGTTCGGTGGTGCAGAACAGCCAGACGGCATTTGCACCGCCGAACTCACCCTCCCAATACTCAATCAATCCATTCGGGATAAGCTGGATAAAGCTTGATCCGGATTTCCCGGGGCCCGTATTTTTTGAATAAAAAATTTATTCCGGTTCCCAATCGGATAGAGTCATTCCAATAAATACATCCTTTTCCAATCCGCCTTTGACATTGCGATGGAGAATGTCCCGCAGACTTTTTGTATTTTTGATTACCTGCCAGCCTTCTTTGGTGAAGGTTCCTTCATTCCATACATGCTCTGAAAGCAGTGGATTGGTCAGCGCCTGGGAAAAAGCATCGACCGCCACCATGGTGTTGAGCAATTCCGGCACTAGAGTCGTGCATAAATTTATATTGGCGTGGATTTTAGATCGGAATGCCAAACAACGCAAGGGAGAATAGGCCTATGCGGACTTAATCCAAATTTTTTCAGCGAGTTCCTCGGCGGGATAAGTGATGATTTCGGACAGGGTGGGGTGGTAATGCGGCATTTTCAGGAGGTCGGATACTTTGCCGTGGTAATACATGACGGCGATCAGTTGATGGATCAGTTCCCCGGCATCCGGGCCGACGATGTGTGCGCCGATGATCTCGCCGTCGTCCGGCCGGCACAGCAGTTTGACGTGGCCGTGGGTTTCGCCCAGCGTCATCGACTTGCCGTGATCGTTGAACGGATACGACGCCGCCAGGTAGTCGACCCCTTGCGCCTGGCATTCTTTTTCGGACAGGCCGACACTGGCCACCTGCGGGTCGCTGAAAACGACGCTGGTTTTCAGCCGGTCGTCCATCGTTTTGGGTTCTGCTGAGAGATGAGTTGCGTTGTGCCCGGCGACTTCCCCCTGCTGAATCGCGATGTGGACGATTTCATGCCGGCCGTTGACATCGCCCACCGCGAAAATGTGCGGCTGGCTGGTGCGCATGGCGGCGTCCACGGTGAGCACCCGGCCATCGGTGTCCACTCCGGCGGTTGCGAGGTCGAGCCCGTCGATATTGGGCCGCCTGCCCAGCGCCATCAGCAAAGCCTCCGCTGCAACGGTTTTCTCTTTGCCGCCGTGCGTGAAATGCACGGTCTTCATGGCTCCCGCATGGGTGACCTTGTTCAGCCGGGTCCCGGTAAAAACCTGCATGCCTTCTGCGCGCAGGCGGTCCTGTAATGGCTGTGCCAGGTCTTCGTCCCCGGCGGACAGGATGTGGTCACTGCGCTGGATCATGGTGACCTGGGTATGGAGGCGTTGGTAAAACTGCGCCAGCTCCACGGCCACCGGCCCGGCGCCGAACACGATCAGGGATTGCGGTTGCTCGCGCAATTCCAGAACGTCGTCGCTGGTGAGGTAGCCCGCCTCGTCAATGCCGGGAATAGGAAACCGGGTGACGACCGACCCGGTGGCGATGATGAAGGCTGGCGCGCTCAACCGGTGTGGACCCGCCTGGATTTCATGCGGGCCAAGGAAGCGGGCTTTTTCTTCGTAAAGAGTGAACCGCGGCGCTTTCAACTGTTCCACACGGTAACGCGCGAACTCGCCGATGAGCCGGTTTTTGCGGTCGATGATGGCCGAGAGATCGGCTTTTGTTGCCACCGGGGTCAACCCGAACTCTTTGGCGCGGGCCATCAGGGACATGATGTCGGAGGAGCGCAGGATGGTTTTGGTCGGCATGCAACCACGCAAAATGCAGAGCCCGCCCAGCGGGCCGGGGTCGATGATGGCGACCCGTGCTCCGTCGTGTTCCGCCTGGTCGGCGGCCGCGTACCCGGCGGAACCGCCGCCGATCACAATGACATCAAATTTCATGGGGGTCGGGGGGTGAGAATCAACCTAAATGTTCAAACTCTTCCGGCGACAGTTTGAACTCCTGATAACATTCCTGCAAGAGGCTGTCGGCGGTTTCCACCGTTCGCTCGTCGCCCATTTCCGCAAACAAATTTTTGGCGATGATGAGATGGCTGATGGCCTCGCGGCCCCGCTTGATGGAATAATGAACCGTCGCCAGGTTGCTGTGCGCGCGGGCAAATTTTGGATTGATCTTGATGGCTTCCTCATAGGATTGCACCGACTCGTCGATCATGCCGAGGAGGTTGTAAATCAGGCCCAGGCTGTAGTGGGCCATGGCGTCTTCCGGGCGCAGGGCCACCGCTTTCTTGAAACACTCCATCGCCAGCACGTTTTTCGGAATTTGGCCGTGGCGGATGCCCATATTGAACCAGGCCCGAAAGTGGGCCGGGTCCACTGCCACCGCTTTCTGATAAGCCGCAATGGCCCCGTCGTTGTCGCCCTCGCGGCCCAATTCCAAACCATTTTGAAACCAGTCCTCGGCGGTTTTTTCTGTATCCGTCGTCATTCTTCCTCCATCCATAGCGCGCCGCTTAAAATCGCCAGCAGTTATTTGATCTTGAATGATCCCTATGCTACCTTAGGTGGCCGTGAAATTGCAACCCCCGGCAGGGCCGGGCAAGGCCCGGAACAAAAGGGATCAAACTCCGCTGGCGCCCAACAATCGTTGGGCATGGTTCACGGCACAGTCCTTGGCCTATTCTGCCAAGGGGCTCGGGTTGCCAATGCGGCGGGACAATTTATTGACAGAATATAGGAAAGAAACGATGGTGGTTGAACCGAATTCCGAAGAAGAAAGACAGTTGCTGGGGCGATGGATTAAAAAAGCGGAAGACCTGATTGTCGCTTCCTCCGCCATGGGCGAGTCGTACCTCGACCCGAATGTCAAGCGCGATCCAGAGATCACCCGGAGGTCCGAGGACTACGTCAAGTATGACCACGAAGTGGCGGTGCAGATGCCGCACCTTAAAGGCCGGTTCCGCTGGGATTTGGAAAAATACTTCGGTGACCATTACGGTCCCTATCTGCCCAAAGACTGAGCCCATCATGTCTCTCGAAAAACTATTAGACCTGAACGATATTCCCGAGGACGGTGAATCCCTGCGTATTGAGTACGACCATTCCTATACCGAGATCCCCTACATTTTGGGCGTGTTCCACATCAAGGACAAGTATTACGTGGTGACCGATGACTGTAAGAAATGTGGAAACAGTCTGGCTAAGGGAACGTTGGACGGCCTGATGGCCAAATGCGCGCTTGAAGAACATCCCTGGAACGTCAAAACCGGCCTGTTCAAATTCGACCGTTCCATAGGGTTGACCACCTACCGCAGTTACCTCAAAGACGACGGCCTCTACATCGAAATTTAACCGGCACGGCGCGCCCCAGCGGGGCAGGCCATGGGCGCCCCTCTCTAAAAATCTATGGTTAATAGGATTTGATTTCACCGCCGGGGATGCGGTGCGGTCGCTTGCCGCGGTCTAGGGGGTGGTCGGTGCCGGGCAGGATGGTGCCGTCGGGCGAGTACGGGCCGATCTTGCTCCAGGTGCCGTACTGCACCGCGTCCACGTACTCGATGCGCACAATCGCTTTGGGATTTTTGTAGCCGTACTTGGACGGCGCGATGATGCGCAAAGGAAACCCGTGTGCGTCGGATAGCGGGGCGCCGTTCATGTGCGTCACCAGCAAGGTGCGGGGGTGGTTCAACTCGGCTAATGTTAAATGTTCGACGTACGCGTCAGCGCAGTGAAACGCCACGCCGGTGACTCCCGGTTTTGGCGGACATAACTGTTGCAGGTCTGAAAAATGAAACCCCCGCCATTTGGCTTTGGCCGACCAGCACTCGACGCATTTCAATCGTGAGGTCTGCGTGTGGCTGGCAACGGCCGGTAAATCCGCCAACGTCAAGGTGACGGGGGACTCGCATAGCCCGCCGACTTCCAGCCGCCAGTTCTCTGGCACGATGCGCCGCATCGGTTTCCAGTAATTGATGTAGAAATTTTTGTGCGGGCCCACGCGGGTTTTACCGATGAATTCGGTGCCGGTGAAGTAGTCCCGGTCCTCCGCGCGGGCGCGGCGTGGTCCGGCGGCCCAGGTCAGGGCAAAAGGTCCAGAACCCCGCTAATAACCGGGTGAGGAAGGATCTTCGGTTGCAGCCATCGACCGGGCGCATCGGAATCCTAAGAAAGTAAACGTTTCAATGGGCGGGATGAAAGTCTTCTCATAAGTTTTACTGTATTCGAAATCGAGGTGCACGTTCCACAACCCGCCCCGGATGATTTTATCGCTCCCTTGTGCGTCCCCGTCAGAAGTCCATTCCCACACCGACCCGGCCATGTCGTGGACCCCATAGGGGGAGACGTCCTTGCGGTTGGAGCCGACCGATTTTTTGACCACGCCGGAGTAATGCGGGTGCCCGGTTTTTTTGACGCGTTTATTGCCCCAGGGGTAAACCCAGCCAGCCTGCCCGCGTGCCGCTTTTTCCCATTCCGCGGAAGTCGGCAGGCGCTTCCCTGCCCGGAAGCAGTATTGCACCGCCCGATACCAGTCGACTTGAGTGACCGGGTGGTTGCCGGCGCTTTCGTTGAAGGTGTGGGTGGGAAACTGTTGCTTGAACTCCCGGTGAGTGACCTCGAACCGGTCGATCTCAAATCCATTCAGGAAAAAACGGTGCTCCCCGGTCCCGTCACCAGCTCCCATGATGAACGGTCCTTCCGGGATTTCTACCGGCATAGGTGATGACCCCTCATTAACTTCATGCCCAGGGGTATTGGCGGAACCGGTTTGCACGGCGCTCAACCCGATAAGAACCGCCCCGATGATTATGGTAATAGGTTTCATATCAATATTTTAACGCGTTTTTGGGGAGTCGATCAAGAGATGAAATTTAACGGGGCTGATTTGAAGGAATTCCATTCAATGTCGCCCTCGACCGTTGTGGCGGGCTGGTTGCCGCATTCACCCAAACGGTAAATTTAAACGGAAAATAATAGTTTTAACACAGCATTTTTGATTTTTAACTATTGACACATCAATTTTATTGTGTTGATGTGTTCAGGAATACTGTTTTAACAGAGCAATTAAACGTAGTTATTTTTAAATTTTCTGTGGAGACCCAATTATGGAGAGAAAATTAGGAATTACTAACATCGGAGAAAAGCGATATGAAACTGTATCCCGATTTATTGAAGTTGGGGCACCTCCGCGAGGGCGTCCATGTTTTGTCTTTGAAGGAAATTGAAAATCAATTTTGTTTTAACGACCACCGATTGAAGCTTTTCAAAAAAGCTCTGAAGGCGATTAAAAACCTTGCCGCCAGTGGGGTGAAGGACATTTATATAGACGGCAGTTTTGTCGAGGACAAGGCGTGTCCCAACGATATCGATGGTTGTTGGTTACCGACATCTTCTGTCAACTCATCCAAGATTGATCCTGTTCTACTGGATTTTTCAAGAAGCCGAGAGCAGATGAAAATGAAATATGGCGTGGATTTTTTCCCTGCGAATGTTTTGGAGGGTGGCACTGGCAAGCCCTTTCTGGAGTTTTTTCAAAAGACCCGCGATGGAAAACCTAAAGGAATATTAAAAATAAAACTGGAATGAGGCGGATTATATCCCCGTTGAATTATGATAAAAAATGAAAAACAATACAAAATCACCAAATCCCGATTAAAAGATTTTGCAAGGTCGTTAAAAGTCAGCAAGGAAGGAAAATTCCCTGATCCGGTTATTCAAAAAGCGATGGTTGAGGCGATCAAATCCCAAATGGATGATCTGAAAAAAGAAATACGGGAATATGAAAGATTGAAAAACAAAAAAGTGCCCCGCATTAAAATTTCTTCTTTCCATGAGTTGCCGTACACTTTGATTTGTTCCCGTATTTCGCATGGGTATACCCAGAAACAGCTTGCCCAAAAACTTAAAATGCCGGAACAGCAAATCCAAAGGTATGAGGCTGAAAACTATAGAGCGGTCAGCTTTGAAACCTTAATGAGGGTTGCTCAGGTTTTGAAAATTGATCTGGAAAAAGAAACCAGCGTGAAAATCAGTTATTGATAAAACTCTTACCCGACGCTCTGCGGGAGAGCAGATAGCTGAACCCTGAAGTCATGCCCAATAACTGTTGAGGTCAAAAGGAGTTTGAGGATCTGGGTCCAGCGGCACGCTGGGCTATTCCCATTCGATGGTGCTGGGGGGTTTGGAGCTGATGTCGTACACGACGCGGTTGACGCCCTGGACTTCGTTGATGATGCGGTTGGAGAATTTCCCCAGCAGGTCGTAGGGCAGGGGCACCCAATCGGCGGTCATGCCGTCGGTGCTGTTGACCGCGCGTACGGCTATGACGTTTTCGTAGGTGCGGGAGTCGCCCATCACGCCCACCGTTTTAATCGGCAGGAGGACGGCGAACGATTGCCAGATTTCCTTATAAAGCCCCGCCGCCTTCACTTCCTCAATGATGATTTTATCGGCCGCCTGCAGAATAGATAATCGTTCATCGGTGACTTCGCCGATGATGCGGATGGCCAATCCGGGTCCGGGAAACGGTTGCCGGGAGATGACTTCCTCCGGCATGTTCAACTCGCGGCCCAGGGCGCGGACTTCATCCTTGAACAATTCGCGGAGCGGTTCCACCAGTTCCATCTTCATGTTCTCCGGCAAGCCGCCGACATTGTGGTGGGTTTTGATGACCGCCGAAGGCCCTTTGAAGGAAACCGATTCGATCACGTCCGGATACAGAGTGCCCTGCGCCAGAAACTTGAAATCTCCCATCTTCGCGGATTCTTCCTCGAACACTTCGATGAAGGTGTTGCCGATAATTTTGCGCTTCTGTTCCGGGTCGACGACCCCCTTCAGCCGGTCCAAAAACTTGCGGGAAGCGTCCACCACCAGCAGGTTGATGTTGAAGTGGCCGCGAAATGTTTCCTCAACCTTGGTGCGTTCCCCCGCCCGCAATAATCCGTTGTCGATAAAAATACAGGTGAGGCGGTCTTTGATCGCCCGGTGCAGGAGGATCGATACCACCGAAGAGTCCACGCCGCCGCTGAGGGCGCACAAAATTTTCTCGTTGCCCACCTGGTCTTGGACCGATTTCACCACGTAGTCGATGAACGATTCCGGTTTCCAACTGGCCTGGCATTGGCAAATGCGAAACAGAAAGTTTTCCAGGATTTTTTTTCCTTCCTGGGTGTGCATCACTTCCGGATGAAACTGCAGGCCATATATTTTTTTAATGGAGTCTTCCATGGCCGCGACCGGCGCGTTGTCGGTGAAGGCGGTGGCCTGAAACCCGTCCGGCAATTTGGTGATGCGGTCGCCGTGACTCATCCAGACGATGGATTTGCTCTGGACGTTTTTGAACAAGTGGGAAAACACTTTGGTGATCAATTCAGCGCGGCCAAACTCGCGTTCTTTGGCCGGGTCGACTTTCCCGTCGAGCAGGTGGGTGATCAACTGCATGCCGTAGCAGATGCCCAGCACCGGAATCTTGAGGGCGAACAGATCGCGATCCACCAGCGGCGACGTCTTTTCCAAAACGCTGGCTGGGCCGCCGGAAAAAATAATACCTTTCGGATTGAATTTCCGGATTTCCGCCAGCGGCCAGTTGTACGGATGGATCTCGCAATACACCTGGCATTCCCGCACTTTCCGCGCGATGTTCTGCGTGTACTGGGAACCGAAATCCAGTACCAGAATTCTTTGGCTGTGCAGGCTGTCACCGTTATCCATGGCGCTTTCTCTAAAAAGGTTTCATTCGGTTGGAGACCACAAGCTGACACGCTCAATAGGTTGAGCGCAAGCGGGAGATGGACCTCTTCTCCTCCGGGCGTTGCCCGGTTATTCGATATTGTAGTTGGGAGCTTCTTTGGTCACGATCACATCGTGTACGTGACTTTCCCGCAATCCGGAAGCGGTGATTTTGATGAACTTGCCGTAGGCACGCAAGTCCTCGATATTTTTGGTGCCGCAATAGCCCATTCCCGCCCGCAGGCCGCCCAACAGTTGGTGGACCGTGAAGGCCACCGATCCGCGGTAAGGAATGCGCGCTTCCACACCTTCCGGGACCAGTTTGCTTTCGTTGATCCCCATTTCCTGGAAGTAGCGGTCGCTACTACCCTGCGACATGGCGCCGATCGAGCCCATTCCACGGTATTCCTTATAGCTCCTGCCTTGATAGAGGATTTTTTCTCCCGGACTTTCCTCCGTTCCCGCGAACAGGGAACCGATCATCACCCCCTGCGCGCCGGCGGCGAGGGCTTTAGTGATGTCCCCGGAATTGCGGATGCCGCCGTCGGAAATAACCGGCACGCCTTTTTTAGAGGCCGCTTCGGTGCATTTTTGGACCGCGGTCACTTGCGGCACGCCCACCCCGGTCACCACCCGGGTGGTGCAGATCGAGCCCGGACCGATGCCGACCTTCACCGCGTCGACCCCCGCTTTGATCAGGGCCAGCGTGCCTTCGGCGGTCGCCACGTTGCCGCCGATCAGCTGGAGCCTGGGAAATGTTTTTTTGATGGCGGTGATGGTTTGCAGAACTTTTTCAGAGTGACCGTGGGCGCTGTCGATCGTCAAAACATCCAGCCCGACACCGATCATGCCTTCGATGTGTTCCATGTATTGGGTGGAAACACCCAGCGCCGCACCCACCAGCAGGCGTCCCTTGGCGTCTTTGGCGGCGTTGGGGTACTCCGTCGATTTCAGAATATCCTTGAGCGTGAGCAGTCCTTTGAGGTTGCCCTTGCCATCGACCACCAGCAGTTTTTCAATGCGGTTGTCGTGAAGCAGTTTTTTGGATTTTTCCAGCGAGGTGCCTTCCTTAATGGTCACCAGGTTTTCCCGCGTCATCAACTGCGAGATCGATTGATCCAGTTTGGTTTCAAAACGGATGTCGCGGCTGGTGAGAATGCCCACCAGTTTCTTCTTTTTGATGATGGGGATGCCGGTGATGTGATATTTCTCCATCATCATCAGGGCGTCGCGCAGTTTTTTATCCAGCTCCAGCGTCAACGGATCCTTGATGACCACACTCACCGAGCGTTTCACCCGGTCGATCATCTTGCGTTGCGTGTCGGCCGTGAGGTTGCGATGGATGATGCCGATGCCGCCTTCCTGCGCCAAAGCGATGGCCAGGTCGGCTTCCGTCACCGTGTCCATGGGGGCGCTCATCAGCGGGCAGTTCAAACGAATTTTACGGGTCAACTGGGTGGCGAGATCGACATCGGCGGGCAGGACTTTGGAATAGCCCGGTAACAGCAGGACGTCGTCAAAGGTCAGGTAAGTTTCCGGTGCATCCTTGGCCATTGAACTTCAGTTAGGGGGTGAAATCTATCAGGCCAGAGGCCTTCGTGAAGATGGCATATTAGCACGCCTCCCAGACCGTTTTCACATTTTTTTTTAGCTTATTTAAGCTCTCTGCCCGATATGTTAAGCTGAATAAATGAAGCCTGCCTGGGAGAAAATTATTGCCCTGTTTTTGACAGCTACCGTTGGCGCGGTGGTTCCGGCGTCGGCGGTGACCGACCGGGAGGAATGGTCGAGCTCCTATTTCATGGGCCAGAAACTGGGGTTCAACCACGCCCGGGTCGAGGTCGGCCCTAAGTCCATCCGCGTGAACACCCAGGTGTTTTTCCGGCTGGAAGCGGGTGGCGCGGTGCAAAAGACTTCGATCACTCAAGAAACCGAGCTGACCCACGACCTCCAGCTGATACGGTTTTCCCTCCTGCAGGAACTCATGGGCAAACGGCAGAAAATCGAAGGCCGGGTGGCAGGCGATCAACTTATTTATGAAGTGACCACCCGCGGTTTTTACAAAAAAAAGACTTTACCGTTTCCGCCCGGCACGATTCCGTCTTCCACCGTCTGGCTCAATATTCTGGAACGAGGGCTGAAAGTCGGCCGCCAAGGAAGCTTCAACCTGTTCATCGAACCTTTCCAGACCATCGCCCCGATGAGTTACCGTGTTTTGCGCAAGGAAGCCTTTTTCTTTGAGGGCAAACAGGTGGAAACATTTGTCGTACAACAGGAATACGCTGGGTTTCAAACCACGCTGTGGGTCGCGCCGGACGGGTCCGTTCTGCGCGAGCTCAGCGTCCAGGGGTTTGAGTCGAGAAAAGAACCGGAGGCAAAGGCGCGTGATATGGGTCCGCACGCGCTGTCGGTCAGCAGTTTTATCACGCTCAGTCTGGTCGAGATCGATCGTCCGATTACGAACTCCTTCCATCAGGACCGCTTGAAAATTGAGGTGTCGCGTCTCGCCCGGGCCGATTCGGTGCCGCAGGACCATCGTCAAACCGTCCTCAAAACCGTGAAAACCAAGAAGGGGACTTTCACCACCACCCTCGTGGTTCAGCGGGAAGTTAACCGCCCGGCGCAGTCTGCCATCTTGCCATTGCAACTGGCGGAGAACCCGTCTCTGCTGGAAGAGACGTCACAAATCCAATCGCGGCATCCCATGATCCGGGCTTTGATGCGGGAGGTGGTTGCGAGTGAAACGGATGCCTGGCGGGCCGCCCTCAGGATCAACCACTGGGTTTACCAGAATATGGAAAAAGTGCTGGTGGATGCGTTCACCGCACTCGATGCCCTGTACGATCGCAAAGGTGAGTGCCAGTCGCACACCAACCTGTTCACCGCCATCGCCCGGGCCGCTGGGATTCCCACCAAGGTGGTCAATGGACTGGTCTATTCCAATGAATTTAAAGGGTTTGTCTATCATGCCTGGCCTGAGGTCTGGGTCGGCGAATGGCGAGCCCTGGACCCCACATTCGGCCAGGACCGGGTCGATGCCACGCATATCAAGCTCTCCGAAGGCAATAATGAGGGCGCTCTAAAATTGACCGAGTTCATCGGCATCGTAGGTATTAAAATCATTGAAAAATAAGGTGTTATTTGAGTGCCTAAGGTGCTCTCCCGCGTCCCATGGGGGTCTGCCGGTGGTGCCACCTGTATCCGCAGGATTATCAAGGGATTCAGGGTGGTTTCCCCGTGTTGCACAGGCCCCGGTTGGCCGATATTCATGTTGCCTGTGAAATCGGGCTGAAAATCAAGCTTTTCCGGCCCTGCTATTTTTACCTCTGATAGGGGCTATCTATTGGATTTTAAACAGGTTGTCGTCTAACTCCTTATGCCTAAACCGGTTCTATCTTCGGGCGATAATTGAGGAATATTTTGCTTTGACAACCCCATATCTAGTGGTATGGTAGCAATGTTAGTACCATCTATTGTTGTTTATAGAGGGTTATGACCTTAAGAATTAACCAGTTCGGTTTGTTCCGAACAAAACAAATCTGTTGGAATTAATATTATTGGAAGGTTTTAACCGCCCGGTAATGAGCTAAAAATTTTGGTATTTGGAGAGTTTTAATGGATATCCCCCGCACTTTCACCGACCGGCTGGACGACCCGTACCACGAAATTGAATTTGTGAACCGCGCCTCCAAGATCACCAACGCCGATGGTTCGGTGGTCAGTGAGATTGGCGAAGTGATGGTTCCGAGCGGCTGGTCGCAGGTGGCGGTGGATATCATGGCGCAGAAATATTTCCGCAAAGCGGGGGTTCCCGCCTGCACCCGGAAGCGTTTGGAAGCCGGGGTTCCCGAGTGGCTTTGTCCCTCGGAACCGGATACGGAAGCCTTGGCCGGGGTGGGGGAGGCCGAATTATCGGGATCGGAGACCGACGCCCGCCAGGTGTTTCATCGCCTTGCCGGTTGCTGGACTTACTGGGGCTGGAAGAGCAAGTGCTTCAACCATGAGGACGAGGCGCGCAGTTATTATGCCCAAATGTGCTTTATGCTGGCCGGGCAGTACGCGGCTCCCAATTCTCCGCAGTGGTTCAATACCGGATTGAACTGGGCCTACGGCATTGACGGACCGGCCCAGGGCCATTATTTTTTCAATCCTGAAACCAACCAGTTGGAAAAATCACCGAACGCGTATGAGCGGCCGCAACCGCATGCCTGTTTCATCCTTTCGCTGAAAGACGATTTGGTCAACGAAGGCGGCATCATGGACTTGTGGTGCCAGGAGGCGCGGCTGTTCAAATACGGTTCCGGCACCGGCACCAACTTTTCGAAATTGCGTGGCGCCGGCGAATTGTTGTCCGGCGGAGGCGCTTCCTCCGGCCTGATGAGTTTTCTCAAGATCGGGGATCGCGCCGCGGGCGCCATCAAATCCGGCGGCACCACCCGGCGCGCCGCCAAAATGGTCATCCTCGACATCGACCATCCGGATATCGAAGAATTCATTGAATGGAAAGCCAAGGAGGAACGAAAAGTCGCCGCGCTCGCGGTGGGCAGTAAAATGTGCCGCAAGCATCTGCGAAAAATCGTTCAGGCCTGCTGGGACTGGGAGGAAACAGCGGCCCGGTTTGATGTCAAGGCCAACCAGAAACTGCGGCAGGCGGTGCGTGCGGCGAAGGAATCTTTCATCCCTGAAAATTATATTCACCGCGTGATTCAACTGGCTAAACAGGGTGCGCGCGATATTGAATTCGAGGAGTACGACACCGACTGGACTTCCGAAGCTTATCAAACGGTGGCGGGCCAGAACTCGAACAATTCCGTGCGCTTGGACAACGAATTTTTACGCACGGTGGAGCGCGATGGCGACTGGGATCTGAAAGCCCGTATCACGGACAAGGTCACCAAAACCGTGAAGGCGGCGGACCTGTGGCGCAAAGTGAATGAGTCCTCCTGGGCTTCGGCCGATCCCGGGGTGCAGTTCGACACCACCATCAACGAGTGGCACACCTGCCCGGAGGGCGGCCGCATCAACGCGTCCAATCCCTGCTCCGAGTACATGTTTCTGGACGACACCGCCTGCAACCTGGCATCGATCAACCTCATGAAATTTTATGACGAAGCCACCGGCAAATTTGAGGTCGAGCGTTACATCCAGGCCTGCCGGCTGTGGACCCTGACGCTGGAAATCTCCGTCACCATGGCGCAATTTCCCAACAAGGCGATCGCCCAAAAAAGTTATGAGTACCGGACTCTCGGTTTGGGGTACGCCAACCTGGGCACCTTCCTGATGGTATCGGGAATCCCCTACGATTCTAAAGAAGCGCAGGCGATCACTGGCGCGATCACGGCCATCACCACCGGCGCGTCCTACGCCATGTCAGCTGAGATCGCCCATGAAGTCGGTCCTTTTCCTCATTTTGAGGCGAACCGGCACCACATGCTGAAGGTCCTGCGCAACCATCAGCGCGCCATAAAAAACTGCGAACCTCACGAATACGAAGGCCTGACCATTACGCCGCAGGGCGTGGACCCCAAATTTTGTCCGGAGTATCTGCGGGAAGCCGCGCTGGATGTCTGGGACCAGGCACTGGCCCTCGGGCAACTCTACGGATTCCGCAACGCGCAGACCACTTGCATCGCGCCGACCGGGACGATCGGCCTGCTCATGGATTGCGACACCACCGGCATCGAACCGGATTTCGCGTTGGTCAAATACAAGAAGCTGGCGGGCGGCGGGTATTTTAAAATCATCAATCATTCGGTTCCGCTGGCACTCAAAAACCTCGGATACACGCCGGACCAGATCAGGGGCGTGGTGGATTACTGTGTGGGCACGGGGAGCCTGGTCGGTGCGCCGGTCATCAATTCCAAAACGCTGAAAGCCAAAGGGTTCACCGATGCAGTTCTGGCCCGGGTGGAAGCGGAACTGCCGCGCGCATTTGACATCACCTTCGCCTTCAACCAGCACTCTCTGGGGAAAACTTTCTGCCAGGACGTTTTGAAAATTTCCGATCAGCAGTTGAACGCCTTCGACTTCAATCTGCTGGATCATCTCGGGTTCTCAGCGGAAGAGATTCAGCAGGCCAACGATTGGGTGTGCGGCAGGATGACCGTTGAAAACGCCCCGCATTTGAAAAAAGAACACTACCCGGTTTTCGACTGCGCCAGCAAGTGCGGCAAATACGGCAAGCGGTTCATCCGCCATGAAGCTCACATTTACAAAATGGCGGCGGCGCAACCGTTCATCTCCGGCGCCATTTCCAAAACCATCAACATGCCGAACGATTCGACTATTGAAGATGTGGAAGCGGCGCACATGTTGTCGTGGAAACTCATGCTCAAAGGCACCGCCGTGTACCGGGACGGGTCCAAATTGAGTCAGCCGCTGAACAGCGTGGCGGCGGACGATTTCAAATTGTCCGAGCTGGCAGACCCGGAAGCAAGGGAACCGTTGCAGGTGGCCGAAAAACTGGTCAAGGCGGTTTGGGAACGGGACCGCAAGAATCGCCGCATGCTTCCCCATCGCCGCCAGGGGTACACGCAAAAGGCTGTGGTGGGCGGTCACAAGGTGTACCTGCGCACCGGGGAATACGAAGACGGCACTCTGGGTGAAATATTCATCGACATGCACAAGGAAGGTGCCGCTTACCGCAGTTTGATGAACTGCTTCGCCATCTCAATTTCTCTGGGACTGCAACACGGTGTGCCGCTGGAAGAGTTCGTGGATGCCTTCGTGTTCACCCGTTTTGAACCCAATGGCATCGTCACCGGCAACAGCACTATCGCTATGGCGACCTCCACCATCGATTACATTTTCCGCGAGCTGGCCATCAGCTACCTGGGCCGGAGCGATCTGGCCCAGGTGACTCCCGAAGATTTACGCGGCGACGCTCTGCAAAAAACTGAAGAAGTTTCCGATGATGAAATATCCGGCAATGCGGCCCAAGACCTGAAGGCTCCGGACCCGAAAAGTCCGGTGAAGATTGAAAATGGCACCACGCATTCCAATGGTCATACTAATGGCGGCTCCCCATTGCATTCCAAGGGATTCACTTATAGCAACGGCAATGGCAGTTCGATGAGCAATGGTTCCGGGGGAACTCAGCAGGCTATGGCAGTAGCGAAAATGAAAGGATATGAAGGCGACCCGTGCGGCGAGTGTGGCCAGTTGACTCTGGTGCGCAATGGGACTTGCCTGAAATGCGTATCTTGCGGTGCGACTTCGGGTTGTTCGTAATCTTCTCACCCACCACCGTCACCCGAATCACCGCGTTTTAAGGGCCAGATTCTTACTTAAATCTTCCAAAGTAAGAACCTGGCCTTTTCTTATTTATTCCTGGACCCTTTGTTGGAAAGAAGAGCCGCCGGCTTGGCACAGCGAAATCCGAAGGTGGGATTTTTTACCGTCGACTCGACCGTGTTGCGGAAGGAAATCACCGCCATTTGTTTGGGACTCCTCCAACTGCCGCCTTTGACCCGTTGGAATTTTTCCCCGGATGGCCTGGCTTCCCCCGCCAGCGCGACGGCCGGAACCGGGCGCACCCATTCCCAGGCATTGCCGATCATGTCCAACGCGGCAAACGGTGAAGCCCCCCGCGGAAACGACCCGACCGGCGCGAGCCAGTCAAAACCATCTTCCGCACCCAGGATGTTTCCGGTTTGCGCGGAATGTTTATGGCCCCAGGGCAGACGTTGTGACGAAGGCCCGCGTGCCGCCGCTTCCCACTCGGCTTCCGTCGGCAATTGTTTTCCGGCCCACAGACAATAACGCCGCGCGCTGTGCCAGTCGATGCCGACCGCCGGGCACTGCGGGCAGGAAGGTTCGCCGGTGAGCCCGGTTTCGTCGTATGCATCCTGAAAAGCCTGGTAGCGTTCCACCGTAATTTCAGTACGGTCGATATAAAAAGCCGGCAGGGTCACCGCCGTCAGTCGAGTGGCGGACTTTGATGAAGGGGGGGCATTGACCTGATAAGTGCCAGCCGGAACCAACACCATGACCGTGCGGTCCTGGGGGTGCAGGTGGGTGGGCAGGTAATTTTTGTTTTTAAATCGAGGGGCGGCCAGCGGCCGGAATAACGAAAGCCCTGGGTTTTTTGGCGCCGGCGATTTGGCCGGAGCCAGGCGTGGAGTGGGACTGGCGGGTTTTTCTGTTTCAGCCGCGGAGGGCGGCGGCGGCCGGTACGGTCGGATTGAGGATTGGGAACAGCCCAGTGCGAACGATAGCAAAAGTCCGAGAGCGATGCACAGTCTCAACGTTTCACCTGCTCCTTTTTGAGAGCGGCATCCATTTTTTTCCTCAACCGGTTGTACACGGCGAATTCCTTTTCAGCCGCTTCGTTTTCTCCCAGTTGTTCGTGGGCGTATCCGAGACTGTAGTGAGCGTCAAAGTGGGTGGGGTCCGATTTGAGGGCGTTGCGAAACGCCGCCTTGGCTTTTTCATACTGTCTGCGGTAATTGTAAACTCCCCCCACCCCATAATGGGCCTCAGGGTTCTTCGGATTTTTTTCGATGGCTTTGAGAAACGCGGTTTCGGCTTTGCCAAAGTCTTGTTGTTCGATATAGGCCATTCCTTCCTGAACGTAATCGGCGCTATTTTTTTCGGAGCATTGCGGTAGAATTAAAAGGCAGCCGATAGAACACAGAAAGGCTAAAAACCGCCGGGTTGAGAACCGTGGGCTGATAAACCGAGCGAGGGCGGGCATGGGGGCCTTTGAGTGATGAGGGTTGGTTTCCTGGGAACCGGCGGAACACGCCGTTCCTTCAACAACCTTCCAACTATAACATCAAGCAAGCCATTCCACACTATCAACCGGGGTCCGGCCGGTGATTTTCACCGCGCGGTTTCCGCCCGGTGAATTCCTCCAACGCGAAAAAATATCCATGGAAAACCCACTGAATTGGTTAGCCGTCTCTGGGGTCCTCATCCTCCTTCTGGTTTTGGTGATGATTCAGGGTTATGGCGTGATGCGTGTCGGCTGGTGGAACCTCTCGCGCCTGCGGGAATTGAAACGCCGCCAGTTGGCGACCGACGACCCGGTGGAGGCCCGGGCGCTGGCAAGCCTCATCGAGTGCTGTGAAGCATTGCGCAAGAAATGGCTGTTGGGTGAAGCCGATTTGCATGTGTTCTCCAAGACCCGGGATCTTGTCCAGGAAATTGCCGGGCACTTCCACCCGAAATCGAAATCGCCCTTGCAGGAAGCGCGGCTCGGAGCGCTGTTGAACGCTTTTCTGCAATTGAAAATTCAGGTGGAAGCGTTGGCCCAAATACCTGGGGTGCGGACCATCACCCAATTCCGCCTGCGGCACATCGTATTTTTCTCCAGCGCCTGGCGCAAAAAAACCGAGTGGCAGGAATCCAAAGTGGGACGCTCTCTGTCGCGTCTGCGCGTCTATTTTATTTTTAAATGGACGGCCTATGTCTGGCGTTGTCTCGATCTGATTTTCTGGAGCATGAAAATGTTTCAGTATTTTCTGTACGACATTGTGTTTAAAGTTTTTCTTATCCGCTGGTACCTGTTGGTGGGAAAATTGGCCCTGCAGGTCTATCGGGACCGGGATGAAAAATCAGAGGATCTTCCCGCAGACGTATTGCCCGATCTGGAAAACCTGGACGAGTCGCCCCCGCCCCCCGAGACGGCCTTGCCGGACGGAGTGCGTGAGCAGGTGAAAAATTCACGCAAACAGATTTTGTTGCATCCACGGCCACTGGACTGGACGCAGGCCCGCATCCATTATGAGCGGTTGGTGGACGGCATCGCGGGATATCATTACCCCCGGTCCAATAAGCCGATCCACGAGGCCCGGTTGTATGACCTGATGTTGAGCAGTGCCCGTTTTGCTGAACAAATCGCTGAGTTGCAGTCGAAACCTTTGATCGGAAAAATTCTCAACCTGCGCTGTTCGCATCTCAATCTGGTCAGGGATTCCTCCGACTGGCTCTTTGCCAGCCCGGTGTATGCCTGGTTTAAGAAATACCGGGTGGGGTCCGCCGTTAAATATTCCACGTTATTGTATAAAGCATTCAAAAAGAGCCAGCCCGGAATTCTGTTCAAGGATTTCGCGTGGGTTCTGGCGAGAGAGGCCGGCAAAAGATGGTTTTTGGTTTATCTCCATGACAAGATTGCTGTCGAAGCGAATTTCATTTACACGGGGAAAATTGAAAAATAAAAGGGCCGCAATGAATGGCCGTGCAGTTTATTCTTTCGTCTCCGGGAGAATATCGAGGCGGTAGGATACCCGCACTCCGCTGGCATAGACATCCGCCCAATGAGAATTTTCTTTTTGTTTCTGGGTGCGGAGTTTTCGCCAGCTACAGGGTTTTTGAATGTAAGGCGACCAGTCCAGAAGGGTGAACTCCGTGCCCAGCGCATGGAACCAAACCTCCAGTAGAGCCTGGGTGGGATAGGAGGTCAGGCTCAGGCTTTTATTCTTGTAGGTGAAGGAACGCGGCAAACGATAATCCCCTTTCCCCGGCTGGGTGAGAGACACCAGCATCATGGGCAACTCCATGGTTTTATTTTTGACGTGAGGATAAATTTCCTCGGCATCCTTGCCCTGCAGAGCCGCGTAATAAGCGGTGAAGGTATCCAACAACACACATTCCCTGGCCGCTCTCCGTAGCAAGCTGAGAGCGTAGTAAGGGTCCGCGGTGTAGTACAAAATACCGAAGCACAGGATGGTGTCAAAACTGTTGGGTTCCAGGTTTTCCAGATATTCAAACAGGTCCCGGGTCTCAAATTTATAATGGATGGGGAGGATGCCCTGATTTTCGAACAGATCGATACTTTTGAGAGTGAAGGCTTCCTCCGTGTCCACCCCATGCACAAAATCCGCGCCCATTTGCAGGGCCGCATAGGAGAAGGTGCCGATATGGGAAGCGATGTCCAACACCCGCTTGCCCTTGATGGCGTCCTCGTTGCCGCCCAACAGCACATCGACCCGGCTGTTCAGGCACTCGTAATTGTAAGGAATGGCCCAGCGGTGGGCGCGGCGGTCCGCCTTCAAAAACGCTGAGTTTTCCGGGAAATAGGAAACAATATTCTTCACGAGTCAATCCATTGAATTTTTGAATTCACATCCATTCTGCCGGCAGTGTTGGGGTCGCAACAGGAAAGGTCCCGAGCCGCTCTCCATTGGGCACAACACCCCTTCCAAAAATAGGTCCGAAACTGCAAACGATACAAACCATAAGGATTTTGCGCAACCTCTATTTTGTCCCAAAAATATTTTCAATCAAGTTTATATATTTTTTCTCGGATGAGATGACCCTATGTCTACATTGGCCCAGACGGCGACACTGAACTTTCTTTTGTTGGGGATTCATTAGAGCGCGTTGCCTGCCGCCGTTCGCCACTCATTACAGTTGTAATGTTTTTAGATTATCGACGACATTGCCTGCAGACTATATTAGTATATCTAAATAGATAGATATATGAATATTGAGTGGGCGGTTTGGGGGAAGTGACAGCGTATGATCATTGCACAGCGGGACCGGTTTTTTATTTGGAGCGTGGTGCTTTTATTGGGAGCTGTTTTTGGATTTTTCAATGTCTCCCACGCCCAAGGAAAAAATGACCTCATCAAAGTGGCCGGATCGACCACCCTTTTGCCCATTGTGGCGCGTGCGGCAGAAAGCTTTTCTTTCAAAAACGGCCGGATCATCGTCAACGCCGGGGGCTCGGGAGTTGGAATCCAGGCCGTCGGCACCGGCCGGATCGATATCGGTCTCGTTTCCCGCCAACTCACCCCGCAAGAAAAAAAACGATTTTCACAATCCAATTTGAAAGTGCGCCGGATCGGCCGCGATGGCGTGGCCTGCGCCCTGTCCTCAGAAATTTTTCACGGCGGTGTGCGCGCTCTGTCCCGGCAACAGATTCGCGATATCTACCTCGGTGAAATCACGAACTGGAAAGCGCTCGGTGGGCCCGATCGAGAAATCCTCGTGATCGACAAAGAACGACACCGTGGCACGCGGCACGTGTTCATGCGCTATGTTTTCGGGGACGAGCAGGCGCCAGCGCCGGCGGCCCGGCTGGTGACCGGATCGAATAACGAAGAGCAGGCCAAGATCGCCCAGAGCGATGCCGCGATTGGCATGCTGTCCATCGCCTGGCTGAATGACGACGTGGTCGGCGTGGGTCTGCGTGAAGACGGCCAAATCATTCAGCCCACATTCGAAAATATTCAAACGGGCGTGTTCCCGATTTCTCGTGATCTCAATCTCATCACCGCGGGTGAGCCCACCGGCGCCACCAAAGAATTCATAGACTACCTGTTGAGTCCGGCAGGACAACGCATCGTTTTTGCCAGTGGCTACATTCCCATAAGGCCCATGGCTCTGGATTTGAAAACAGCATTGAGGGTGCTTGATGATTAAGCGGTTGGCCCGGATTTCCCAGGACAAAGGTTGGGTGTTCTGGGTCACTGCCGCCGCGGCCCTCATGTCCACGGGCATCGTGGTCACCTTGTTTTTGTATCTCCTTAAAGAAAGTTTCCCCATTGTTCAGGCTCAAGGCGTGTCTTTCCTCACCGGGTCGGATTGGGTGGTGGGTGAAGTGTATGGCGCTTTACCGATGATTCTCGGTTCTGTACTGGTGACGACGCTGGCCCTGATTCTGGTTCTGCCGCTGGCCCTGGGAACGGCGCTCTTCACTTCCGAGTTTCTGGGGCCGCGCTGGCGCTGGGTGGTGAAATCAATGATGGAACTGCTGGCCGGCGTTCCCGGTATTCTGTACGGACTGCTGGGTGTGGCGTTACTGGCTGTCTGGGTGCGCGACGTGTTTGGATTGATCGACGGCAACACGCTGTTCACCGCAGGGGTGCTGTTGGCCGTTATGATTTTGCCCACCATCATGACCTTGTCGGAGGACGCCTTGCGGGCGGTTCCCGGAGAGTACCGCGAGACGGCCTGGAGCCTGGGACTCACCCGTTGGGAAACCGTGACCGGAGTCATCCTGCCGAAGGCTTTGCCGGGTATTTGTGGTGCGGTATTTTTGGGGCTGGGCCGGGCCATGGGCGAAACCATCGCGGTCATGCTGGTCATTGGCGGTCTCGACCGTATCCCCGACCCTTGGTACAACCTGTTCAGTTCCGGTCAAAGCATCCCGTCCAAACTCGGGCGGGAAGCCGCCGAAGCCCTGGGGACCGACCTGCAATGGCACGCGCTCATGGCGCTGGGATGTGTGCTCTTCCTGCTGGTGATGGCGATGACTCTGACGGGCCACCTCTTATTGCCTAGGCAAAAATCATGAACCGTCGGTTGAAGGAACGCATCATCCGGGCGAGCCTGGGGTTGATCACACTCATCGCTTGCCTTCTACTGGTGTTCATTCTGGCCACGGTATTGTGGCAGGGTCTTCCGGCACTGAAAATTTCATTTTTGTTGGAGGAATCGCGCGACTTCGGAAAATCCGGTGGCATTCTTTATCAGGCACTGGGAACCCTCCTGCTAATGGCCGGGGCCGTGGTGTTGTGCTTGCCCGTGGCGTTGGGTTCGGTTTTGTTTCAAACGGAGTTTTTGCATTCCGCCGCGATCAAAAAATTTCTGCGGCTGTTGATTTATTCTCTGAACGGAGTGCCTACCATCATCTTTGGCCTGGTGGGGTATGTGTTTTTTGGTTTGTTGCTTGATACCGGGGTGTCCTGGGTCACGGGCACTTTAATTTTGGCGGTGATGATTTTGCCCACCCTGCATGTCAGTTTTCAGGAAGCGGTGGAATCTGTCCCGTTGGCCTATCGTGAGGCGGGGCTGGCGTTGGGCCTGACGCCCTGGCAATTGATCCGGTCGGTGATTGTCCCGCAAAGCGTTTACGGGATCGTGACCGGCACGTTGCTGGGTTTGGCCCGTGCCGCGGGTGAAACTGCGGCGATCATGTTCACCGCCACCACGTTTGCCGGGATACGTCTGCCCGAATCCTGGTCTGATCCGGTGCCCACCCTGCAAACGCATATACTGATTCTGGCCCAGGAAGCGGTGAGTCCGCAAGCTTTGACCAACGCCTGGGGCGCTGGCCTGGTGCTGTTGACTCTGGTGTTTATTTTAATATCCGCTACTTTGTTGATCCGCACCCGTTTGCCCATGGAGTCCGAACGATGACCATTCATCTGCGCCAGGTGAGTATGAGTTATGGCAACCAGGCGGTGTTCGAGGACATCACCTGTTCCTTCCGAAAAAATTCGATCACGGCCCTGTTGGGTCCATCGGGCAGTGGCAAGTCTACATTACTGCGCACGCTGTGCCGACTGAACGACCGCATCCCCGGTTTTAAAATTCAGGGTGAGGTGCGGATCCTGGGTCAGGAAATCCACCAACCCGAAGTGAACGTATACGAATTGAGAAAAAAGGTGGGCATGGTGTTTCAAAAGCCCTGCATATTTCCTAAAACCATTTTGGAAAACGTGCTGTTTGGTTTGAAATACCACAGCCCCGAGCGCCACAAAGAATTTCCCGACCTCGCGCAACAGGCCCTGGTGTCCGCCGGGTTGTGGCGCGAAGTCAAAGACCGCCTGCAGGATTCAGCGCCGACGCTGTCGCAGGGGCAACAACAGCGGCTGGCTATCGCCCGCACCCTGGCGGTCCAGCCGGAAATTTTGCTCATGGACGAGCCGACCTCCTCGCTCGACCCGAAAGCCACTCACGCGATAGAAGAGTTGATGCTCTCACTGAAAGCGGATCATACTTTGGTCCTGGTGACGCACAACCTGGCGCAGGCCGAACGGGTTTCCGATGATATGATCTGCGTCGATCAGGGCGGAATTTGTGAGCAGGGGACCAGCCGGAACTTTTTTGGAGACCCTTCCCAGGAGGAAACCCGGCGGTATTTGCGGGAACGGGGCGCGCCATAAACCTCTCTAAAATTCGTCGTGGGGGCTGGCAATGTTTGCCGGGCTGGAGTTTTGTATAAACCTCTTTAAAATTCGTCGTGGGAGCTGGCAATGTTTGCCGGGCTGGAGTTTTGTATAAACCTCTTTAAAACCCCGCCGCAACGGCCTATAATTTTAGCATCAAACTATTTTCACGAGTTTCAATGAAGTCGAGATCGAAAAAACGGGATTTGGTGTTTTCCACCGGCGATGATTCGCTGGCCACTTTGGGGGAAGAACTCCGCCGGAAATTCCCCGAGCTGGTTGAGAAGATGGAAAAGTTTAAAACCACTTCCGACCGGGCCGTGGAAAAATTGGTGGACACGCTTTTGGAATTATTCCCTTACGAATGGCGTGACCGGGGACAGTTTTCCCAGGGAGTGATGCTCTGTGTTCGGGGAAATTACCTGGGAGCGCTGGGTGTGTTCTCGGAAATTTTGGATGAGGATCCGGAGGCCTACCCGGTCTATCACTTATTGGGTTACGTCTGTGGGAGCATGGGAAAATATAAAATGGAGGTGGATTACTACCGCAAAGCCCTCAAAATCAAATCCGATGTGCCGCAGATTTATTACGATCTGGCGACCGCCTACCATCTGCTGGGCAAAGAGGCGAAGGCATTCGGAGCCATGAAGGAGGTCGTGGCGCGGGTGCAGGATTTCAACATCGCTGATCACTGGCTGAACTTTGCGTCCGACAGCCTCGGTCGCTATCAGGACCCGGATGGGTTGGGCGAAAAAGAAGAAGGTGAGAAACTGCGATGTTTGGCCCAGTCGTATTATATGCTGGGTCATGCCTGCCTGGAGTATGGGTTGAACGCCACGGCGCGGGTGGCTTTCAAAAACGCGGTGCGCACGCGATCCGATTTTGCTGAAGCGTATTATGAGCTGGGGGTTCTGCACCTCAAGAAATTGAGAAATTCCAAGCGGGCCGGAAAATACCTGGAGCAGGCGGAGTTGCATTTTGCGCAACAGGGGGATCTGCAACGCGCCACGCTGGCGCGTCAGTTGAATACGCCCAAAAATGAAATTGAGGAAAACGACAAGGCCGCGGAAGACTGGTTGAAAGAAGGATTGCGCCTGCAAAAACTGGGATTGTACCAATGGGCGGTCGATGCTTACAAAATGGCCATCGCGTATCAGTCCAATTTTCTGGATGCCTATTACAATATGGGGGTGGCCTATGGTTGTCTGGAGGATTTGGGTCGCGGCAAGATCTCCAGCGCAGTGGGCGCGTTCAAACAGGCGATCCGGCTCAAACCTGATTTCATTCATGCTCACGTGGCTCTGGGTGCCGCTTACATCCGGCAAAATGAATTCGAGGAAGCGATCCGGTTGTTGACCGGCACGGCTCAACGAGTGCCTAAAAACCACCATGTATTTTATTATTGGGGCACCGCCCTGCGATTGTCGGGTCGCGCCGACGATGCTGTCAACGTCCTTGAAAAGTCGGTGGCGCTGGCGCCGGATTCTCTGCAAGACCGGTTTTCCCTCGGGCTGGCTTATCTCGATGCTCACCAACATGAGTCCGCCGGTGAAGCCCTGCTGGAGACGGTGCGGATCCGTCCGGATTTTGCGGATGCCCATTATCTGCTGGGCCAATTATTTCATTCGCACCTGGAGGATCGGGAGCGATCGGTGAAATATCTCAAAACCGCCGAAAAATTATATTCCAAACTTAAAGACCACGAGAAGTCAGCCCGTATTCGTCAAATACTGGCGTCTTGATGGGCCAAGCCGTTGAGTCTGCATGATGCGATCCATACATCCAATTAAAATTTTGACGCGGTTGAAGACCCGAACGCTCCGCGCGCGGATGATTTTCCTGCTCATGGGGATTTTTCTTATAGGAGGCATTGCGGCCGCCGAGGGGACCGAGACCCACCCTGTGGATTATGATTCCATGCCGGCTCTGGAAATGGCGGAGCGGGCGCTCGTCGATACCCTGTATTATAATTTCAGCGACTGGGTTCCCCGTTTTCAAAAACGCATCGATCGCTTGCAGGCCCAACCGCAGAACATTCCCAATCAGCTGGAGTTGGTGAAATTTTATTTTTATATGGCCGGGTTGAATGGCGAATTGACTCATGTGCTGGCTTTCACCAGCGAGTTCTTCGTCGATTCAGTCAAACAAAAATTCAGTGAGTACAACGAAAAAGCTAAATCTTTAGCGCAGGCCTTGTTGGACAATCCCAAGATCACCCGGGAAAACCGCGCCGAGGCTTATTTCTATCTGGGAATGGCGGAAGGGTATCTGGCCATGATGCAGTATGGAGAAGGCCGGTTTCTGTCGGCGCTTATCAATGGCCTCGAAGCGGACAACCATTTGGAAGACACCCTGAAGTTGGATCCCCGGCATGCCGACGCGCATGTCGGCTTGGGAGTGTACCGCTATGGCAATAGCCGGCTGGGCGGTCTGGGGAATTTTATCATGCAGGGCGGGGCCGATCTCAGGCAAGTGGGGCTGACTCATATCGAAACCGCGCTGAACTATGAAATCATTTCGCGGCCCTTGGCGCTCAAAACCCTCATCTGGTTTTATATTTCCGAACAAATCAATCCCGACAATGCTGAATTACCGAATGACCATCCTTTATCCCCGTACACATCGCGGGCGCGCGCTCATTTTTATCTGGATGAATACGACCGCCGCTATTTCAGGGAGGCCGAGGCCAACGGGTTTGTGGGCAACAAGGGGCTGGCTCTGATGATGGCCATTCAGCATGTTCTGGACCGGCAATACGTCAAAGCCCGCGACCAGTTTAAGAAGGCCCTGAAGATCACCCGTTACCTGATCGAAGTAAAAAGCATGCAGATCAATCCGAAGTATGGTGAAACCTTGCAAGCGGGCATTAAGTTTTCCGATTT
>SMVB01042168.1_pt1 | contig 30148 bp, 25 predicted proteins | sample 2456461 | NCBI WGS metagenome assembly SMVB01 (sample SAMN11095934, study PRJNA526329) | marine sediment metagenome | biome: Marine sediment; feature: Surficial sediment; material: Deep marine sediment; isolation source: Hadal surficial sediment | place: Pacific Ocean | collected 2014-05 | depth... | reverse complement strand
TACCGGTGTACAACAGTTATCGGATGACGATGTATTGCCTTCGGGCTCTGCTGAAAAATACCCTGGATGTGACCTACGAGGTCATCATTGCGGATGATTGTTCCACCGACCTGACCGCAAGCATAGGTAAGCGAGTCGCCAATATCACCAGCGTCAGGGGCGAACAAAATCAGGGTTTTCTGGTCAATTGTAACTCCGCGGCGGAAACGGCCAGGGGCGAATACCTGCTGTTCCTGAATAACGATACCGGGGTCTGCAAGAACTGGTTGAAGCCGCTGGTGAAGGTGTTCCAGCAAGATGAAAAGGTGGGCATCGTCGGCCCCAAGCTATTATTTGGCGACGGCAAGCTGCAGGAGGCAGGCGGGATTGTTTGGCAAGACGGTTCAGCCTGGAATTTCGGTCGAATGGATGACCCCGGCAAGCCCGAGTACAACTATTTGCGGGAGGTCGATTATGTTTCCGGTGCGGCCCTGTTGCTGCGTGGAAAATTGTGGCGCCAGCTAGGGGGTTTTGACAGCCGCTATAAACCGGCCTACTACGAGGATACCGACATTGCCTTTGCGGCGCGCTCGGCGGGGTATAAAGTGGTCTACCAGCCACAGTCGGAGATATTTCATTTTGAGGGTGTTAGCCACGGAACTGATCTGGATTCTGGGCTCAAGCAGTATCAGATACAAAACCAGCAGAAATTCCTGGAAAAATGGCAGCGGGAATTACAATCGTTTCACTTCCCCAACGCCGAGAACGTTTTTCAAGCCCGTGACAGATCACGTCACCGGCGCTGTGTATTGTTTATCGATCACTACGTACCCCATTATGATAAAGATGCCGGTTCCCGCTCCACTTTCATGTATGTCCAACTGATGGTGGAGATGGGCTACAAGGTCATATTTCTGGGGGCCAACTATTTCCCCCACAAACCGTATACCGAGGCGCTTCAGCAGTTAGGTGTCGAGGTGCTGGTGGGCGAATCCATGGCGCGAAATCAGGATCGCTGGTTTAAGGAAAACGCCCCGTATATCGATAGAATATATCTGCACAGACCCCACATCGCCGAGCAACTTCTGGGCAGTTTGGAGAAGATGAAACCCCGCCCCCCGATTATCTTCTTTGGCCATGATTTACATTATTTGCGTATCAGTCGCGAGGAGCGAATCGTCGGGGATCCGGCCCTGGCTAAGAGCGCCCAAAAGTGGAAAAAAAGGGAGTACGCCGTCTTCGATCGGGTGGATAAAATATACTATCCATCACAGATTGAGGTAGACGAAATTCACGCTCAGCGGCCCGACCTGGATGTTCGGGCTATACCGTTGTATATACTGGAGGAATCCGTTGAGGCGGACTATGAATTCGAATCCTCCAGCGACATATTGTTCGTAGGTGGTTTCAATCATCCCCCCAACGTGGATGGCATCTGTTGGTTCGTGAAGGAGGTTTTGCCGCTGGTACGGGCGAAACGCCCGGATATAAAGCTGCATATTGTCGGTTCCAACCCCACGGATTCAGTGCAGGATTTACAAAGTGAGACGGTGGTGGTCTATGGCTATCTCTGCGATGAAGAGCTGAATGCGCTGTACCGACGTGTGCGGCAGGTGATTGTTCCGCTGCGGTTTGGGGCAGGTGTCAAAGGCAAGGTATTGGAAGCAATTCAAAACAACCTTCCGTTGGTAACGACCTCTATCGGCGCAGAGGGGATTCCAGGGGCGGATCAGGTGATGAATATTGCCGACAGTGCTGAGGACTTTGCCGCCAGCGTTATTTCCCTGGATTTGGGCGACTCCGATGCGCTGGTAAAACTGGCGCTGTACGGATCCTGGTTAGGTGATAATTTTAGCAGGGAAAACGCCGCAAATATTATTCTGGAAGATTTTGGCGCCCCGTTACGCGAACCGATCTGAGTTCAAACACGAAAACACCAACAGAGATTTTATTGACAACATGCGGTGCATTTTACACATTGGTACGGAGAAAACCGGCTCGACGGCCATTCAGGAATTTCTGTATCACAATCGAATTGAGCTACGGGATCTTCGGCTGCACGTCTGCACCTCCGCCGGCCGGGCCAACAATCGGGCATTGCCAGCCGCTTTCATGGCGGAGAAGAGAACGGATGACTTTCTGCTCACTATGAATCACCAAAGCGCCAGTGATCGCCGTGCCTGGAAGTCAGAGTTTCTACAGGCCTTCTCAGAAGAGGTTGAAGAGGCGAGGGAAAACGCCGACACATTCGTCATATCCTCTGAACACTTCCACTCCCGATTATTCTCCCGGGAAGAAGTCAGTGAACTCCATTCCTTTCTCGCGCCGCTATTCGATAGTATTTCTGTTATTTGCTATTTGCGCAGACAGGACCAGTTGGCGCTCAGTCGTTACAGCGAGGCCCTGCGCGCCGGCCATGTGCCCCCATCACCGCTGCCCAAGGATATGGCCAAAAAGAAACACCGCTTGCTACCGTATTTTGACCTGTTGGCACTGTTGGAGCGCTGGGCAGATGTCTTTGGCCAGGACAACATTGAGCCGCACATCTACTCGAAAAAATCGCTACTGGATGGCGATATCGTGACGGACTTCCTCGCTGCGGTGGGCATCGAATTTCCCCATACCGCGCAGATTACCCAGGAAAAGGCCAATATAGCCCTGTCTGCCGAGGCGCAGGCGATTCTGTTGGGCGTGAATAAAAATCTCGGGCAAGGGGACATGGATTCAACCGCCCGCATTAGAAACAAACTGGTTCAATACCTTCAGGAAAACGCGCCGGGCAAGAGCCACCAGCCGTCTGCTTCCCAGGCGCGAGAGTTCTATCAGTGTTTTGAAGCTGCCAATGATGTGATTGCCAGACGCTGGTTTAACCGGGAGTCTTTATTCGAGACTGATTTCTCTGAGTACCCCGAAAAAGCCCAGGATGTCAGCACCGAAAAAGTGGTGGATATCCTGGCCGGATTTATGGTGCAACAGGCGAAGTAGTGGCGCGTGGCGTTGTGGTCGATTGCCGTTGGTATAATTCGAGCAATCGTCTATAGCTGTGGAAATCTGCATGGTCGTCAATATAGGCTCGGGCCTGGGCATCCAGTACACGATCCTTACCCTCCAGGGATTTGCCTCTGCTTAAGATGTTTGTGATGGTCGCCTTTAGATGGGGTTCGTTGCTATCAATGGCCAGCGATTCAAACATTTCGTGTATGCGCTTTTCACTGCGGAATATATCTTCATACTTTACACATACAAGGTTAGCGTGCTCCGCGATCAGCAGGGCCTGTTGAATTTCAAAATTCCAATCTTCAACTGCAGCGATAAAATTGCGGTCCCGGGGCCAGGCTCCGTCTTTGCCACGTGCGGCGTTGCTGGCCCGTTGATTGTAAGAAGCGGAAACATCGTAAATATTTCGAAATATATAGAGTATTTTTATCGCGGGGATATTCAGTAGTGTGTTTTTCCAATCGGCGGTAAATCCCGGGCGCTTATCTCCGATATACCTGGCGCTGTCAAACTTTCCTTCCAGTTCGTTGTAGAGGTCCGCCCTTAACTTAAAGCCTGGGCTCTGGGGATTGAAAAACGCCTCTTTCTCAAAAGCGTTTGCCGTAATATTGAACTTGTCGTAGCGTTCAATGCCGATGCATATCTCGCTACTCGCGTTCAGTAGTCGGGCCAGGGCAGTCGTGCCCGAGCGTGCGTTTCCGATCACAAACAAATAGCCTCGACCAACGGCGAGGTTTTTTTCCATGATAGTTCTGCTGCTTTCGATACGTTCGATCATCCGTTTAAGCGCTGGTGGGTGTTCCGGCAGATTGCTAACAGTTTCCGGTTCAAATTGGATGCCGGCAACAGTATGTTCGCTGCCATCTTCCAGCACGATAAGTAAATTGTATTTCTCACGGTCCTTAAAAGAGATGGCGCAGCGCCAGCGGGCGTGGCTGCTACCCTGCTCATCGGGAAATTTAGTGTGCAGCCGAGGGGAGGCCAAATTGGATTTGCCATAGGTTTTCGGCGTCGTGCGCTCAGCCTGCACAAATATCTCTCGAACCTTGGACTGCCTGGGTAGCGCTGAACCGCCAAGGACGAAGGTATTAGCCGAAATAAGGGAAAATTGGCTGTTATTGTGCAGGTTCAGGGAGAGGTGGTGAAAGTGCTGGCTCCACTGTGCTTTCTCTATAAGATCGACCCTGACACGATATAAAGCATTGAGTTTGTTTATATCGGTAACAATGGCGGCGATTGATTCATTGTGTATCATTGGGTTGAACTATATCCTCTAGCACTTCAGTTTCGAGTTTCAGGCTGCGAAAATGAATTTCCCGAGGTTTTCTGGGTGAGCCTGGTTTTTTTGAGAGACGTAATTAGAACATGCGGTGCATTATACATATAGGGACGGAGAAAACAGGTTCAACCGCCATCCAGGAATATTTGTACGGCGCCAGGGAAAAATTATGCGATTCCGGTATACATGTTTGTACGTCCGCCGGCAAAAGTAACAATCGGGCCCTGCCTGCCGCCTTTATGTCGCCCGACAAGACAGACGATTACTTACGGTCACAAAAAATCGAAGCCCAGGCCCCCCGTGCAACCTGGAAGGCCAAGTTGCTGCACACGTTCTCTAAGGAGGTGCAGGGCGCGAGCGCACATGCGGATGCATTTCTGTTGTCTTCTGAACATTTCCAGTCCAGGCTGACCAGCCCCGAAGAGGTTGTGGAACTGCATTCCTTTCTTGCAACGCTTTTCGATGAGTTCGAGATTATTTGTTATTTGCGCCGCCAGGACCAAATGGCCCTGAGTCGTTACAGTCAGGCTCTGCGAGCCGGCTACACACCGGCATCACCGCTGCCCCGGCGAATGGGTAAAAAAGCGCATCGTATGCCACATTATTTTGACTTTGAATCTCTGTTGAATCGGTGGGCCGATGCATTTGGCGAACAGAGCATAAAGCCACGAGTGTACTCAAGGGCAGCCCTGGACGAGGGTGATATTGTCAGCGATTTTCTGGTCGCCATCGGGGTCGCAAGTCCTCGGGAAACACCGTCCCGGAAAAAAAATATCGCCATGTCGGCAGCGGCACAGACGGTGTTGTTCGGGGTAAACAAGAGACTGAGCGAGTGTGATTGGCACAGCGCCAGGGATATCCGGGCCCCACTGGTGGAGTATTTGGAAGCGCATGCCCCCGGTAAAAGTCGGCAGCCTACAGTCTCTCAGGCTGTGGCATTTTACCGCGTCTTTGAGCACTCCAACAGTGCCGTGGCCAAACGCTGGTTCGGCAGAGATTCGCTGTTCGAGGCGGAGTTTTCCGAGTACCCGGCCGAAGAACAAACGGTAGACGCAAGCGAAGTGGCTGAACTCCTGGCCGACTTTATGTGCCGTCAGTTGGGTATTGGTAGTTGAAACCACAAGAGCTCGCCTCGAGCCCCCGGGCGCCGGTAGTGATTGGCGGGCTGGGGGGTAGCGGCACGCGATTGATCGCGCAGTGCCTGAGGGAACTGGACTTCTTCATGGGTTCTGACTTGAACGAATCCAACGATAATTTGCTATTCACGCTGCTGTTTAAACGGATCGAAGTGTTGGATCAGAGTGATCAACAATTTCAGGAATTCCTGGAACTATTTCTCCAAAGCATGGTGGGCGATAAGCGGTTTACCCGCCGTCAAATGGATCTATTGCAGACCCTGGCAACATCGGCGCGAGGTAAGTTGACTACCCGCTGGTTGCGGGAGAGAGTTGAAGCGTTGCGGCATGGGCAAGCCAGTAGCGGAAATGGCGGCTTGACCCATGCCAACTGGGGATGGAAGGAACCCAGCACGCATGTGGTGCTGGACCGCTTGCGAGGGTCGATTGTTAAGCTGAAGTATATCCACGTGGCACGCAATGGCCTGGACATGGCATTTAGCGCTAACCAGAGTCAGTTGAGACTGTGGGGGAAGCACTTTTTGCACCGGGACGCCGAGGTCGATCCGCAATCTTCACTCAGATACTGGTGTGCCGTACACAGACGAGTGCTCGAGATTGGCCAGTCCATGGGCGCCGACTTTCTATTTCTCAATTACGATGATTTTTGCACCGAGAGTGAAGCCGGTATAAAAAAATTGTGTGATTTTCTTGCGGTAGATGACGATGATGAGGCTCATAACCGACTTTTGCAGTTAATTAGCCCCCCCGCGTCTATTGGCCGGTTCAAGCTCCACGACAATTCTATGTTTGATGAGGAGGATGTCGGGTACGTCGCACAGCTCGGCTTCAGGATTGCCTAGCATTCGGCGTACTTGGCCATATAGTATTTCGCCTGACGGATAGCGAAATCTGAATGATCCCTGGACCAGTAGGTATTTTGTTGCGCACTCGCGATCGCTGGTACCCCCTTGACCATGGAAAATCTGGGCACGTCTTTGGTGACTGTGCTACCCAGGCCAATAATCGAGCAGGCTCCGACGGTGGCATCTTTTAAGATGCAGGCTCGCTCGCCAATCCACACATGGGGTTCCAGATGTACCAGGCCATCGGGTTCGTTTACTTGTAAATCAGACTCTCTATCAAACACCGGGTGGGCGTCGGAATTTCTGATGATTATGTCGTAGGAGAACATGCAGTCATCACCTACGATAATTGCGGGGGTGCTGTTTCCCGCGCCGTAACCCGACACCCATATATTGTCGCCGGCGACACTCACCTCCTCGCCGATGGCGATGAAGTCATTGCTTTGGCGGGACCGAATTTGGAGCTGTTTCAGGTCGCAATTATCGCCGATGTAAAGCGTGGAGTTGTCGCCATTGAAATTAACGGTAATATCGCCTTTGGTCATGCTCCCTATGAACACCTTGCAACCCTTGCAATTATTGAAATTTATCTGGAAGTTAGCAGCGTAGTCCCGGTCTTTTACAAATATCTGATTTTTAGCTGCCGTGCCTTTTACAGAAAAGTGAGCACCTTGATCGCACAAACTGTAGTCGGCTTCATTCAGCGAAAAATGTTCGATTGACGCCCTGGCTATATCGAGAGCTTTCACATCGTCTTCCGGTTTGCCTTGTGTTTTGGATCTCGCGGTACCACGGCAGGGAAGCCCCAGGTGAGCAGATCGCTGTTATACACCTTCGCAACTCGCCGTCCCAGGTGGCGAGCTAAACTAATCGAAAGGTGATGCTTGTCATAAAATGCCGGTTCACCATTGACCTCTACAGTGCAGGAGGTCAGCGTCTCTCTGGGGCAGAGCAATCGGGTTTTATCGATATAATGATACTCAAACGTGCTGAATTCCTCCACCTCAGACAACTCGCGTTCGCCAAATGGATTGTAGGACACGTGCTGTGGCGCCTTGCACGCGGAAAACGAGCCGTACCGATTGTACAGTTCAGTGCATTCTCGATGGGTGTTGAGGTATCCCCCCAATACGATGATGGGTATGTCGGGGTACAGCTGCCGTATATGCCCGAGAATCTGCCAGGTCTTGGTTCTCTTTTGGGCGAACGGTCTATTGGAACTGAAGATAATTCCGTCCAGCGAGGCCAGAAACGTTTTGTCGCTGAGCAAGGCAACCCGTTTGTCGCAACCCAGGTCTTTTACCGGGGATGCCGCGACCCCCTGGTTCAGGGTTACCTGGCAGGAATTAAAAGATCCAAAAGTGATTAGATTGACCGCGGGATTATTGCCGTAAACCTGGGAAAAAATATTATAACCGTCAGCCTCGTGCGAGTTTCCAATGACGAGAATTTGATGGGCTCGATCTCTTTTACAGTATTGGGGTTGATCCAGGCGGTGGAGGTTACAGCCGGACATCACCATCCGATATCGCCGTTGCTTGCCGGTTGCGATTTGGTCAGCGCTCAGGGCGTGCCCGTTGCGCCAGGTTTGGCCATCCGATTGACCAATCTGGAAGCCGATCAGGCCGATGATCATCATGGCGCCAACGCTGGACACAACAAATTGCCTTTGGGGTACTGCGACAGTTCGCGTTGGAGAATTTTTCCTAAAGGGTTTTTCCACGTAAAAATACATCAGTACTGACAGCAGCAGGCTCAACACGAACAAGGCGAAATACTCTACCTGGCCAAGTACCGAGAACGTGTAATATTCGTAAAATACCAGCACGGGCCAGTGAACCAGGTACAGTGAGTAGCTGATCAGCCCAATGCCCACGGCCACGCGATTGGTCAATAGCCAGCCTACAAATTGCGACTCGCGACTGACAATGACCAATAGGGCTCCCAGACAGGGTGCCAGCGCCAATAGGTAGGGAAATACGATGTTGTCGGTATAGCTGAGAACCGAGTAGGCAATCAACGCGAGCCCCAACGCCATCGTCAGTTCGTGCAACCATTTGTTAGTGGGCAGAAGGTGCGTAGAAAACACCGCCATTGCCCCAATCACCAACTCAAAGATTCGAAAGGGCGTGAGATAAAAAATGGTAGAGGCATATTCTGCGTCAAACTTTCCGCTGACCCAGAAATAGTTTAACGCGAAGCTTAGCGCGCCCATAATCGCCAGTACCGCGAACTGACGCCGGGGGCCGGAGTGGCGGGCAAATACCCACAGCAATGCTGGCCAGAACAGGTAAAACTGCTCCTCGACGCTCAGTGACCAAGTGTGTAGCAGTGGTTTTAGGTGCGAATCGGCATCGAAGTAACCGCTCTCCAGCCAAAATTGAATGTTGGACACGGAAAAAACCGCAGCGGCCAGCGAGCGGCCATAGCTTTGAAACTGCGCTGGCGAGAACAACGCCACCGCACACAGCAGGCTGGCCGCCAGGGTGACCGCAAGTGCGGGTAACAGGCGGCGTATGCGGCGAATATAAAATCGACTGAAACTGAAATCTCCCGTGGCGGAGATTTCACCCAATATTAAATTGGAGATCAGATAGCCACTGATGACGAAGAAAACGTCTACACCGACAAATCCGCCGGAAAAAGACTGTTGGCCATAGTGATACAATACGACACTGAGTACAGCCACGGCCCGTAAACCATCGATATGGCGTTGATACTTTGCAGGTTCGGACATGCGATGCTTTGGCTGTGAGGGTGGGGGCATAGTATATTTGAAACATAGTCTCTACAATCAACTTTTTTGTGCACCCCCCTGGGACATACATTCCTTTTTTATGCTGATCTCGGTCCATTTACCAAAAACTGCAGGCTCCAGCTTCCTCAGCGCTATTGAGCAGCACTACGACGGATGCCTGGTACAGGATTATGGCGACCGCCCGGTAAACAAGCGTACGTTTGCCCGTAATGCGCAGGCGGTGCAAGGCTGTCTGTTGAATATGGGTTCGAAATCTCGTCTGCGGAATATTGACTGTATCCACGGCCATTTCATGCCGCTGAAATACCGCTTTTTGAAGACACCTCACCCGAAGCGTTATGTGGTATGGATGCGTGACCCTGTCGAGCGTCTTGCCTCTCACTATCTGTATTGGGTGCGGAACTACAATCCGATCGATGCCGGTAACTTACACCGTCGAGTCGTGGAGGAAAAGTGGTCGCTGCGACGTTTTTGCCTGGGCCCGGAAATGAGGAACCTATACAGCAAGTTCTTTTGGGGGTTTCCGTTGGAATGGTTTGATTTTGTCGGCATTACTGAGTTTTATGATGCGGAAATTAAGAGTTTTTCGGAAAACATCCTGAAGGCGCCGTTGGAGAACCTGAAGGTAAATGTTAACCCCGAGCCCGTTGAGCATCCCTATGTAGAGCATCCCGACTTTCGCCTCGAAATTCAGGATTATCACGAGGCAGACGTCATGCTATACCGGCAGGCGCTTGAAATGCGGGAGAATCGGGTGTTTGGGTTGGGGGCAGAGACCGTCGGGTGATAGCCGCGAGGGAAGTTCATTGGCGTGAGGCCATTCTTAATCGCCGTATGCTCATTTGCATATTCACCGGGCTGTCTTCGGGTATGCCCTTGTATGTTCTGTTTCAATTGGTTCCGGCCTGGTTGCGAGAGGGCGGTGTTTCCCTGACCGAAATTGGGTTGTTTGCCCTGGTCGGCATTCCCTATACCACGAAATTTTTGTGGGCGCCTTTCATGGACCGCTATGTTCCCCCCTTTTTGGGGCGCAGGCGGGGATGGTTGCTGCCGTGTCAATTGGCGCTGTTAGTCTCGATTGGTACATTGGGTCTGTATCAGCCGGAGCAATCAATAGGGATAATCGCCTGGATCGCGGTGGCGGTGGCGTTCTTTAGTGCTACTCAGGATGTGGCAATCGATGCCTACCGGCGGGAGATACTGCCCGATGAAGAATTGGGCCTGGGCAACTCCATTCATGTGCAGGCCTACCGTATTTCCAGCCTCATACCCGGATCTTTGGGTCTTATTCTGGCGGATATATTGCCCTGGTCCAGCGTGTTTCTCATTATTGGCGCGTTTATGGTCATTGGGCTGGGCATGACATTGCTGGTGAGTGAACCCGATTCCAGGTTGCCGGAGGATAGGGGTTTGCGCAATGTGGTGGTGGCGCCATTTCGCGAGTACCTGGTCCGCGTTGGGTGGCGCAGATTACTGCTCGTCCTGACCTTCATGTTTCTCTATAAGATTGGCGATAATATGGCCACCGCCTTGGCTACCCCCTTTTACATTGATTTGGGCTTCAGCATGACCCAGATAGGTCTGGTGGCCAAAAATGCCGCGCTCTGGCCGGCGGTTGCCGGTGGACTGCTGGGCGGTCTGATTATGATCAAATTGGGCATTAATCGCTCCCTGTGGTTGTTTGGCGTCGTGCAGGTGGTGAGTATTTTGGGTTATGCCCTGTTGGCATCCAGTGGCCCCGTGCTCTGGTTGCTCGCCCTGGTAATTGGTTTCGAGTATCTCGGTGTGGGGCTGGGTACAGCGGCCTTCACGGCGTTTATTGCCCGGGAAACCAGCCGAACCTACGCCGCCACCCAATTCGCGCTATTTACGTCCCTGGCTGCCGTGCCGCGAACCTTTGCCAACGCGAGTACCGGGTTCATCGTGGACAAGATCGGCTATGTGGATTTCTTCTTCCTGTGTGCTGTACTTGCCCTGCCAGGCATGTTGTTACTGTTTTGGGTGGCTCCCTGGAATGGGCGCCGCTCGTGACGGGGTCCGTCAGACAACGCCCTGCGCGCCGGGTGATTCTAGTCAATCATTGGTTGGAACGATATACTGGCGCAGGCTCGGGCGTAGGTGGTTACTGTGTGTTTGCCGGTTTTGCCAATTACTATGAAGTGTAATTAGAATATGGGCGACACAAATCGACTGATTTGTATTCTTGGTATGCACCGAAGTGGCACCAGCTGCCTTACCGGTTCCCTGCAGCAAGCGGGGTTATTTCTGGGCAACTGTCATACCTGGAATCCTTTTAACCAGAAAGGAAATCGTGAGAATCAGGATTTTGTTGATTTGAACGACGCCGTGCTGGCGGCAAATGACGGTGCCTGGGATAAGCCGCCACCGCAAGCAATATGGAGCCCCGAGCACCTGGAGCGAGCAAGGGTGCTACTGGAAAGTAATTTCAGCGAATCATTGCTGGGATTTAAAGATCCCAGAACGCTTTTGGTTGTCGATGGTTGGAAGCAAGTCTTCCCGGAAATTCAGTTTGTTGGGGTTGTTCGACACCCGGATGCGGTGGCGCTATCCCTGCACAACCGCAGCGGGATGCCCAGAAGGCGCGCGTTGTCCTTGTGGTACGCCTACAATCGGGTACTGATAGAGGAGTATCACAAGAGCCCCTTTCCCATTCTATGTTTTGATGAGGACGAAGATGTTTTTCATGAAAAACTGGATAGGGTAATCGGCACCCTGGGTTTAGATGCGGGTGATGCGGGCACGCGGTTTTATGATGAGCAACTCAGAACCTCAAATGAAACCAAGCGAGCAAGGTGGCGAATACTGCCCAGAAAGGTTAAGCGCCTTTATGAACAGCTTTGCCAGCTTTGCCTGTAGAGTGAATGGCTAGATGCTAGAGCGAGTCAAACAGGTGTTTTCGAAGACGGGTGATACCGGCGGCCCACCGATCGTCAGTATCATTGTCATTGTTTACGACATGCCGACCCAGGCGAAGAACACCCTGATCTCCCTGAGCACCAGCTATCAGCTAGATGTCCGGATGGATGATTTCGAAGTCATCATCGTGGAAAACGAATCCCCCAATTTGATTGACGATCAATTTATCGCGTCTCTGCCGCGAAACGTTCATTACTATAAACGTAATGAAACTGAGTCAACTCCTGTCCACGCCATTAACTTCGGAGCGTCCAAGGCGAAGGGCGAGAACATCTGCCTGATGATAGACGGTGCGCGTGTACTGACACCGGGCGTGGTGAAAAATTTGCTATTGGGACATAGAATCAGCGATCGGGCGGTGGTTTCAATTCCCGGTTATCATCTTGGCGACAAGGTCCAGCAGGAAAATGTTATCACCGGCTATGGCCTGGAGGCCGAGCGGGAGTTGATGCGCTCCATCGACTGGCCCCAGGAAGGCTATCGATTGTTTGACATCGCCTGTTTCAGTGCATCGTCCGAGCCGGGATTCTTCCTCCCCAACAGTGAGAGTAACTGCATTAGCATGCCGCGGGATATTTGGCATGAATTGGGTGGCTGCGATGCCCAGTTCAATTTGCGGGCCGGAGGGCTAATAAACCTGGATTTTTATAAGAGGGCGTGTGAATACCCGGGTATGCAGCATGTGATTGTTCCCGGCGAGGGAACGTTTCACCAGTTCCATGGTGGGGTTACTACCGGCGGGGAAGACCCTGGGGTGCGAGCGGCCTATATTGAAGCCAGCGAGCGGCAGTACCGGGAACTCCGCGGTGAGGAGTATCACAGCCCTGTGACCACCCCCGTTTACCTTGGGCAATTTCCCGAGCAGGCAAAGAAATTTCTCCATTTTTCATCCGGCAAATGGCTGCAGGCCAGGGGCGAACATCCGTTGGAATAATCAGCTGGCCTGGGTGGCGGGATCCCAGCGAAATTTTTTCATGTCCACACTTTTATTCGCCCGAAACACAATCCCCTCTGCCTCCAGCCGGTCCCTTTGGGTATACTGCGAAGCAGATCCTTCGGGCAGCGAAATACGGCCCTGTGAGTTAATCACCCTGTGCCAGGGAATTTTAGTGCCCGGGGGAAGTTGGCGCAGCGCCCGGCCAACTCTGCGAGCGGCTTTCGCCAGCCCCGCCTGGTGAGCGATATCGCCGTAGGTGGCGACTTTGCCACTGGGGATCAAGGCGATAACCTGCCAGATACGGTGATTGATATCGGGGTCATGGTTCAGCATAAGCATTCAAGTATTCAGGTGTCATGCGAAAGTTTGAGATGAAAAAGTATAGCCCTAATCCCGCCCTAATCTACAGATTGCTCGCCCCGGCTGTCATTTGTAGCCTGCTGAGCTTGCCCGCGCAGGCTGATCGGCTTTATTTCACCGACGGGGAATCCATAAACGGTACCTTGTTGGGGGTAGAAAACGGCAAGGTCAAGTGGGCATCTTCGATACTGGGCGAATTGCTGGTCGAGTTGCATCATGTGGAATTAATTCAATCCGATGATCGCTTCGACTTGACCACCAGCGGCCAGGAGTTAAGCAACTGCCAGGTGTCTGTGGAGCAGGAGGAGCAGCAGCTGCAATGTGACCAGGGCATAGAATCGCTCAGTAATTGGAAGCTGGTAATCGCCGCGGGGGCGACCCTTGCAGAACCGGTGCCGATATTGGCGCAACAGGGCAATCTCAAAGTTGCCGCGGAACACTCTTCCGGCAACAACAAAATCACCAAATACAATATCGATGCCCACTCGGAGGTGCGCTTCCTCGAGTCTCGCCACACGATCGATATGCGCTACAACGAGGAATCGGCCGAGAATACTACCACCCGTAATATGTGGCGCGCCTCTTATCAGTACGACCAATTTTTTACCCGGCAATGGTTTACCACGGGTATCGGGTTTTACGAGGAGGACGAGTTCAAGGATATCGATCAGCGCACCTCGGTTGGTCTGGGTGTCGGATATCAATTTCTGGAGACCAACTACCTGAATTTGCGCGGCAAGGGCACCGTGAACTACCTGGATGAACAGTTTGGCAACGGGGTGACCCGTACCGCACCGGCATTTTTATGGAATCTCGACTTCGTCTGGAAGTTTGGTGACCGAGGCACGGAGTTTTTCCATCGCCATGCCATGCTGCAGGCTTTTGACGGCGCCGACGATTTCGAAATAACCACTACAACTGGGTTTCTGTACCCCATCAACGGTCATTTCAGTTCCGTTATTCAGATGGAATACGACTACGACAACTTGCCCGCTGATGATCTGATACATAAGAAAGACGAGAAGTGGTCCCTGGGCATCGATTACAGTTGGTAAGGCGCCGGTTGGCCGCGCACACGCTTGTAAATCTTTCATATGACCCCATAATCTCCCTATACGGAGACTCATCATGCGCCTATTTTTGTTAGCTCTCCCCTGGCTGGAGCTTTTCACCCTCATACAATTGGGGGTGGAAACCAGTGCTCTCACGGCCATATTGTATGTGTTGGCGACCTTTATACTGGGCGTGGCGGTGATTAGACGCCAGGGCATGGGAATGTTCGAGAAGCTCAGGCAGTCCCAGGAGGGGCACATTATCGGGCCCGAACTGCTGCTCGACGATATGGCACTTGGACTTGCAGGGTTGTTGCTGATTTTCCCCGGCATGATTTCGGATTTGTTCGCCCTGATAGTGATGATAGGCCCGCTGCGGCGACGCCTTGCACGCTGGTTGGGCGGCCCCCGGGTTGAGCCCTACGCGCCGACTAGAGACAGTGCCCCCCACCAAACCATAGAAGGTGATTTCCGGCGTATTGACGACTAGCTGTTAGGCTCGGTCCCCCGATATTTTCCCTCCGCAAGAACCGCACACACTGGCTCTATGTACTTGACTAGTACGATTTCCCGACTAGAATTAGCACTCTCTTGAAAAGAGTGCTAAAAATGTTCGAAACGGGCTTGAATTTTTGGTTCACGCCCCAATTTACAAGCTAACCCCCCGATTGGGGCCTTCATAACATCCTTCTATTGGAGAGTTACACACATGAAAATCCGTCCGCTGTACGACCGCGTGGTCGTTCGTCGCAACGAAGAAGAAGAAACCACTGCCGGTGGCATTATTTTATCCGGCTCCGCCAAGGAAAAACCCAATCAAGGCGAGGTGATTGCTGTTGGTGAAGGCAAATTGCTCGACAGTGGCGAAGTTCGCCCGCTGGCCCTCAAAGTTGGCGACAATGTTGTATTTGGTCAGTACGCCGGTAGCAACACCATCGACATCGATGACGAAGAGTTGATCATCATGAGTGAGAGCGAAATTTTCGGTGTCATTGAATAAGCAATTTGCAATAGATTTCAGGCACTTACAAATCACTAGTAAGACGCAGATAGTAAACACAAAGAATTAAACCTAAGGAACACAATCATGGCTAAAGATGTAATTTTCGGTGATAGCGCTCGCCAGCGCATGCTGATTGGCGTGAACATTCTGGCTGATGCCGTCAAGGCAACGCTGGGACCCAAGGGCCGCAACGTCATTATCGACAAGTCTTTCGGTGCCCCCACTGTCACTAAAGACGGTGTGTCGGTCGCGAAAGATATTGAATTGAAGGACAAGATCGAGAACATGGGCGCGCAAATGATCAAGGAAGTCGCCTCCCAGGCCTCCGACTCCGCCGGTGACGGAACCACGACAGCGACTGTATTGGCCCAGGCCATTGTCAGTGAAGGCCTCAAGTCTGTGGCCGCTGGCATGAACCCCATGGATCTGAAGCGCGGAATTGATAAGGCTATCGCCGCCGCCGTTAAGATCGTAATTGGTGACTCTATCCCCTGTGAAGACACCAAGGCCATCGCCCAAGTGGGCAGCCTCTCTGCCAATAGCGACAGCCAGATCGGCGACATTATCGCCGACGCGATGGACAAAGTTGGCAAGGAAGGCGTCATCACCGTAGAGGAAGGCACCGGTCTTGAGAACGAATTGGACGTGGTTGAAGGCATGCAGTTTGATCGCGGCTACCTCTCTCCCTACTTTATCAACAACCAGGAAAATATGAGTGCCGATGTTGAAGAGCCCTATATCCTGTTGGTGGATAAGAAAATCTCCAATATACGCGAATTGCTGCCCCTGCTGGAGCAGGTAGCCAAGGCCTCCAAGCCGCTGGTTATTGTGGCTGAAGATGTTGAAGGTGAGGCGCTTGCAACACTCGTCGTTAACAATATGCGCGGCATCGTTAAAGTTACTGCCTGTAAGGCACCTGGCTTTGGCGATAGACGCAAGGCAATGTTGCAGGACCTCGCGATATTGACCGGCGGTACTGTGATCTCCGAGGAAGTTGGCCTGGATCTGGAGTCTGCCACCCTGGAGCATCTTGGCAGCGCCAAGCGCGTGGCCATGGACAAGGACGACACCACTATCATCGATGGTGGCGGTGAAGCCGCGGCCATTCAAGCACGCGTTGCCGAAGTGCGTGTTCAAATTGAGAACACCTCTTCCGATTACGATCGCGAAAAATTGCAAGAGCGTGTTGCCAAGCTGGCAGGCGGTGTTGCCGTGATCAAGGTTGGCGCAGCCACCGAAATTGAAATGAAAGAGAAGAAAGCCCGTGTTGAAGATGCGCTGCATTCAACCCGCGCTGCAGTGGAAGAAGGCGTGGTTGCCGGCGGCGGTGTCGCCCTGATTCGCGCGTTAATGTCCCTGAGTGAGTTGAAAGGCGAAAATGAAGACCAGACTCACGGCATCAAGGTGGCACTGCGTGCGATGGAAATGCCTTTCCGCCAGATCGTACTCAATGCCGGAGACGAGGCATCTGTTGTGTTGGATAAGGTTCGCCAGGGCGAAGGTAACTTTGGTTACAATGCGGCCACCGGCGAATACGGCGACATGATAGAAATGGGTATTTTGGACCCCGCCAAAGTAACGCGCACTGCGCTGCAGGCTGCCGGTTCAATTGCCAGCCTGATGATTACCACCGAGGTGATGGTCTGCGACGCCGTTGAAGAAGGCTCAGCGGGCGGATCTGGTATGCCGGATATGGGCGGCGGTATGGGTGGTATGGGCGGCATGATGTAATTACGCCTATGAGGCTTCCTTCTGTCGGCGCCCGTTTCGTTGATGAGCCGCTTCCGGTGCTCATGTACTGACGTGTACATTGCGCTCCGGATCGGCTCCTCGCCTCACAGGCACTCGACATACGAAACCCTCAGAGGCGAAATAAGTTTCTCGCCTCATGTCCTCAGGGTCACTGATGGAATAAGAACCCCGCTTTGCGGGGTTTTTTTTGTCCCGTTATTTACTAGACGGTGTACAATAACGCGGGTTTTTTCATAACAAGAAGGGTGAGATTCATGATTATCGAATTTATATTTAGGTGGGCACACGTCCTGTTCGGCATTACCTGGATCGGACTGCTGTATTACTTCAATTTCATTCAAGGCGAATACTTTAAAGAAGCGGAAGCCGACGCCAAGGCCGACGCCCTGAAGAAATTGGCACCGCGCGCCCTGTGGTGGTTCCGCTGGGGGGCGATGTTCACCTTCCTGACGGGGTTGTATTTGCTGCACAAGGTGGGAGCGACAGCCAGCGTCACTGCCATGCCGCTTATCTGGATGGGCGCTCTGGCCGGTATTTTTATGTTCCTCAATGTCTGGCTGATAATCTGGCCTCACCAACAAGTTGTGCTGGGTTTGAAAGAGGGCGATGGCCCGACTTCAGCAGCTAAAGCCGGGCTTGCATCGCGCACTAACACACTGTTTTCCGCGCCTATGTTGATGGGCATGCTGGGTTCCAAGCACCTGGTGCTGGGTGGTACCGATACGGGCTTTTACGCCGCGATCGCCATCATTGTTTTGTTGCAAGTGAATGCGGTGGTCGGCAAGATGGGGCCCATGGCTTCGGTCAAAGGCGTTATCCACTGCAGCCTGGGCCTGACTGCTGTGTTGGGTGTATTGATGGCAATGGTTTAACAGGCGCAACGCATGCCTCACGACGACCTGGATCATATTCCGGCGATAGTGCCCTCGCGTGATACGGAAAACCACTTCGCCAGTCGCCCGGGGCGCAGTACCCGGGCCACCAAAGGTGGGGGTGCCTCCTCGGGTGGCGCTTTTTCCGGGGGTGGCGCGGGAATTTGGTCCAGGCTGTTTATCACGGTCTCTTTAGTGGTGGCTGCGGTGGCGTGTGCCTGGGCATGGCAACTACAGGAACAACTGGAGCAGTCCGGTCACTTGATGGATCGCTATGAACTGCGCATCAGTGATCTGGAAGACCGGCTATCCGATACCGATGAGGGCCTGAGCCAGAATACCGCTGCCATGGCGGTTAAAATTAAAGAACTCTACTCTGAGGTCGACAAATTGTGGGCCTCTGCCTGGCGCAGGAACAAAGGCAAGATCGAGAGCTTGGAAGCAAGTCGTGCAACGAACATCAGGAAATTGGCAACTGCGGAAAAGTCCCTGGCTTCTGTGCAAGCCCAACTCAAATCAGCCGCGGGCGATATTGCCCGGTTGAAAAGCGTCGCCGGCGACCTCGAGCGACTGATGACCAGTGCCAAGGCCAATCAAGCCGAGGTGGAACGGGTTGCGGATCACCTCAATCGCATTAATCTGGATTTCGCCAAGCTTGATAAGCGGGTCAAGGGCAATGAAGAGTGGCTGGGGTCGATCAATGCATTTCGCAGCCAGGTGAACTCCGCTTTGACCAGGATGCAGGCTGATATCCGGGCATTGCAGGTGGCTCCCTAGACAATTTGCCCGCGGCCTTTAACTGGGCTGCACGGCCTGGCACAGTTCCCACATACCACCAGTGGACTGATTTGATCACCCATACCTCCTGCCCCTATGCAATCTCAGTGTATACTGCCCCTCCGAAGTCAGTGTCCATCCGTACAAGGGGTCCAACCCATGACGATCATCCGTCAGGACGATTTGATCGACAGCGTGGCAGATGCACTGCAGTTTATTTCCTACTACCACCCAGCTGATTTTGTTCAGGCGGTCCACGAGGCTTATAAACGGGAGCAAAATTCCGCGGCAAAAGACGCGATCGCGCAAATTCTGATCAATTCCCGTATGTGTGCCCAGGGGCACAGACCCATTTGTCAGGACACTGGCATCGTTACGGTGTTCATGAAAATTGGTATGGACGTCCAGTGGGATGCCAATATGTCGGTCGCGGATATGGTCAATGAAGGCGTGCGCCGCGCCTATACCAATCCCGACAATATACTGCGTGCCTCAATTCTCGATGATCCCGCCGGGGGGAGAAAGAATACCGGGGACAATACCCCCGCGGTGATCCATATGGAGGTCGTGGAGGGCGATTCGGTGGATGTGCAGATTGCCGCCAAGGGTGGCGGGTCTGAAAACAAATCCAAACTCGTGATGCTCAATCCCTCCGATAGTATTGTCGACTGGGTAGTCAAGACCGTGCCCACCATGGGGGCGGGGTGGTGCCCACCGGGCATGTTGGGGATTGGCATTGGCGGCACCGCCGAAAAGGCTGCACTGATGGCCAAAGAAGCCCTGATGGAACCGATCGATATCCATGATTTGCGCAAAAAAGGCCCGGCGAACAGGGTGGAGGAATTGCGTCTGGAAATAATGGATGCAGTAAACAAGCTGGGTATTGGCGCCCAGGGTCTGGGTGGCTTGACCACTGTGATGGATGTCAAAATCAAGGACTATCCCACCCATGCCGCCTCTTTACCGGTGGCGATGATTCCCAATTGCGCCGCCACCCGACACGCGCATTTTGTTCTCGACGGCTCCGGCCCCTCCCTGCAAACGCCGCCAGATATTGACGACTGGCCCGATATTACCTGGGAGGTCGGGGAGGATGTGCGCCGCGTGAACCTCAATACAGTGACCCGCGAGGAGGCGGTCCAATGGCAGCCCGGCGATACTATATTGCTCTCGGGAAAAATGCTCACGGGTCGCGATGCCGCACACAAGAAGATGAAAGAGCTGATTGAAAGCGGCGAGGGCCTGCCAGCTGAAGTCGACCTGAAAGGGCGCTTTATCTACCACGTGGGTCCCGTGGATCCGGTGCGGGACGAGGTGATGGGCCCTGCCGGACCCACTACCGCCACCCGCATGGATAAGTTTACCGATTTTATTCTGGAGCAGACCGGTTTGTTGGGCATGATCGGTAAAGCGGAACGCGGTCCGGTGGGTATCGCTGCAATTAAAAAGCACGGTGCCGTGTATTTAATGGCGGTAGGCGGTGCGGCATACCTGGTATCGAAAGCGATTACGTCCGCCCGGGTGGTCGCCTTTCCCGAGATGGGCATGGAAGCCATCTATGAATTCGAAGTAAAGGATATGCCCGTCAGCGTGGCGGTGGATGCTCGCGGTAACTCGGTTCATGAAATTGGCCCCAAAATCTGGCGGAAGAAAATCGAAGAGCAGGCGATTGAGCTTGCCTGATACTTTTTATTGGCACGATTACGAAACCTTTGGCACCGACCCCTCCCGGGATAGAGCGGTGCAATTTGCCGGCCTGCGTACCGATCTAGAGCTGAATATCATTGGTGAGCCTCTGGTCATTTACGCGCGTCCTGCCGATGACGTATTACCCCATCCCCAGGCATGCCTGATCACCGGCATTAGCCCGCAAAAGGCGCTTAGCGAGGGCTTGCCCGAGCACGAATTTATTGGGCTGATACACGAGCAACTCGCGCGGCCAGGTACCTGTGGTGTCGGTTATAACTCCCTGCGCTTTGACGACGAGGTTACCCGCTATACCCTGTATCGAAACTTTTTTGATCCCTACGCTCGGGAGTGGCAGAACGGCAACTCGCGCTGGGATATCATCGACCTGCTGCGCACCGCGTATGCGCTGCGCCCGGAGGGCATCATCTGGCCGGAACGGGAGGGGGGGCTACCCAGTTTTCGATTGGAGGAACTGACTGCCGCCAACGGTATCAGCCATGAGTCTGCCCACGAAGCCCTGTCGGATGTGTATGCCACCATTGCCATGGCCCGGCTGGTAATGGAAAAGCAGCCGCGGCTGTATGACTATGTGCTGAGGCATAAAGATAAGCGCTCGGTGATGGCGCAATTGGACATCGCCGCGATGAAGCCGGTTTTGCACGTGTCGGGTATGTTCGGCGCCGCCCGCCACAGCATAGCCCTGGTTGTCCCGCTGGCCATGCACCCGGTGAATAAAAATGAGGTGATTTGTTTCGACCTCGATGCCGATCCCCAGAGCCTGTTTGATTTGCCCGTGCAGCAATTACAGGAGCTGCTCTATACCCGAACGGAAGATCTGCCCGAGGGAACGCAACGCCTCGGCTTCAAATCCATTCATATCAATAAGTGCCCGATTATTGTGCCCGCCAAGATGGCTGATCCCGCGACTGCTGAGCGTTTGGGCATCAGTGGCGAGCGCTGTCGTGCGCACCTGACTACCCTGCGTGAGCATCGTTCGTTAGATCCGGCGGGCTTCAGCAAAAAAATTCAGGCGGTGTACGCGGGTCGCAAGTTCGATCAGCAAGCTGACCCCGATCGTATGCTCTATTCGGGAGGGTTTTTCTCCAATAGTGATCGCCGCATAATGGATCAGGTTCGAAATAGCAACGCCGATGAGCTGGCATCTACCAGTTTTGCATTCGAGGATAGCCGCTTGCCTGAAATGCTGTTTCGCTATCGCGCGCGCAATTTTCCGGATAGTTTGACGCCGGATGAGAGTGCCCAATGGCAGGAGTATCGATTCTCCTACCTCACCGACCCCGACATGGGGGCGAGTATTTGTATGGGGCAGTACCAGCAGGAGATTGAGGAGCTGCTTGCTGGGGAGGGTCTTTCAGACGCGCAGAGAAAGTTGCTGGAGCAGTTGTTGGAGTATGGTGATTCACTGCTGGATTAAAACGCTAATTCGCGAAGCAAGCTGAGCCATCGAAAGCCTTGCAGGCCCGTCAACAGCCATGGAAGCTGGGGGCGGCCATCCGCGTGCCGAGCGCCACAGGGACGTGCTTGAGCGTGTCCTGCAAGGCTTTCGATGGCTCGGCTTGCGATTCCTTGGCGAATTAGCGTTTTAATCCAGCCGGCGGAAACTGTTGAATCTTCAGGTCAACGGCACCACCCATTTGGTATTAAGCACATGGGCAGAAACCACATCGGCCTTTATAATAAGGCGCAATGACCTGGAGTAGCGCAGCGTGAAATTTGCCGGTAGTCACATCCTGTCCGTACAACAATTCGAACGATCCGATGTTGAGCAACTATTCGGTGTGGCCGACAACATGATGCCCTACGCCCAGCGGCGCCGCAGAACCCGGGTTCTCGATGGTGCTATTTTGGGCTCGATGTTCTTCGAGCCCAGCACCCGAACCCGGATCAGTTTTGGCAGTGCTTTTAATTTGTTGGGCGGGGAGGTGCGCGAAACCACGGGCTTCGAAAACTCGGCGATCGCCAAGGGCGAGTCCTTGTATGACACTGCGCGGGTGCTCAGCGGTTATTCCGATGTGATCGTTATGCGGCATCCGGCGGTGGGTTCCGTTGCCGAGTTTGCGGCGGCGAGCCGGGTGCCGGTGATAAATGGGGGTGATGGCAGCAACGAGCACCCCAGTCAGGCCTTGTTGGACCTGTATACCATCAAGAGCGAATTATCCGGTCGCGGTCGTGGCATAGATCAGTTGCGTATTGCCATGGTGGGCGACCTGCGCTACGGTCGTACGGTTCACTCCCTGTGTCGGTTGCTGTGTTTGTTCGCCGATATTCAGCTGGTGCTGGTGTCGCCACAGGAGTTGAGTATGCCCAAGGAAATTGTGGCGGAGTTTCGCAGCGCCGGCCACCAGGTGGTGGAATCTGACGAGTTGGAGGTGAGCATTTCCCACGTGGATATTGTGTACTCGACTCGGATTCAGGAGGAGCGGTTTACCTCCCAGAAAGAAGCCGACCTCTACCGTGGCCGCTTCCGGCTTAATCAGAGCGTGTATACCCGCCATTGCGAGCCCAATACCGTCATCATGCACCCCTTGCCAAGAGATTCCCGGGAAAATGCCCGGGAATTGGACGATGACTTGAATGATAATCCGAACCTGGCGATTTTTCGCCAAACCGACAACGGGGTGCTGGTGCGTATGGCCCTGTTTGTGTTGATTTTGGACGTCGTCGATCAGGTTGATCAGCACGCTAGCGACGTCAACTGGTACACCGACCGGCGGTTCTAGCGCCCGCACTTCATATGACCTCCACCGACAACCCCGATCAGCCCAGCGCGCAAGTCCCTGCACCGTCTAAGGCACCCGGCCTACTGCGCTCCAGCGCGATTGTAGGTTGCATGACCATGTTGTCGCGGATTCTGGGACTGCTGCGCGATGTTGTTTTTGCCGCATTTATCGGCGCCGGCGACAACGCGGATGCGTTCTTCGTGGCCTTTAAGATACCGAATTTTCTGCGCAGGCTCTTTGCCGAGGGCGCCTTTGCCCAGGCGTTCGTACCGGTGCTGGCCGATTACAAGGCGCGCGGCAGTACGGAGGCTGTGCAGGCACTGGTGAATCGGATCGCCGGGGTGCTGGGTGGCACACTGATCCTCATAACCGGGCTGACCGTGCTGGCGGCGCCCCTGGTGGCAGCCATTTTTGCGCCGGGGTTCATTGCCGACCCGCACAAATTCGAGCTCACCACACAGATGATTCGCATTACCTTCCCCTATCTATTCCTGATTTCCATGACCGGGTTTTGCGGGGCCATTCTCAACAGCTATGGCCGTTTCAGTGTGCCTGCATTTACCCCGATCTTCCTCAATTTGTCACTTATTGGCGCTGCCACCCTGGCCACGTCCTGGTTTCATCAACCGGTAATTGCCCTGGCCTGGGGCGTATTTCTGGCCGGTGTGATTCAGTTGCTGTTTCAATTGCCCTTTCTGTATAAGCTGGATTTAGTGCCCAGGCCTATATGGGATACTCGCGATGAGGGCGTGAGGCGCATCCTGAAATTAATGGTTCCGGCCCTGTTTGGGGTGTCTGTAAGTCAGGTGAATTTACTGTTGGACACGCTACTGGCCTCATTTTTACCCAGTGGCAGTGTCTCCTGGCTCTATTATTCCGATCGATTGGCCGAGTTGCCGCTGGGTGTATTTGGTATCGCGATAGCGACGGTTATTTTGCCCAATCTGTCTGCCCATAAAGCGGCCGCACGTGAGGAGCAATTCAGGCAGACACTGGATTGGGCGGCCCGCGGCGTGCTCATGATCGCTGTCCCTTCAGCGGTGGCCTTGGTGTTACTGGCTGAACCTATTTTAATTACTTTGTTTCAATACAATGCCTTTACCGCCCAGGATGCGGCCATGGCGTCCTGGAGCCTGCGCGCCTACAGCGCCGGCCTGATCGCCTTTATGATGATCAAAGTACTGGCCCCGGGCTTTTACGCCCGGCAGGATATTGCTACCCCCGTGGCGATTGGCATCAAGGCTATGGTTGCCAATATGATTTTGAACTTTCTGTTTGTATTGCCGCTTATGTTGTTCTGGGGAATGGGTCATGTAGGGCTCGCGCTGGCTACGGCTGTGGCGGCCTGGTTAAACGCCGGTCTGTTGCTGCGGGGACTGTTGCGCGAGAAAATATACCACTTTCAGCCTGGCTGGCTGGCGTACTCTACCCGGCTGCTGGCGGCGACCGCGGCGATGGCCGCTGTGGTGCTGTATTTGTCGCCATCGTCCGCCCAGTGGCTGCTCTGGGACTGGTCTGCACGAGCGGCGGAAATGGGGCAGGTCTGCGCCCTGGGAGCCCTGGCCTATGTTCTGGTGCATGTGGTGGCAGGTACCCGCCTGCGGCAGTGGCGAGCGCCGTCCGCCGGATTGTAACTTTGTGCCAAATAGTCGCCTCCCAGCCCGGACGCCCATAGGCTAAGGCCGCGTATTTCGATATACTTGGCCGTTTGATTGATACAGTTGTCCCTGATCCATGGAGCTCATACGAGGCCTACACAATTTGCGGCCCAGACACCGCGGTTGCGTTGCGACCATCGGTGCCTTCGACGGTATTCATCGTGGGCATCAGGCGGTCATTCAGCAATTATTGGGAAAGTCCCTCGAGTTGGCCCTGCCCTCGGTTGTCATTGTATTTGAGCCTCTGCCCAGGGAGTATTTCGCCCCTTTGAACGCGCTGGCCAGATTGACCAGTTTTCGGGAGAAATTTCTGGCACTGGAGGCTTTGGGGGTAGATCGAATACTGCGTATACGCTTTACCGAGCACCTGCAAACGATGTCTGCGCAGAACTTCATCGATACCATATTCGTTGAGGGTCTGGCTGTTGCCCATATTGTGTTAGGCGATGATTTCCGCTTTGGCAAAGACCGGGAGGGCGATCTGGCGTTGATGGTAGAGCAGGGCGCGCGCTATGGGTTTGAGGTAGAACCCACCAATACCTGCGCCTCTGGAGGGGAGCGGGTGAGCAGTACGCGTATCCGGCAGGCGCTGGCCAATGCGGAGTTCGGGCTTGCCGAGAATTTACTGGGGCGGCCCTATAGCATCTCGGGAAAAGTGGTATACGGTCGTCAGTTGGGTCGTACCCTCGGTTTTCCTACGGCCAATCTCGATTTGCAGCGCCTGCGAGCCCCCCTGTCAGGGGTCTACGCCGTCGAAGTAAACGGCTCGGGTTTAGGGGGTGTGGCAGCTGTTGCCAATGTCGGCACCCGGCCTACCGTAAATGACAGCATTGAGGCCAATCTGGAAGTGTACGTGCTCGATGGCGAATTCGACCTCTACGGAAAACGCATTGAAGTGGTTTTTCGCCATAAACTGAGGGAAGAGCAAAAGTTTGGATCGATCGATGAACTGAAGAGAAACATAGCAAGGGATGTAGAAAATGCACGGAGCTGGTTTGCACAATGAGTGATTACAAAAAGACCCTGAATTTGCCGAAAACGGCTTTTCCCATGAAGGCCAGCTTGGTGCAGCGCGAGCCGTTGCGCCTCAAGCAATGGCAGGAGATGGGCTTGTACGAAAAAATACGCGAGGCGAGCGCAGGTCGCCCCCAGTTCATTCTCCACGATGGACCGCCCTACGCCAATGGCAATCTGCACGTGGGTCATGCGGCCAATAAAATACTGAAGGACATTATTATCAAATCCAAGACATTCAGTGGATTTGATTCGCCTTATGTCCCCGGTTGGGATTGTCATGGTTTGCCAATTGAATTGAACGTAGAAAAGAAAGTTGGCAAACCGGGGGTAAAGATTTCGCCGGCGGAATTTCGGACGAAATGCCGGGAGTACGCCGCCAGGCAGGTGGATGGTCAGCGCGAAGATTACATTCGTATGGGTGTATTTGGGGACTGGTTTAATCCCTACCTGACCATGGATTTCGCCTACGAGGCCAATATCGTCCGCACACTGGCGCGCATTATCGAAAATGGCCACCTTCACAAGGGCTCCAAACCGGTGCACTGGTGCATGTCCTGTGGCTCGGCATTGGCGGAGGCGGAAGTTGAATATCAGGACAAGGAATCTCCCGCTATCGACGTGGCCTTTGCCGTTGTTGATAGCGCTGCTTTTAACAAAGCATGCGGCAGTGAATATGCCGGTGAAATTGTCGTTCCTATCTGGACGACTACGCCCTGGACGCTGCTCGCAAACCGGGCTGTTAGCCTGCACCCCGAGTTGGCATATGTGCTGATTGAGGGCGAGGGCAGGGCGCTACTAATTGCTGAGGCGTTGGCGGAAACCTGCGCCGCTCGCTATGGTCTGCAAGCGCTGAAAGTGTTGGGTGGCGCTAAGGGTTCAGCCCTGGAAAACCTGTTGCTGCAGCACTGCTTCCTGGATCACCAGGTGCCCATTATCCTTGGCGATCACGTGACCACCGAAGCTGGCACCGGGGCCGTACACACCGCCCCTGGCCACGGCCAGGACGACTTTATCGTGGGCAAAAAATATGGCCTGGAGGTATACAATCCGGTGGGCGGCAACGGTGTTTTTCTGCCTGAGACAGAGTTTTTTGCCGGTCAACACGTATTCAAGGCGAACCCCTTAATCGTCGACTTGCTGCGCGAGCGTGGAATGCTATTGCATTTTGAGCCCTATCAGCACTCTTATCCGCACTGCTGGCGCCACAAGACACCTATTATCTTCCGCGCTACGCCCCAGTGGTTTATCAGCATGGAAAAAAATGGCCTGTTGGATCAGGCGAAGGCAGCGGTTGAGGAGGTGGAGTGGATTCCCGGATGGGGCAAGGCGCGCATTGACGCCATGCTGGGAAGCCGTCCCGACTGGTGTATTTCCCGGCAGCGTACCTGGGGTGTCCCCATTACCCTGTTCGTCCACAAAGAATCGGGAGAATTGCACCCCGATACAACCCAGTTGATGGAGCAGGTGGCGCAGCGTATAGAACAGCGTGGTATTGAGGCATGGTTTGATCTGGATATAAGCGAGCTACTGGGTGAGCAGGCGGGCGATTACGAGAAGGCTACTGACACGCTGGACGTCTGGTTTGATTCCGGCGTTACCCACGCCTGTGTATTGCGAGAGAGGCAGGGGCTGCGTTCTCCGGCTGATCTTTATTTAGAGGGCTCTGATCAACACAGGGGCTGGTTTCAGTCATCTCTGCTAACCGGTATTGGCGCTTTTGGACAGGCGCCCTACAAAGGCGTATTGACGCACGGTTTCACGGTGGACAGTGATGGCCGCAAGATGTCGAAATCCATTGGCAATATTCTGCCGGCAAAAACTGCATTGAATGATTTGGGCGCGGATATTTTACGGCTGTGGGTGGCGGCGACCGACTATCGCGGCGAGATGACCGTGGGTGATGAGGTATTCAAGCGCACCGCGGACGCCTATCGACGCATTCGCAATACCGCGCGCTTTCTGTTGTCGAACCTGGACGGTTTTGACCCGGCTACCGATGCTCTGGAGTTCACCGAGTTACTCTCGCTGGATCAATGGGCGATTGACAGGGCAGCTGCGATGCAGCGAGAGCTCTCTGCGGCATATGCTTCCTACCAGTTCCACATCATTTATCAAAAGCTACACAATTTCTGTGCGGCGGACCTTGGCGGTTTTTACCTTGATGTTATCAAGGACCGTCTGTATACCACGGCGGCGGGTAGTAGAGCGCGCCGATCGGCGCAGACGGCGATGTATCACATCTGCGAGGCTCTGGTGCGTTGGATGGCGCCAATCCTGAGCTTCACAGCGGAAGAGGTGTGGGAAAATCTTCCCGGTGATCGCAACGAATCAGTTTTCCTCAACCAGTGGTATGAGGGCCTGAACTCCTTACCCTCCAGTGAGGCGATGGGCAGCGAATACTGGGAGCGGGTAATGTCGGTGCGCGCCGCGGTGAACAAAGAGATGGAAGCCCAACGCGCGGCGGGTGTCCTGCGAGGATCGCTGGATGCGCAAATCACCCTGTACTGCGATGAAGAGCTGTTGCAATGCCTGGCAGCCCTGGAGGATGAGCTGCGCTTTGTGCTGATCACATCCGCGGCTTCATTGGCGCCCCTGAGTGATGCGGGAGAGGCGGCCAGCACAGATATCGCCGGATTGCGCTTGTCGGTTAGCGTGGCCCAGGCGGAGAAATGTGAACGCTGCTGGCACAGGCGCCCCGAGGTTGGTGATGCTGCGAACCATCCAACTATTTGTACACGCTGCGTGGAGAATATAGAGGGTGCCGGTGAACAACGCCACTTTGCATAGTGACGGGCGCAACGGCAAGCTGGCCCTGTGGTGGTACGCGCTGGCTGTCGCCGTTGTCTTGCTGGATCATTACACCAAAGGCCTGGCCACTGGGGAATTGGTGTATGGCCGCCCGGTGCCATTGCTCAGTTGGTTTAATCTGACGTTACAGCATAATACGGGGGCGGCTTTTAGTTTTCTCAATAGTGCAGCCGGCTGGCAGCGATATTTCTTTACTATTGTGGCGAGTGTTATCAGCGCGGGGCTGGCGGTCTGGCTCTATCGGATGCCCCAGCACCAGCGTTTGCTGGCGCTCAGCCTGGGCCTTATTCTGGGCGGTGCACTGGGCAATCTGTGGGATCGAATTTCATTGGGTTACGTGGTGGATTTTATTTCAGTACATTATCGGGAACACTACTTTCCCGCCTTTAATATCGCCGATTCAGCCATATCCGTGGGCGCGGCGCTAATGTTGTTGGACAGTTTTTTCGGTGGAGAAAGTGCCGAAGGCAGCGAACAGGAGTCGTCGCAGTGAAACCCATTGCAGCGCCTGTCGGCGAGGGTACGCGAGTTGTGGCCAATTTTTCCCTGAGCCTGGAAGATGGTTCAGTGGTGGATTCCAATTTCGGTGGCGATCCTGTTGAATTTGTCATTGGCGATGGCAATTTGCTGCCGGGTTTTGAACGGCAGTTGTTCGGCATGTCCGCGGGGGAGCGACAGATTTTTACCGTGTTGCCAGAGCATGCCTTTGGTCAGCCCAACGACAACAATGTGCAGATAATTTCGCGCAAGGAATTCGATGACGACATGGAGTTGGAAATAGGTTTACTATTCTCTTTTGCCGACGCGGCGGGAGGTGAACTGCCCGGCATGATTATTTCATTCGACGGTGACGATGTTGAGGTCGATTTTAATCATCCCCTGGCGGGGCGCACGATTTTGTTCGATGTGCTTGTTCACCGGGTTGAACCTGCGGAGTTGCACTGATGCCTAATCTCAGACCGAGCGACCAGCTATGAATATTCAATTGGCAAATCCACGCGGCTTCTGCGCCGGTGTCGACCGGGCAATCGATATTGTTAACCGGGCGCTGGACGTGTTTGGCTCACCTATTTATGTGCGTCACGAGGTGGTGCATAACAAGTTTGTGGTAGAGAACCTGCGTCAGCGCGGGGCAATATTTGTTGAAGAATTGTGTGAAGTGCCGGACGACTGCATTGTGATATTCAGTGCCCACGGTGTCTCCCAGGCGGTGCGCAGAGAAGCCGAGAAACGCAGCCTGAAGGTATTTGATGCCACCTGCCCCCTGGTGACCAAGGTACACATCGAAGTTGCGCACTACAGCTCGCAGGGTCGAGAGTGTATATTGATTGGCCACAAGGGCCACCCGGAGGTGGAGGGGACGATGGGCCAGTACGAGAGCAGCAAGGGCGGCCAGATTTACCTGGTGGAAGATGAAGAACAGGCCAGCGCACTGCAGGTACGCCATCCCCACGAGCTGTCTTATGTCACCCAGACCACGCTATCGATGGATGATACCGCGCGGGTTATCAATACGCTGCGGGGGCGTTTCCCTGATATAGAGGGGCCGCG
>SMVB01032575.1_pt1 | contig 30152 bp, 29 predicted proteins | sample 2456461 | NCBI WGS metagenome assembly SMVB01 (sample SAMN11095934, study PRJNA526329) | marine sediment metagenome | biome: Marine sediment; feature: Surficial sediment; material: Deep marine sediment; isolation source: Hadal surficial sediment | place: Pacific Ocean | collected 2014-05 | depth... | reverse complement strand
CGTTGTTAGCTTGGCGTATCCAGCCATGGCCGAGAATTCTGTTACTGGGCGCCGGACCCGATGCCGTACCCGTCGTGCAGCTAGCCAGTACTATGGGCTGGGAAATTACCGTCGCAGATCATCGCTTACACTACATTGAATCAGGTCAATATGATGCTGCAGATAGACTGCAATTAGTCGACCCGGCAAAAATCATTCAGCAGTTACCGCTCAAGCTATATTCAGCTATCGTCGTCATGAGCCACCATATTGATACCGACCGCACTTACCTGCAACAACTGTCTGACAATGCGATCAACGGGCTATGCTATATCGGCATACTCGGACCTGCTGCGCGCCGGGCAAAATTACTGAGCGAACTTGACATGAGTGATACAGATTTCGCCGACCGCCTGCATGGGCCAGTTGGACTGGATATAGGCAGCGATTCACCGGAAACCATTGCGCTTTCACTCATTAGCGAAATCCAGTCGGTTCTCAGCTCAGCGTAAAAACTGAATGGTTAACACCCTGCAGGGTATGATGGCCCTGTACGCCGGACCCTAAACAAGAAAAATGGATAATAAAAAAGTTGCACAGCCAGATTCATTCCGCATTGATGTCAGCGTGGCAGAGAGCCTTATATATGAGGTGATGCCGGCCTATGACAGCGAATTAGTCCAACTGGCTGATGCGACCGGGCAGATACTGCGACAAAAAATAGTCGCTGAACGCGATCAGCCGCCCTTTAACCGCGCCACCATGGACGGTATTGCCATTAGCAGCAGCGCACTTCTCAAGCAGACGCGGCAGTTTGGAATTGCCGGCATACAGGCTGCCGGGCAGCCGGCACAGCAGCTGGTCTCAGCTGATGAATGCTTTGAAGTAATGACTGGCGCGGTGCTGCCCGCTGGAACAGATACCGTTATACCCGTCGAACGGATTAATGTAAGTGGCGAAGCCGCCCAACTGGAACAGGGTTATACCCCTGAACCAGGGCAGTTTGTACATTTGCAGGCATCAGACCATGCACAAGGCGATACCCTCCTTGAACCTGGTGTGCCTATCCAGGGGCCCGAAATGGCAATACTGACTGCAGCCGGCAGCGCCCAGGTTGAAATCACCCGCTCACCCGGTATTGCTGTTATCTCCACCGGCGATGAACTGGTTGATGTTGGCACGGATATTGCGGAATTCCAGATTCGTTCATCAAATGACCGCGCCATAGAAACCTGCCTGCACCTGCATGGCTACAGCCGCACCATCCGCAGTCAGCTGCCCGATGATCCCGAGTCACTGCGCAGCCAAATCCAGGCGCTGCATGAGGAAAATGATGTGCTGATTTTAAGTGGCGGGGTATCAATGGGAAAATATGATTACATCCCGGCCATTCTTAAAGAACTTGGCATCCGCGTCGTGTTTCACAAAATTCTGCAGCGCCCCGGGCTCCCCATGTGGTTTGGAGTAAGTGCGGACAACAAACCTGTATTCGCCTTGCCTGGCAATCCGGTATCAACAATTGTGTGTTGTATACGCTATGTCATACCCGCGCTTTTTCGCGCAGTGGGCAAAATTACCACTCAACCCGAACGGGTAAAGCTGAGCGAAGCTGTTCATTTCAATGCTGATCTGACGTGGTTCCTGCCCGTCAAACTACATTGGGATAACGACGGCACCGCGCTGGCAACACCTCGCCCCACCCATACATCGGGAGATTTTATAGGCTTGCGCAATACCGATGGCTTTATCGAATTACCGCGGGGCACTGATGTCTTTCCGGCAGGATTTACGGCAACCCTCTATCGCTGGTAACTAATTGAACCTGTAAACTGGATGCATATCATGATTCGTATGCCCAAAATAAAAAGCATAATGACCGCCTTCCCCTTTTCTATCAGTATCGGGGCCCCCATCAACGAAGCTATCGCTTTTATGCGCAAAAAACAGATTCGGCATTTACCGGTTACCGACAACGGCAAACTGGTCGGCGTGGTCTCAGACCGGGATATAAAGCTGGTTCTTGGACCAGATTTCGCCTACCCCAACCCGGATGAACTGACTGTCGGCGAGGCCATGATCCGTGAGTCCTACATTGTTGATTTGGATGAAAGGGCCGACATAGTGCTGGAACATATGGCAGAGCACCATAAGGGCTCCGCCGTTGTTACACGGCATGGCAAACTGGCCGGCATGTTCACAACCTCCGATGCCTGTCGGGAATACGCCAATCTTCTGCGCGAGCAATTTCGGCGCGCCGGTGGCGGGAATGCCGCCTGACAATTCCACCCACATCCCGGACTAAACACAATACCGCCACCTATGGGACAATGCGCCAGTACTCTTTGCGCAACCCAAACTCACTATGGCTCACGACAACAATAGCAACCGGGAATTTATTCCTCTTAATATTGCGATTCTGACCATCTCGGACAGCCGCACCGAAGCGACCGATAAATCCGGTGCACTGCTTTGCGAACGACTGACCGCAGCGGGCCACAAGCTGGCAGATAAAAAAATAGACCCCGATGACATCTACCGCATACGGGCCACCGTGGCGAAATGGATCGCCACACCTGAAATCCAGATTGTAATAACCACTGGCGGCACCGGAGTCACCGGCAGGGATGGCACGCCTGAAGCGATCACACCATTACTCGATAAAATGGTTGAGGGGTTTGGCGAGATGTTTCGAGCCATATCCGTAAAGGAAATCGGCATGTCAACTTTACAGTCGCGCTGCCTTGGCGGTGTGGCTAACGGCACCTATGTATTTTGTCTGCCGGGATCAACAGGCGCCTGCAAAACTGGCTGGGACGGTATATTGGCATCACAACTCGATTACCGCACCCGTCCGTGTAACCTGGCAGAAATGCTCCCGAGACTGACCGAAACCTGAGGCATCGAAAATGGCTACAACAAGTAATCTCGAAGTACACCAGTTCCCGTGCCTGGAGGATAACTACGGCTATTTACTGCATGACCCTGATTCAGGCTACACAGCATCAATCGATACACCCGAAGCCACCGCGATTGAGCATGCACTGCAAGAGAAAGGCTGGCGGTTAACGCATATTTTTAATACCCACCATCATTTTGATCATGCGGGTGGCAACCTTGAACTCAAGGAAAAAACAGAGGCGGTCATCATCGGCTCGCGCAATGATGCCAAGCGCATTCCTGGCATCGATATACATGTAGGTAACCAGGACATCTACCGATTTGGCAAGCACGAGATGACCACGTTTGAAACGCCTGGGCATACCAGCGGCCATATTATTTTTTATTTCGCTGCTGCCGGTATCGCATTTGTCGGCGACACCCTGTTTGCACTGGGCTGCGGCCGCCTGTTCGAGGGCACCCCCGAGCAAATGTGGAATTCCTTTCAGAAAATTCTGCAACTACCTGATGAAACACTGGTTTTTTGCGCACACGAGTACACTGAGGCAAACGCTGAATTCGCAATAACCGTGGAGCCCCAGAACAACGACCTGATTGAGCGCACGGCAGAAATCAAGCGACTGCGTGCGGCCGGGCAGCCAACGATTCCCACCAATGTAGGCCTGGAGCGCAAAACCAACCCGTTCATGCGCGTTGCCAGCCAGGACCTGCGGAAAACCATAGGCTTGCCGGATGCCCCCGATGCCGAAGTCTTTGCGGAACTACGCCGCCGCAAAGACAACTTCTGAGCCTGGCGTGCAGGATGAAGCGCAAATCACCTGCCCTTTTTGCTGGGAAAACCTGACCATCCTGCTGGACCTGTCATTGCCCGACCAGGACTATATAGAAGATTGCCAGGTCTGCTGCCAACCCATCCGCATCCACTACACCAGCAATGCTGGAACGCTAATCTCGCTGGACGTTGCGCAAGACAGTTAAAGCGCAGGTACCCGGGCGCCTGCGCCCTGAAAATACCTGCTAGGAACCAATCAGTCATTGGTGTAACATGCGCGGCCTTCACTAATCTGCTGGCCTAAGCCACAGGAAGCAAGGACAATCAGGCTATACCACGCGCCCGTAGCTCAGCTGGATAGAGTACTCGGCTACGAACCGAGCGGTCGGGAGTTCGAATCTCTCCGGGCGCGCCAATCTTGCGAGTGATTACACTCGCGAATCTAAGGGTCGCCGCAGGCGACACCGATAGACTTAAGGGTTTACCTCATTAGGTAAGCCCTTTTTTATTTGCCCCATAGATGGGTATTTGTCCCATAGATTAAAGAATAACGCTCGCAGCGTCAGCTGCGTCCAGCGACCAGAGGGAGCGCTTGATGCACTTGTTATGCGCCAAAACGGGATCGCATTCACGCCGATGCCTCCAGGATGGGGCGGAGATCCTCCAGCTTGTCAAAAAGGTGCCAGATGTAGTTCTGCGTACCATTGACTCTGTGAGGATGAAGATCAGCGAGAGCCGGATCTTTGCAGTAACTATCAAATGCTTCCTTCGACGCCCACTCGACGAGGATAAGTACAGCTCTCGGCGCGACATCCCCGGTTATCGCCTCCCGGAACTTTCCTAGCGCAATGACGCGCCCGCCATGGGCCTGGACCTCTCCAGCCGAACGCCGGGAATATGCCAGGTACTCATTTCGATCCGCGACATCGAAAAGGTTAAGTGCGTATACAGGCATAAGTGGTCTCCTATCTATCCTAACGGCGCCTAACGCCTTGGGCAGGGGCGTGCCGTCAGGCACGTCCCGCGAATGAAATGAGCAGCTTGCCCCAACTAGCCTAAATGACTTGACTCGGGATCACAGTCACTGGTTAGGTGCACAAGTTTTGACCAGCCATATAATGAATATATCTTCCATACACTCGCAAATGTATTTTTCCATACTCAGATGTTCACCAATCACAAAGAAAGCAGTCCTATCCTGTAGTTTTTATGTCGCATCAATTCCATAACAAGAAAATAGTTCCAACCATAATATCCCAGCTTTATGATCGGCCTGCATTAGCAGCCAACACAGAGTTTTGCCGGTTAAACATAAGTGTATTTGATCAGTATTTTTTTAACTCCATCTAAAAATTCTTTATGGAACTTTGCAAAATAGTTCTAACTTAATAATTCAACCATCTGCCATGCTAATCCGAAACTGGGAGATAGGCATGAGCCAGTATTCAACTGCAGAGATTTTGATAGCCGCGCTTCTGATATGGGGTGTAGCCATATCTGCCGCGATGTGGGCCCGCTTTAAACATGTTGGCCAAGCACTGACCCAACCAGTCTCACTTTTATTGGCTGGCGGTATATGGCTGGCAATATTTATGATTCTGGCCAGTGGGGAAAGACACGCCAGTGACACGACCACTGCTGGAATATTTCTTGTTGCGCTGGCTTGCTATTCGATCCTGCGAATGGGCAACAGCCCCTCCACAGCACAGGACCCTGAAACTACAAAGCAGGCAATCAACCAGTCCACAACCGGGGGGCTCGAAAACGGGCTGCTAATTTCAATTTCCCTGGGTGTATTTATTTTTGCTTCCCAGTTTTACGGCCTCGATAGTAATAGCAATGGCAGTGACCGACTGACCTCAATACCAATAGCAAACAGCCAGTTATCAGATGAAGAGATAGAGGATGTACTCAATGCCGCTGTATCACGCAAAGCAGCTCGAGAGCAGGCGGAACTGCTTTACAACACCAGCCAGCAACCCACCGCAAATACATCTGAACAAAAAGCTATTCGCCTGGAAGATGGCTGGAACATATCGCTATTTCATTACCATCAAAGTAGCGACCGCGTTCAGATAGAAGCAGTTACCACCCAAACCAGGGACAGCATGACTGCACGCGGTGACAGCACCTTGAAATCATCCCCTGATACCTGGCACCAGATACCTAACGTCAAAGTAATTGCCTACCCTGACGTAACGCCTGCCACCTGGATCGAAGTCGAACTCTCACAAGCAGATATCAACACACTCAGGTTCGCAGCCGAAACAGGTGCCATTTCAATTTATTCAGAATAGGAATCATCTGGCAGGCACTATCGATCAGGATTTCAACCTCTACAGTCTAAATATAACTGTTGACCTGCCCTTAGCTGACGGCGGCGGCACTTGCGCAGAGCTCGTCGAACCCACGACAGATTATTTAGGGCTGGCATTCCTGGAGACCGACAATCCAGACCATGGAGGACAGGCTGTGCTCACCCTCCAGATAGATAATGGCGCCAATATCACCACCCAGATACTGTTGCGATAATGCATCAACCACTGCACCAACAAAATACAGACTGGCGGATGAGGCCACAACTGTCGAATGCACCCCTGATGAATTTTGTTACGCAGTTGGCAATATATGGCTGCCCCGCATAATCTGCTGGCATATAGAAAACTATAGTTTTCACGACTAAGTAATTTCCACAAAAAGCTGCGTATTTCCCCCAAAGCACATATTCCAGGCGCCTGTTTTTTCGAGTGTTTGCAACTGTCATACTACTGCCTGACATTTCAATGACAAAGCTGTGACAAAGCGGCTAAACGTTATCGCTATAAAATGCCCATGCAAGTACGCGACATGAACCTGGTACACCACCTCAAACACGGGCCGACGGAATCCCTGCATTTCGCCGAACCCCATCTGTTCCATGTGGACACGTGCCAAAGACAAATATGGATCACTGATCACGAGCCAGCCACTTCTGGCCGCGATGTAAATACCTATGCTGGCGAAGCCGCATATGAAATGCTGTTGTCCATCGCCTGCGGCCTGGAAAGTCGTGTTATCGGTGAAACAGAAATCTTTGCGCAGCTAAAGAATGCCTGGCGTAAATATCATGAGTCATCTCAGGGCCACGCGGATACAGACCCCCTGCTGACCGCATTGTTTGAAGACACTAAATTTATCCGCAGCAACTACATTTCGGGTATGGGCGGCCAGTCTTATGGGACTCTTATAAGGAAATGCGTTAAGCCGGCTGATGGCAGTCACTTTCTGATCGCGGGGACGGGCGAACTTGCCGCAACAATTGCGCCGCTATTAACAAACTGGCAGCTAACGCTGATGAATCGCTCCGTCAACAAGGCGCATAAGCTGGCGCAAAGCCTTACCAATAAGGGCGCAGACGTTGTGGTGTTTACCCCTGCTTCGGCAAATCTGCTTGCACCCCATCTTTCGGTAACTGACATTATTGTCTGTCGGCCTTTCGATGCAGCTACAGATCAGCGCCTTGCTCGCCTGCCAGCACTCAGAAGCTTTGTACACCTGGGCGCATCCCGCGAGAACCTCGCCGCACTTTCCTTTGCAAAACATATCAACACGATAGGACTCGATGATATATTTGCGCTGCAAGCAGCTCAGGATGAGCTGCGTAAAATCCGGGTGACACGGGCCCGGCAAGCATGCAGGGAACGAGCAATACTTCGTGGCCTTGGCGCATCAATTACTCTCCCGCATGGCTGGGAAGATCTCGCAGCTTTTGGTTAATCCTGATGAACAAGACTCTCAAACTGGGAACACGTCGATCCCTGCTGGCTATTGCCCAAAGTCGCGGCATCGCACGTCGTATTGAGCGAGCGAACCCCGGCATCAAGGTTGAACTGGTCGGAATCGAAACCCAGGGCGACCGGATACTGGATGTACCACTCAGCAAAATGGAGGGTAAGGAATTTTTTGTTGCGGAGTTGGATGCCGCTCTGGCCGCAGCGGAGGTAGACCTTACGGTTCACTCCATGAAGGATTTGAGCCTTGATCGCCCTGCTGAATTTGTACTCGCTGCAATCCCCCCGCGTGAAAACCCGCGTGATGTCATTTTATTTGCTGCCGATATAGTGGACAGATTAAAAAATGCTGATCCCATCCGCCTAGGAACATCATCACCGCGCAGGATTGAAAACCTGCCACCGTTCCTGGAAAAAGTATTGCCCAATTTCGGCCAAGCACCACAACTTAGTACTAAAGAAATTCGTGGCAACGTCAATACACGCATCAGCTTCCTGTCACTACCCGATGATGACCCCAAAAAAATTGACGCGGTTGCGCTGGCATTTGCCGGACTAAACCGGCTGTGGGCCGATGCTACGGGCCGGCAGGAACTTAAAGCACTGCTAAGCGGCCTGCGCTGGATGGTGCTGCCTCTGCGCGAATGCCCCAGCGCACCGGCACAGGGTGCGTTAGCCATTGAGTGCCGTGCTGCCGATACCGAAACCCGCGCTTACCTTGGCAAACTACACTGCCCCGCCAGCGCACAGGATGTAGCCCAGGAACGAGAAATTCTCAATGACTGGGGTGGCGGCTGCCATCAGCGCTTTGGCGCAACAGCACTGCATCTCGGCAAACTGGAATCACTCCTGTTTATTCGTGGCAGAAAACCCGATAACACCTACGTTGAGGAAATGCGCTGGCGCCATTCCGGCCTTAAGGTAGCTACACCCGGGTGGGATGGCACTGCATGGCGTAAAGAAGCCTTTACTAACAGCTACTCTGACAATCTGCCTGACCCAACATGGCTGCAGACACCCGGAGCAACCTTTGTTGCACACTCCCGTGCTCTGCCGGCGCACTGGGCAGACGCACTGGCCAATAGCCCACAACGCATCTGGACTTCTGGCACCGGCAGCTGGTACCGACTGGCTGCACAGGGGGTCTGGGTAGAAGGCTGCGCAGAACAGTTCGGCTTTGACGCCCTTATGCCGACACTTGAGCAAGAGCTGCTGCAACTTCCAGGTATCAATAACTGGAATGTATTAACCCATAACGCAGGCCAGGATACCTGGCCCTGTGATAATGTCACGGTCACCTATACCGTGGAGGCTGCCACAGATCTTGGCCCTGACCATCCGGCAATAATAGCGCTACAGGAGGCCCGGTCAGCTTTCTGGAGTAGTGGTTCTCAATTCGAAACCTTTAAAGACTGGATTCCCGATGGCTGCCAGCACGCGTGCCGCTATGGGAAGACTTATCATTCTCTATTGAAAAAAGGCCTGAAAAACCTGACCGTATATCCAAATGCCGAGGAATGGCGCAAACAAGCCCATCTGGAATCAGATCAGCAGGAAATACAATAAAAATGAAACCTCGCAAACAGCAACTTGGATTAAGAAGGCTGCGCCTCAACCCGGCCATCCGCGAATTGACCCGCGAGGTCCGGGTGGCCGCAGAACAATTTATTCAACCGCATTTTGTTGTTGCAGGTATCAGTGAGCGTGAAGCAGTCCCCGGTATGCCCAATATCTACCGCGAAACACCTGCGACCTTGTTACAACAGATTGAAAGCGACCTTGAGGCGGGTGTCAGCAAGATCATTCTTTTTGGCGTACCCAGCGAAAAAGCCACCCATGATTTTGACTTCAGCTTCACGGCCGGACAAGTGGCTGCTATCAAGCAACAGTTTGGCGAGCGCGTCTGGGTTGCCGTGGACATCTGTGTGTGCTCAGCAACGACACACGGCCAGTGCGGAGTTGTAAATGCTGCGGGTGATCTGGTTGAGAATGCTGCAACCGTTGCGGAACTGGCGCGTGCGGCAATTGAATACGCAGCAGCAGGGGCCGACTGTGTCGCGCCCAGTGACATGATGGACGGTCGGGTCAGGGCCATTCGTGAGGCACTGGATAACAGCGGTCACGACCAAACCGTGCTGATGAGTTATTCAGCCAAATTCCATTCCGCCTTTTATGGACCCTTTCGGGGTGCGGCTGACTCCGCACCTGGTGGAGCAATCAAACTGCATGACCGCGCTACCTACCAGATTGACCCGGCCCGACCGCACGATGCGTTGGCCAGCTCGCTGCGCGATGCCGAAGAAGGCGCCGATATCCTCATGGTAAAACCCGGCATGCCCTATCTTGATGTACTTGCAGGGCTTACAGAAGCCATCCCCCTGCCCTGGGCTGTTTACGAAGTCAGTGGTGAGTATGCCGCGATTGAGGCATTGGCCGCACAGGGGCTGGTGAACGCACCGCGCGCACATGTCGAAGCATGGCTGGGATTCGTCCGCGCAGGCGCATCGATCATCATTAGCTACGGTGCCCGATCAGCGCGGCAATGGATAACAGACTACAACCATCAATCATGAATAATCTTAGCAAATCATCACAACTATTTGATCGGTCTAAGAAAGTTACACCCGGCGGGGTGCATTCACCGGTGCGCGCCTTTCAGGGTGTGGGCGGCACACCCCCGTTTATAGACTCGGCCAGCGGCGCGACACTGACCGATGTGGACGGCAACCGTTACCTGGATTTCTGCATGTCATGGGGCCCGCTCATACTGGGCCATCAGGACCCCGACATAGCCAGCGCTGCTATAGCAGCTATCTCCAAAGGCTGCAGTTTTGGTACGGCAGAAGCCAGTTCACTGGCACTCGCGGAACTGATCACCGGGCAGATCCCCTGGGTCGAGAAGGTTCGCTTCGTTAATTCGGGCACCGAGGCAGTGATGTCGGCCATTCGGGTCGCACGCGGTGCCACCGGGCGCAATAAAATCCTCAAATTTGATGGTTGCTACCATGGTCACAGCGACGCGATGCTGGTGCAGGCCGGATCCGGCCTGACAGAAATGGCAACCCCAAATAGCGCCGGAGTACCCGCTGAAACCACCCGGAACACGCTGGTCGCACCCCTGAATGACATTCAGGCCGTCGAAACCATTTTTACAGCCCACGGCACCGACATTGCTGCGGTCATCATCGAACCGGTACCCGCAAATAACGGCCTGCTATTGCAACGGTCCGATTATCTCGACAAATTGATTGCTATCACCCGCTCGCACGGAGCACTGGTTATTTTTGATGAGGTCATTACCGGCTTCAGACTCGCCTTCGGTGGCGCAGCTGAAGTATTTGGCATGGAGCCGGATCTCGTCACTTACGGCAAGATTATCGGCGGCGGATTTCCAGTAGGTGCATACGGTGGTCGCGCTGAACTACTTGACCAGGTGGCACCCAATGGCCCGGTCTATCAGGCAGGCACCTTAAGCGGCAATCCGGTGACAATGAGTGCCGGCCTTGCGGCTGTATCCAAACTGCTGCACGAAAACCCTTACAAGCAACTTGCAGAACGCACCGCGCAGCTGGCTCAGAATATAGAGGCTATTGCCCGCGAAGAATCGGATATACCCGTGACAGTACAGGCACAAGGCTCGTTGTTCTGGATTATTTACGGTGAAATTACGAGCAACGATGGTGCCGTTCGAATACCGGAGCAAATTCCCGCTGCCCACAAAGACTATTTCCGCCAGAGCTTTCACACCCTGCTCAACAATGGCATCTACATGGCTCCCAGCGCATTTGAAGTAGGCTTTCTGTCCACCGCACACAGCAGTGAACAAATGGAAAACTACCTTGGGGCTTTTGGCCATGCCATACGAGAGTTGTCGGCATGAAACAGACGCGCGAGGGTATCGGCTCCCAGATCAGTCGGCAGGTGCGGCTGATGCTGCTCTCACAGATTGTCTGGCTGCTTATGCTACTCAGCTTTTTTACCTGGTGGGGCACGCTGCTCATCCGCCAGGCACAACAGATCGCTGAACTGCAAAGTGCCATCGGACTGGCAACAGAAATTATCAACGCCAACCTCGAAAAGCTCAACCGGATCGTATTCTGGGAAGCAGGCACGATGGTGTTACTGGTCATCATCATCAGCCTCTGCATCCTGTGGATGTTTTTACGGGATGCGCGGCGCACCCGATCTGTACAGACCTTTTTTGCCGGCGTTACACATGAACTCCGCACGCCCATGACCGGGATTCGGCTACAGGCAGAGTCTATCGCTGAAAAAACCACCCCCTCTGACCCCCAGTACAAACTGGTGAACCGACTGCTGGAAGACACAGAAAAACTGGAATCACACCTCGAGCAAACACTGGAGCTGGCGCGTGTTGAAGGTGGCACACCCCCGCAGTTACAGGCTATTAACCTGGAGAATTTTCTACAGCATTTCCTGCGTGACTGGCACTACGCCCATGGCGCCAACCACCCTGCCATTCAATATGAAATGGGAAACAGCACATGCATGGCCGATCCTGTCGCATTAAAAACCATTTTCCGCAATCTGTTTGACAACACGCTTAAGCACTCTGGAAATGCCGATGTATCGATAGCCATGAATGCCGTCACACAAGGTCAGCGGGTCTTTTTGCACTACGCAGATAATGGCCTGGGTTTCACTCAGGACCCTGCAACACTCGGCACAGTTTTTACCAAAGGACCCACTTCCAGTGGCTCAGGTGTAGGCCTGTATCTGGTCAGCGCATTAATGCAACAGATGGGCGGCAGTGTCCGGTTTGACTCGGCCAATGGTTTCGTTGCCGATCTGGATTTTCCTACCGCAGCAAATGTGGAAGGAGAATTCCGGTGACTGTTGAAAACCGCAGCATCCTGTTTCTTGAGGATGAAAAAAATATTGGCGAGACCCTGACGGAAAGACTGCAGGAGGAATACAGCGATGTCATCTGGGCCCCGACCGTTGCTGAGGCGAAACAACAACTCAAGCAACGTAACTTTGACCTGGCACTCCTGGATATTGGGCTGCCCGACGGATCAGGCTTCGATGTTGCCGAAAGCATTCGCAATACCCACCCGGCAACAGCCGTGGTATTTCTGACCGCAATGGGAGCACCGGATGACCGCATACGCGGGCTGGAAATGGGGGCGGAAGACTACATTGTTAAACCCTTTCATCTGCAGGAACTGCTACTGCGAATTCAAAATGTTCTGAAGCGCACCCGGCGCCTGAATACATATACCGGCCCAACTCCTGAAATCAGTATCGGCGTAGCAAAAATTAATTTCGAACGTTTCAGCGCCACTGTTAGCGGCGCAACCACGACGCTGACTCATAAAGAATGCCTGTTACTGCAACTGCTTTGTGAAAAGCGCGGGCAGGTTGTTAGCCGGGATGAAATCCTTGATGGCGTATGGCCTGAAGGCGAATTCCCGAGCGAACGTACCGTCGATAATTTTATAGTCAAAATTCGCCGCCTGATTGATGAACCTGATGCAAAGGAAAGTTTTATTACCAGCATACGATCAGTCGGATACAGGCTGGAAGAACAGGACCGTCATGAATAGTGCAATGAATAGCGTAATAAATGGTGCTGCAGATAGAACAGGAACTTCAATGAACGACTCGAACATCAATCTTTTTCAGCGGGCTATACGCCGCGAGAATACTGGTCGGCCACCCGTATGGTTCATGCGCCAGGCTGGTCGCTATCACTCACATTATCGAAAATTGCGTGCCGGAAATTCCTTTATGGACGTGTGCAAGAAACCGGATATCGCCTGTGAAGCGGCCCTTGGACCAGTTCAGGATTTTGGCTTCGATGCAGCCATTTTATTTTCCGACTTGCTGTTTCCACTTGAAGCCATGGGTATGGGACTTGAATATTCACCAGGACCGAAACTCGCCTGGCACATTGAAACACCTGAAGACGCCGAGCGTCTTGATTCTGGCAGCAATCTCGTCAGCCAACTTGCTTTCCAGGCCGAGGCTATCAGGCTGACCAGACAGCATTTACCCGCCTCAACCGGGTTGCTGGGCTTTGTCGGCGGCCCACTTACACTGTACTGCTATGCCGCCGAGGGCTCCCATCAGGGTGAATTAGCTTCGGCACGCCGCGGCCTGACAGATGGCCGCTACGAAATCTTCTGCGCCAGGCTCAACAATCTGTTGATCGACAATATGGTGCTACAGGCCGAAGCCGGCGCCGATACAGTTGCCATACTGGATACTTGTGCAGGCAAACTCAATCCAGCCGATTATCGCGAATATGCTGTGCCCGCGCTGGAAAAAGTAATGCTGGGCTTCAAAGCGCGTTGCCCCGACACACCCATCAGCTATTACTCAAAAAATACCCAGGCAAGACACTGGGAGGCCCTGATCAATTTACCGATTGCCTGCATGGGCATTGACTGGAATCACGATATTGCTGATGTCCTTAGTAACTGGCATGACCAGTGGGCAATCCAGGGCAATATTGATCCAAACTGGTTGTTTCTGGAAACAGATGAACTGGTCGCACGCATATCAAAAATATTTTCAAAAGTTAAAGCCTTGCCGCAATCACATCGACGTGGCTGGGTATGCGGTTTGGGACATGGCGTACTGCCAGGAACACCGGAAAAAAATGTACGTGCCTTCCTGAAAACCCAGAAAGAATTTTTCAATGAGCATTAGTAGCGAGTTACTAAATAAGTACAATGTGGCAGGACCACGTTATACCAGTTACCCAACCGTACCGTTCTGGGAACACACGCCAACCGAAGGCCAGTGGGCCCGGAGTCTGGGGATCGCATTGACAGCGGCAAATGGAAGCAATGTGGGAGCTGCGCTCTATATCCACATACCTTTTTGCCGGCGACTGTGCACCTTTTGCGGATGCAACAATCGGATTACTCGCAAACCTGGTGTAGCAGAACCGTACGTAAAGACCCTGCTCAAAGAATATGAACTTTATCGTACAAAACTCGGAATAGATCGATTGCCAATCAGTGAAATTCACCTTGGCGGTGGTACCCCAACCTATCTGACACCCGAGGAATTAAATGTACTAATAACAGGTATTCTTGATAATGCAGAACTGCTCGACGATGCCGAGCTTTCCATTGAAGCCGATCCACGTGTTACATCAGTAGAGCACCTGAGCACACTGCGAGACCTTGGCTTTACCCGACTGAGCCTTGGCATCCAGGATTTTGACCCCCGGGTACAAAAAGCTGTCAACCGCACACAGTCAGTCGAGATGGTTAAAACACTAACAAAACAGGCACGTGACCTGGGCTTTGTCAGCATAAACTTCGATCTGATTTATGGATTACCTCTGCAAACACTGGACAGTGTTCGTAACACCATACTTTCAGTAAATGAAATGCGGCCGGACCGAATTTCATTCTACTCATATGCACATGTGCCGTGGATTAAACCTGCACACAGAGGTTTCACCGAAGATGATTTACCGAATGGAGATGAAAAGCGCGCGCTTTATGAACTGGGCCGCAATCTGCTGGAAGACGCCGGCTATCGCGAAATAGGCATGGATCATTTTGCACTTGAATCAGACTCCTTGTGGCGCGCGGTACAGGGAAAGACCCTCCACCGAAATTTTATGGGCTACATATCACGCCGGGTAACACCACTGCTAGGGCTCGGTGTATCCGCAATTGGTGATTCATGGAACATGTTTGCCCAGAATGAAAAACAGCTGGAACGCTACGTTGAACGAGTCAATGAGGGTGAATTACCCATTGAACGTGGACACATACTGACAGGTGAAGACAAGCAACTTCGCGGACACATACTGAACCTGATGACCCGTCTGGAAACAAACTGGTCAGATGAACAGAAAACACCCTTCCTGGATAGCCTGTCAGACCGGCTTAAAGAACCGCTTAATGATCAGCTATTAAAGCTCGACAATAATTCCTGTTCGATTAACGAGAATGGCCTGCCATTTATCCGCAATATCTGTATGGCCTTTGACCATCGGCTCGCCAATAAACAACCGGTTACGAAAATATTTAGCCAAACAATCTGATTGTTTCACAGAACAACTTAGGCAAAGCTTCCATGACAATTATTAATGAAGGAACGACCGCACTCAACCCGGTACTGGCACCTCCGGGGACAAAGCATGCATTCGCGCTCTACGCCATCACCCTGCCCTCATTTCTGCTCGCTGGCTTATGCTTCGGATGGCACGGAGCTACAGGCGAGATAGCGTTATTGTTACTTGGACTCGTCACATTTGGTATGGCCTATGATTTCTGCAGCCACATCCTTGGGCTTTATTTCAGCCGCCATAAATCATTCCTGCGCTGGTACTCGCGTATAAATTACTGGGCATTATGCTTTGGCATACCATTCACAGCATTTGCCGGCACATTTGTCATGGCTGAGGTGGCCCCTGACAGCATCAGCGCAATACTAGTAGAGCATTACCTGACTATTTTATATATATCTGTCATCTTCGGCTCCCTGTTTCTGTTTGCCCGTTATCGCGAACAAAATATTAACGGTGCCGTAGAATATGTACTGGACAAGAAAAATCCGTATACGCATTTTATTTTTATTGCGCGCAGGGCATTACTGGGTTTATCGCTGGTGATTGGCGTGATTGTTATGATCGACGGGCTAAATACTGAGTGGATGCTTTGGGCCATGGCATTTGGGCTGTCATTTATCGTCACTGTCCCGCTGCATATTCTGCATAAGCAGATTCCATCCATGGCCTCAGAGTTAACCACTCAAGTGATAGCAGCATACGGTTCCTGGGTGGTTTTTGTCGCCTGATTACCCGGTCGGGCTGGCAGGGAACAGCTATACATGATCCATAAGCATCCTGCCCGGACCTGCCGTTCGCCGGTATTAAGGGCAGCAGCCGGTCACTAAAAATACCAGTTCAGTTGCAGAAACATGCTGAGATCTGTAGAAAAATAGACCCCCTCAATACCGCTATCGATACCGCCATACTCTGTGCCACTCGGCCCCATCGGGATGCCAAGTGCGCCCAGCAGAACCAGGTTGTCACCAAGACTATTCTGCGTAACGAACTGCAGCAGTGCACTACCGTCACCTATATTCCAGAAAATATTAGGTGTTAATGTGAATAATGGCGTTACTTCCACCATCAGGCTACCGCCCAGGTAATGACGTCCCAGGGTAAACAGCTGACGTCTGCCGATACGCTCTACCAGTTCCGGGTTATCCGCGAGACACTCAGGCGAATAACAACCATTACTCTGACCGAAACCATTGAAATAATACTCGGCGCTACCACTGACATTCTTGCCATTCCATACCCATGAATAGCTGGTGTTAATCAAAAACTGGGCTACAACATCTTCTGTCTCAGTGTCACTCAACACCAGATCACTACGCCAGACGGCGCCGCCGACATCACGACTGCCACCTAATCCGAGCAGTGCTTCCCCATACTGGTCCGCCACCAGCAGATCAATTTCACCAGTCCCCACGAAACCATGGTATTTCAGTGCGATCGTAGCCTGCTCTGTCTCGACATCACCCGTCAACGGATCACGCCGTACTACATAGGTCGCCTGCACATCATCGCCGTTACCACGCAAATACTGGCCATACAGCATGTCATCGCCGACTTTGTATTCCGTATCGACCGCTGTGGGATCGAACGGGTTAACGATATCCATTGGCGTATAGAATAATCCATTGCCCCAGCTGAGCGCCTGCCGACCGAAGCGCAGTGATGCACTGCGCCCGGTATAGCCGATCGACAACCGATCAACCCGACCGGTAACAGCCAGTTTGTCCTTATCCTCGAAAGTCTCGGTAAGATTCCACCAGCGTCGATCATCGTTAGGCAAGCGACCAAATAACGCATCAAAACCAGGGGCCTGCTCAGCCAGTTCACGGGTGTACTCAACCGAATCACCATAGGCCACGATTAACTGACCATCCGTCTTGAAGTCCCAACCGCCCTTGGCAGCACCAAACTTCAGCCGCAGGATGCCATCAAAATCTACAGCACTTGAACCTGTAAGCGCATTAATCGCACTGTCATCCGGGAAAGTCTGGAGCGATCCTCGCATCCGCAGGTCACCACCGTACTCATAGCGGGTCGTTTCAACAGCCTGCGCACCCTGCACTATGCCAAAAAATAGTATTAGCAGCCGGAGCATCAGCATGTTGCTCATGCCGCCTGCTGATGAATATCCTCGACTATCCGACCGTCGAGCATGCGCACAATACGTCTTGCATAAGCCATAACTCGCTGGTCATGGGTCGCAATTACAAAAGTTGTGTTGTGCTTTTTATTCAAAGATACAAACAACTCCATCAATTGCTCTGCAGTATGTGAATCAAGATTCGCAGTAGGCTCATCAGCCAGGACCATTGCTGGCTCAGAAACAATTGCACGGGCCACTGCTACGCGCTGCTGCTGACCACCTGACATCTTGGCCGGCCGGCGATCCTCGAGACCTTCTAACCCGACCTCAGCCAGAATCGCTTCCGATTTACGCCGCCGCTCCTCAGCAGAAACACCCTGAACCTGCATAACAAACTCTACATTTTCACGGGCCGTCAGCACAGGTATAAGGTTGTAGGCTTGGAAAACAAAACCAATATTGTTCAGCCGCATTTCTGCGAGCGCGCCTTTACTGAGATTATCAATACGCTGATCGGCAACCCAGATTTCTCCAGCATCCGGACGATCGAGCCCACCAATCGCATTTAGCAAAGTAGTTTTGCCGCCTCCTGAAGGCGCGACCAGGCACACAAATTCGCCCTGCTCTATTTCTATACTGACCTTATCCAGACCAATAACCTCAAGGTCACCCTGTTTGAATATCCGGCTTACTTCGACACAACGTACGGCGCTCATAGTCAGACCTTGGTAAGTGCTTCAATCGGTTGATAACGGGAGGCACGCCAGGCCGGCGAGAGACTGGCGACTATACCCAAAAGAATGACGATAACGTTCGCCATGATGACGTCGTCCAGCACCAACTCCGGGTACAGGACAGATGAAGCTCCAAACATCTCCATACCTTCGGCGACGGAGGAAACATCGATTCCATCCTGCAGGGATATCACTGTGGCCCAGGCAAGCAGATTACCAATCAGCAACCCGATAACCAAAAGTAACAGTGACTCCACGATGATTTGCCCCAGAATCATGAAAGGTTTCATGCCAAGCGCGAGCATCAGGCCAATTTCCCTGATCCGCTCAAACACCGCCATAACGAGGGTATTTACCAGCCCGAATGACAGCGCCAGGAAAATCACGATAATCCACACCAGCACAAAACCATCCATCACGCCCAGCATCGTGCCCAGATAACTATCAAGCTCATACCAGGGCAAGGTACTGACTTCAGGGCCCGCAGCAGCCCGGATCCGTTCGTATAACGGATCCATATTTCTGAACCCGGGCCCCACGATCGCAATTTCATGCACATGGCTTTCGATCTTGAGCAGTTTCTGTGCAGTTTTCATCCCGGTGAATACGTAACTCTCTTCAAGCCTTTGCATTTTGGAATCAAATAACCCAACGATGCGAAAGCCTCTGTCGGCAATTTCATTGTCAGGGTCCTGCGTCATGATAACGATGCGCTTGCCAAGATCCGTATCGAGGTCATCTGCCAGCTTGCGACCGATAATGATTCCTGTATCAGCGGGGCCTTCCAGAAAACGGCCTTCGGCCATGTCATCAGCAATAAAGGAAACTGCGCTCTCCTTAGCCGGATCTATTCCCAGCAGAGTGACACTGCGCGACTCCCTCTCGCTTGATACCACCGCAGGCACGCGTACACGACTGGCCCATGCCACAATATCGGCACTATCCAGCACCACCAGCAACTCACCTGATGGTGCTGCAATCGAGTTCACAACATTGGGATCATCCCGATATTCGGGGTGATGAATCTGCACATGCCCCGGCAAACATTTCACCGCATCGCGGATCATTTCATTGACCATGCTGCGCATCAGGGCCGTCATAAACATCATCGCCCAGATGCCGATGGAAATCGCGGCGATCATGATTAAAGTGCGCCGGTGATTACGCCACAAGTTACGCCAGGCCAGTCGAGAAACTATGGCTACAACACGCATCAGGCTGCCCTCATTGCCTGCACGGGCTCCAGCCAGTGCAGGCGAGCTGCCGGGTAAACAGAGGCAATCATAGTGCCTGCGAAAACAATCACCGGACCAAGGAACAACGGCAGCAGCCGTAGCTGCGGATATATCCGCGCAGGCATGTTAAAACGTTCTGCCATCTCGTCCATGCCTGGGTAGCTGAAGCCATTGACACCCACCCAAAGAATCAGACCAGCACCCAGCAGAATCCCCAATACCAGGCCCATAAAACCCATCAGCATCGTTTCAAGTACCACCAGACGACCCAGCCGCCCGGGTGTTAAACCGAGTGACATGACAATCCCGAATTCTCGAGTGCGCTCAAGGACAGACATCAACACGGTATTCAGAACGCTAAAAGCCACCAGAATTATCAATATACCGTACATAAACCAGGCACCTGCAAGGTCGGCCTGAATTGCCTGCTTCAAACTCGGCTGCAACTCATCCCAGTCGAATACCAGCAAATCGCCATCGGGCGGCAGCAACCCCTGCAACTGCTGCTTCACGCCTGCCACAAGCGAGAGGCCTGCGGTTTTGATCACAATCTCATGGGCCTGATCACCCATAAAGAACACATCCTGAAAGGTACCCAGCGGCATCTGGGCAATACTACGGTCCAGCTCGGCCATGCCACTGTCAAATATTCCCGTTATGATTACAACTGTGGCCGCAAACGAACCATCACGACCACTACCGAGTAATGTAAGTTCATCACCGACCGTCACTTTGAGATTACGTGCCAGCACGCTGCCGATTACTACTTCATTGGCAAAGTTATTGGCCGGATAACGCCCTTCGCTAACCAGACCGGGTAAAGACGATACCCGTGCCTCGTATTCGGGCTGCACGCCAATCACCTGTATACCAAAACTGCGCTGTTCACTTGAGACCAGTGCAAAGGCACTGGCGCGCACAGCCACGGCATCTATATTCAGACTGCGGCGCAAGGACTCCCCAAGAGCCACCGCATCCGGGATGCTCTGGCGCATTTTCTTTTCATCTTTGTAACCCGGTGCCTGCACCTGCAGATGACCGGTAAACACCGCCAGGGTGTTATCTATCATCATGGCGTACATACCGAATTGCAGCGACACCATAAATACCAGGATGATATTGGAAAACACCATCGCACCCGTGGTTAACCAGGTGCGCCGGGGCTGGCGCCAGAGGTTTCTCCATGCAAGCCGCCAAGTGAGATTCATCAGTCTATGGCGACCTGGTTGCGCGGGTTGCGCAGGTTAGCGAGCGTAAACAGATTACTGTCAAGCTTTGCATCATAGATCATTGTTTTTACTTGCATTTCTGTCCACTCTTCCGGGGAGTCCGCCTTGCTCATACGCTGCCGCAAAACAATTATTCGGCCGCCCATTTCACCTATATCCAGAGCCTCAAGCTGCTTGACCAGTTCGCCCTCCTGGTCATAGTAGCTTTGCTCCAGCAAGACAAGATCTTCCCGAATTTTCAAAACTTCCCTGCCCCACACGACCGCCGCTTCCTCCAGCGGGACCGCTTCGATCAGGTATACCGCCTTGCCTTCGTGCTCAGTAGTCTCCAGCAGCGTATGGGTATATTGATCGACAATATCATCTGCTCTGGAGACATCTTTATTTGAAAAGTCAGAGCCCATCCAGCTCTGCCCCATCATGGATGAAGGGACTTTAATTACCCGGTTCACTTTAGGCGAATAGTTCCACATGCTGTTATCAATCATCAGGGTGCCGTTGCCACGATCTTTTTGTGGTGCCGTGACCCGTATTAATGATTTTTTATTTCCCTGGGTCCAGGACTGCATCGACATGGTACGTTCCCAGTCGGGCCGATGAATGATCATGGTCATCTCACCTACCGATGCCACTCCGCGCCAGTGATCGATAGCCTCGCGAACCAGCTCCCGGGGATCCAGGGCAAATGCAGATGGAGCGGCCACAACAGACAGCATGAGCAGTATTAGAGAAATTCTGTATTGTTTATCTGCGCACATAAAAGCACCCCATTATTACGCCACTGATTAGCAACAAAATTGTGGCGCTTAAGCGTGCGCTTGTGAACAATTTTTGCAGCCTGCAATAGAAGCAATATACGTTATAGCCAATCTGAGTTCACGCGCCAACAGCAGAATCTGGCACAATAAACCTGTTACGGAGATCATCACCGCCAACGAGTAAGAAGCAGCCTGCAGCAGGAGCAATCCAGTAAATCAGCCGTATTGCCCATGTTTCAGCGCCACTTATTTTTCACTTTATATTACTCATCAGAAGGTGCGCCAATTGCTGGAAAATGAACCGCTTATTCGGCTAAGTATATTTGCTGGAATGCTGGCATTGATGGCATTGCTGGAAGCGCTGTTTCCGCGCAGGGCGCGGCGACTCGACCGCCTGATACGCTGGCCAGCCAACTTCATGCTCATGTTAATCAACACCCTGGCCGTACGATTAATATTACCAACGGCGGCCGTCGGCTTTGCCCTGTTAATGACAGAACAGCAAACAGGGCTGTTCAATCAAACTCATCTGCCGTTCCCGGTGATCGTTATCGCCTCAATGACACTGCTGGATCTTGCCATCTATGCACAACACATCGTATTTCATCAGGTGCCCCTGCTGTGGCGCTTTCATCGCATGCACCATACTGACCTTGATCTGGATGTTACCTCCGGCTCGCGCTTCCACCCCATTGAAATTCTCTTATCCGTAATGATCAAGTTCATAGTTATCGCACTGATTGGTGCGCCCGCTGTTGCCGTTTTGTTATTTGAAGTGCTGCTCAATGCAGGCGCCATGTTTAATCATGCAAATTTGCGGCTGCCTGACAGGCTGGATCGTACATTCCGGATGTTAATCGTGACACCGGATATGCACCGGGTGCATCACTCCATAGTACCGGCTGAAACTAATGCTAATTTTGGTTTCAATCTGTCGTGCTGGGACAGGATCTTTGGTACTTACGTTGAACAACCCCAGGCCGGACATATAGGGATGACGATTGGGCTTGCTGAATTTCAGGATCAGGCCGTTCAGCGTATAGACAAAATGCTGCTACAACCGTGGCAGAAGACTAAGCTGTGACCATCAGGCCAATACCTTAGGCCGGTAAAAAGGCGGAACTACAATTGCATGCGCCGCTGTTAAAGACCTAAGCTAAACAAATCAAACCAGCAGGGCCTCTCGAAGGGAGACTAGCGTGAAGAAAACAATTGAATTTATCAAAACTACCGTAATCGGCGGCCTGATGCTGATACTCCCCATTGCGGTCATCATTTTTATACTGGGCTATCTCATTAACCTGCTGGTATCGCTCAACAACACGCTTGCAACGCTTCTGCCTTATGAAATATTTGATAACGCGCTGGTTATCATGGCCATCGCCATCCTCAGCGTCATCTTCATCTGCTTTGCCGCCGGGTTACTTCTAAGGACCGGATTAGGAGAGCGCCTCGCAAAAGCTCTTGATAATTTTCTCATTAACAAAATTCCGATGTACGGGTTCATAAAAAATATAGCACGACGCATTACGGGTGACGATGTGTTGGCGCTGACGCCGGCGGAGGTGAACCTGTTCGGGAGCGAGGCGCGCTCACTGGCATTTGTCATAGAGGAAATACCCGACAATCGCTTTGCCGTCTTTGTACCCAGTTCGCCGGCATTAACCATGGGCCAGGTCTACATACTCCCTGCCAGCAGCGTAAAAATTCTGGACAAACCTGTGCGCGATGCCATCGATGCAATTTCGCAGTGGGGCTCAGGCATGACGCGCCTATATGAAGACACCAAACCATCAGGCGATGCGGACGCGCCGGGCCATTCCGGAACTGGAACTGCCGCCACTACCGGGACATAGCACCTACCAGGGCAATTCCTTGCCCGTATAACTCATAAAGTCGCCCGACTGACGACGGTCCTGATAACTGTCAATAACAGTGATCACCGCCGCGGCCGATTCCTGCGGCGAGATCATGGGTATGGGCACATTTTTAGCGAAATCGGTCGCGACCACACCAGGATGGATTAACCCGACAATGATTTCCTTGCGGCCTGGTTCTTTGGACCGACGGAGCTCTTTGGCGATGGTTCGCATGCTCATATTGAGGGCCGCCTTGCTGGCGCGATAGAAATTCTGCCCGGGGAAGGTCATCTGTATAGAGCCCACCAGGCTGGAGATATTCATTATTTTTTTCTGTTCGCTCATTGCCACGTTGTCGACAAATAGCTCAACCATGCGAATGGGGCCAATCACATTGACCGCCATCACCTCATCAAATGCCGTGTAATCGAAGCTGCCAAATTTCTGCCGGTCATTGCCGCCGAGAATGCCCGCATTATTAATCAGCACATCTATGGGCACACCCGCGTACCGATCCGCCAGCGCATCCATCTCGTCAAAGTCGGTAACATCCAGTCGCTCAATCAGGACATTATCGAAAATTACCGCCAATCCTTGCAGCGCATTTGCCGTGTCAGGATTACGGCAGGTGGCAATAACCCCCCAGCCCTGCTCCGCGTATAGCCGTGCCAGCTCAAAACCGATCCCTCGGCTGGCACCAGTAATAAGTACCGTGGGAGCCACAGGTTCTGGCGGTGCAACCACAGCTGTTGATGCGCAGCCTGCCAGCCATACGGCCAGCATTAGAGCGCCTAATTGAAGACACGGGCGATTGAAAGAGTGGTACATACGGGCAACTCCTGGCGGGACGGTCACGCTGACAGCCTAACAGCGTGCAGCAGGCCTTGTCAGCGCGATTAGCGGCGTCCAGAATTAGCCGCGTAAAGTAACGTATCGCCAGCGGCCTCCTTCTTGGTTAGAATTACCCCAATGAATTCTATAAAACACATTTAATAAAACGAACTTTAAAACTGAACGCTGTACAAAAAGCACCCCAGGAACACAAACTGAAGGATCATCCCATGCCCGTCATGCAAACCTCTGACCTCACCCCGCGCCAGTACTGGGAAGAAGTAAAAGCCAATCCTAACCGCGCCAAATTTGGCTTTGGCGAAAAGGCAGCCATCATCAATATTGATTGCCAGCGCGCCTACACCGATATCGACAACTTTAAGACGGCCTACCAAACTGACCCGAATCAGATTCAATACATCAACGAGTTATCGGCGCTGGCACGCGCCAAGAATATGCCGGTTATCTGGACCTATGTAGCTTTTATGGACAATGCCGATGATGCCGGTGTCTGGGGAACCCGCACCAATACCCCTGATTCACTACAGAATATAAGAGCAGGTGAAGAACGCTCGGAGCTTGATCCACGACTGGAAATTGATCCTTCATACGACGCCATCATTAACAAACGCATGGCCAGCGTCTTTCATGACACCTTAATCCCCTCGCTACTCGTGTGGCACAAGGTAGACACCGTAATTTTGACCGGCGGCAGCACATCAGGCTGCATACGTGCCAGTGCGATTGCATCACTTTCGACCGGGTATCGCACCATCGTTCCGGAAGAATGCACCGCTGACAAACATGAGATACCGCATTTCGCCAATCTATGCGACATTATGCTCAAGTATGCGGACGTGGAACCGGTCAGTGCCGTAAAAGACTGGCTGCAGAATCACCCTGGCTGCGAACCCATTCGTAAAGCCCGTGGATGTGAGTTCTGATCAACCCTATCCTCAAACTTTGCATAAACAGAAAAACACTCTGCCGGAGCAGCGAATATGAAGGAAGATCCAGAGTTATTTGACTACTGGCCCTATGACAACCGCCCGAAAATTAAATGGCCTAACGGGGCACGGGTTGCGTTCTGGGTAGCACCAAATATTGAATTTTATGAACTTGACCCGGCCATCAACCCACATCGAAAAGCCTGGCCGCGCCCGGTACCGGATATAAATGGCTACGGTACCCGCGATTACGGCAACCGTGTTGGTCACATGCGCTTGATGCGCGTACTCGATAAGTATGATGTTCGTGGTTCGATTTCGCTGTCGACTGCGCTGTGCGATCATCATCCAGAGATCATCGAACTGTGCAAAGAGCGCGGGTGGGAATTTTTTAGCCACGGCATATACAACACGCGCTATACCTATGGTATGGACGAGGCGCAGGAACGCGCGATGATCAAAGACGCCGTGGAAACCATCAGGAAACACACCGGGCAGCAGTGTTCGGGCTATCTTGCTCCAGCACTTACTCATACCGACATTACCATGGATCTTTTCGCTGAAGCCGGTGGTATTTACACCTGCGACCTGTTCCATGACGACCAACCAACACCGGTCAAGGTGCGCAGTGGCGAGAAATTTGTTTCAGTACCCTACTCACTCGAAATGAATGACACGATAGTCTACTCGGTTAACAAAATTGAACCGCGACGTTACGGTGAAATGATCAAGGCCAATTTCGATCGCCTGTATGAAGAAGGCAAAGAATCGGGCGTGGTCATGTGTGTGCCATTGCACGGCTACCAGGTCAGCCATCCGCATCGATTAAAAGCCTTTGAAGAAGCACTGCAATACATTACCGGCCACTCCGACGTATGGGTTACCACCGGCAGAGAAATTGCCCAGCATTTCATCGACAACCACTATGACGAGGCGGTCGCCGACATCAAAGCGAAAGCCAGTTAAACCGGATTTGGAAGAAACAAGACAATGCCATTAGATCCCAGTTACCTCGAATACCCTCATCGCAGTTACGGCATGGATCATGACCATTATGACTGGTCTATGCTGGTATCACGCAAACCTGTTGTGTGGCCCAACAAGGCCCGGATAGCACTATGGGTAAATGTTTCTTTGCAATACTTTCCGCTCAATCAGCAGGGCAAGCCGTTCCCGCCTACCGGCGGCATGACCACGTCCTATCCGGATTTACGTCATTACACGCTGCGCGAATACGGCAATAGAGTCGGCATATTCCGATTGCTAAAAGCCTTTGATAAATATGCTGTCAAACCCACCTTCGCTGTTAATGCACAACTGGCAGAGCGCTATCCTTATCTGATCAATAAACTGGTCGAACGCGGCGATGAGATCATTGGTCATGGGTGGAACATGGACACCCCACATTACGGCGGTCAGGACCGCGCTGAAGAGGCAGAAGTTATCGTCCGATCACTAAGCAGCCTGCGCAAAATTACCGGCCAACCGGTTGAGGGCTGGTTGAGCCCATCGAAATCACAAAGTGCCAACACGCCAGAACTATTAGTAAAAAATGGCATTAAATACATGTGTGACTGGATCAATGACGATATGCCCTACCCGTTCAGAACCCCGGCGGGCGAGATTATCGCAATGCCGTTGTCAACCGAACTGGAAGACCGCTTCATTATGCAGGCCAATCTGCATTCGGAAGCAGAATATGCGGACCAGATTGAAGATGCCTTTGATTATTTGTATGACGAGGCTGGTGAACAGGGTGGCCGTATGCTCGCATTATCCATTCACCCATGGATGCTCGGGCAACCTCATCGCATCGGCAAACTGGAGCAGCTACTGCATTACATTACCAGCCGTGACGATGTCTGGTCAGCCAGTGCAGGTGAAATCAGCTCCGCCTGGCAAAACAGTCAAAGCTAGAAACTTAGCAGCAGACATTTATCGTACAGCCGCGGAGAACATGTCTGCCGAAGAATTCACTAACATCTCCGCATACCTGCCACCCAATGAACATCCGGCGGTATGCACCACCCCGAAACTGGCCGAAAATTTCTGTTTATATCGGCGTTGAAGGCTCGGGAAATCGTGGCCATGAAACGGGCTGAAAGCCGTGCAGCACTCGACTTTTTAATCGCCCACCCGACCCGGCCTGAGTTTCAGTGCAGGTTCCGCTGGGCGCCCAATTCACTGGCTTTATGGGACACTATTCAACTTTGCACCGCGGTATTTTTGATTTTAGGCAGGGCCACCGGTTGATGCACCGAGTCTCATTCAACACCCCATGGACGCCAGGCTAATGGCTAACGCCTTGTAATCCAGCTAAGAAAGACACAGCCGCACAGTTAGGGTAGGATAGCGCCAGCGTTTCTCATCAGGTTCCATCCAGATTGGATACGCAATATGGTTTCTGCCCTTTCGGGCAGAATGTTAGTTGCCGTAAATGCGGCATTAGTAAAATGTTAGAAGCCCGTAAAACGGCATCAGAGAGATATAGATATGTCAGATCAAGTAGAAGGTACAGTTAAGTGGTTCAATGATGAGAAAGGCTTCGGATTCATCGAGCGCGAAGGCGGTAAAGATGTATTCGTACATTACAGCGCGATCAACGGAAATGGTCGTAAATCGCTGTATGAAGGCCAGAAAGTCACTATGACTGTCACCGAAGGTCAAAAAGGCCCACAGGCGGAGAATGTAAACTCTGTGTGATGCCAGATAGAAGCCCCGCGATTGACGTTGTCGATCAAAAAAAGGCCACCGCAAGGTGGTCTTTTTTTGCACGCAGTTGCTGCTACCCCTTAACTTCAGGCAATTCAGCCTGAATAAACTGTTGTGCTAACCATATATGGTCCATTGCGGCAATTAATTTTTTTGCACTAAGTATATGCTCCAACGCGGCAATTAAATTATTAGTAATACCAAGGTTACATTGATTCAGAATCAACAAAATAATTAAATAGCTTATTTTTTATTTTAATATTTTTGGCTACTTCAGGTTAGGATACTGCGTAAATACAATAACTACCTATTATTAAGAGTTTGAAAAATATCGCAAATCCGCATTAATAAACTCGGGGCACCATGACACCACTGCAGAGCAGTACTGATAAAGAACCGAATAATGGGTCGGCACTAATATCCAGCAACTCTCAGGATGTTATTGATCTGCTGATTAGTTCGTTTAAGCTGCACTTGGGAAAACTGAGCGATGAAGCCTGGCTCAAGGATTTTGCACAGGCGGTGAAATGCGACTCAACAGCTTGCGCCCGCTGGACCAGCGGCAACCCTGATCAGGCCATTTTTTCTGCCCATGGCGAACTCGCCGAACTTCCAACCGGTTGGAAGAATTTGATCGATCATGCCATTAACGCATCATCACTACGCCAACCTGCCTTTATCGAAGATTATATAGAAGCCACCTTAGAGCCACACTTATTTGCATCAAAGAGCATTGATAACCCGAGAGTTTTGATGGGTGTCGTTGACTGGGAACCTGCCTGCATAGTTATGCTTATGGTTCGCAGCAATGATCAGGCAGCGTGGAACGAGTTTGAACGCAAACAAGTTATACAAATTCTTGGCTACGTACGTGAGTCAATAAATGTACATAAGGAGCTGGACCGCCGTCGCTATATAAGCGGATTAGCAAGTGAGGTATTGAATAGTTCACCGCGTGGAATAATCGCTTTGTCAGACGATGGCATTATTCAGATGGCAAATAGCCGGGCAGAAATCATGCTTGATGCCCGTGATGGCTTATGTCGGAAAAATAGCAAACTACAAATAAGCGACAAGAATACATCTAAAGTTTTATCAGATCATTTGGGTAACCTAAAAAATATGACCGGAGATGGACTACCCGAGATGGACTGGAATCTGACCGCAAAAAGACCTTCAGGTAAACCTGGATATCAGATTATCCTGGGTTCAATCAGGTTGCGTGAATGGAATATTGAAAGTCGGGCCAGCGATCGCATAGCAATTATTTATCTTCATGATCTGGCTGATACGACCCGACCGACAACCACGCAAATGCGTGATTTTTATAACCTGACTGCTGCGCAAGCCAAGCTAGCAGGTGCTATTTATACCGGTCAATCCATTGGCGAAGCGGCTAAAAAGCTGAACATCAGCATCAACACGGCCCGCACCCATATGCGCGCCATTTATGCCAAAACAGGTGTTAAAACGCAGACTGAGTTAATCAGTTTGCTGACATCGGGTCTTAAAACTTACGGCAAGCGCAAAGACTAGAAAAAAAGACCAGGAAAAAAGGCCACGAAAAGGCTGTCAATAAATCCCGTTGTACTGAAATCGGCCTCTGCGCCGCCGGTTCCGACCGGTACGATTTTCGGATGATGCCGCATGACCCATCACCTTCACGTAAACCTGTTCCTGACTACGGCGATCTGGCCTGATGCGACGGTCATCATGTGATTTGTACCTGCAGTTACAGACACGATCGCAGCCATTCAGTGGCAGCCGGGGTGCTTCATTTTCAAGCACCGACTGACCGCGCAACTTCAGGGCGGCCGCACACGGGCTGTTGGAAATTTGCAGACTGACGGCTTTGTATGAACCTGAAGCTACAGCAGGAAACTTTCTGTCCATTGGAGAAAAACTTGCCGAGGCTCGCCCCTCATGAAGTTTTTCATGGGCTGAGCCAATCAATAATCTCCAGGTAATGAGCCCGGAGACGATTAAGCTTATTGCTAGTAAGTATAAAGATTCCAACGCTTTGGCATTCCATTGCCAGACGGGGCTATAGGTATACAGGGATACGAATATGAATGCACCAGCACTTTTAGCACGCTTTATATTTCAATAACTTAGATGGGTCCTGCATCAATTCAATTTAACGATAAACCCGTACTGGTCTAAAGCGGCGCCAACCGGTCATCATCTGGCTGGCCTTTACCGACAATAACGGCAACGGCCCACACTAAAAGGGTAAGCAACAAAAATGGAGCACTGATCAGCGTACGTATCCTGGATGTTCTCCACGCG
>SMVB01120487.1_pt1 | contig 30157 bp, 25 predicted proteins | sample 2456461 | NCBI WGS metagenome assembly SMVB01 (sample SAMN11095934, study PRJNA526329) | marine sediment metagenome | biome: Marine sediment; feature: Surficial sediment; material: Deep marine sediment; isolation source: Hadal surficial sediment | place: Pacific Ocean | collected 2014-05 | depth... | reverse complement strand
CGCTCGGCAACCCCGCGCAGGCCGGTCACCTCCCATTCGTCTGCGTGGCCGATGAGCGCCGCAGGCCGCAGGTCCTCGATTTCTTCGACGAGCTTGCTCCCGCCCTGGATCGCGTTGACCGTCAGTACACAACGCCGGGATGTGATCACGGACATCATCGCGGCGAGCAGGGAGGGCCTATTGCGCAGCATGATTGCGATCGCCGCGCCGTCTCCGATCCCCGCCTCGGTCAGGGTCTCGTCGATGATTCGCATGAGCGCCGCGAACTCGCCCCAGCTGTGCCAGTGGTCTTCGAACTCCACCGCAGGCGCCTCGGGATCGATCTCGAGAACGGCGCGAATGCGGTCGGCTAGATCCATCGGGTTCTCTCGAGTTGCAACGGCATCGCGTCTTCATCAGCCCCGAAAGAGGATGGGAAAATGCGAGTAGCCCTGTACGAACTCCGTAGGGGGCCTGACGACTTCTTGCTGGATGATCGCGTACTCGGGGAAGCGACGAAGTACCTCTTCGAGGAGGACGCGACCCTCCATCAGGGCCATGTGATTGCCGAGGCAGCGGTGGTCGGCGTGGCCGAAGGTGAGGATTCGCTGCGGATTTCGGTGGATGTCGAAGCGATCGGGATCATCGAACTCGGCCGCATCCCGATTCGCCGAAGGGAAGATCATGATCACCGGCTGGCCCTTTTGAAACTTGTGGCCGCGCAGCTCGAAGTCGCGGATCACGGTGCGTCCCAACCACTGCGTCGGCGTGTCGAAACGCAATCCTTCCTTGAGCGCTGCGGGAATCAGGGTCGGGTCCGCACTGACCTCACGTCGCTGATCCGGGTGCTGTTCGAGCCGTAGCAGAGCGTTCGCGAATGCCTTGGGAAGGGTCTCGGTCGCCCCCACGACGAGCAGCAAGAGATGGCGTGCGATTCGCTCGTCACTCAGCAGTTGACCGTCCTGGTCTCGAAACTGCGTCAAGGTATCGAGCGCGTCGCCGTATTCACGCCCCGAGGCGCGCCGCTCTCGAGAGGCGGCCTCCAGGTAGTCCCAGAGGCCTAGCACGGCCGTCCGACCTTCTTTCGGCATGCCGTCCGTGCCCGGCTCGCGTGTGAAGAAACCGTGGACCAGATTCAGGAGGAGATCGCAGTCTGCGATCGGCAACCCGCCGATCGTACAGGAGACCCGGACAGCGATCTGTTGCGCGAGTTCGCGGACGGCGTCGATGCGTCCGGAGGCTTGATGTGCCTCGATGCATTCGCGTGCCCAGGCCCGCATCGAACCGGAGAGTCGACGCGCAGCGCTTGGACTGAAATGGGGGAAGAGGGCTTTTCGGAGACGCCGATGCGCCTCTCCGTCCATACTCGTGAGCGTCTGCAGACTCGAGGGTCGGCCTTCGAGCAGGTTGAGGTCCTGGTTGCCATTTGCCGTAGACAGGGCGTCACCGTGCCCGCAGAAATCCCAGATGTCTTGAAAACGAGTGAGTGCCCAGCCATTCCAACGATCGAGGGGATAGATCGGGCACTCTTCGCGCATGCGTGCGTAGATCGGAAGCGGATCTTCCTTGATCTCGGGCATATAGGGGTCGTACTCGATCAAGGTTCGTCTCTCCGCGGTTCGAAATTTTGACAGCGTCGGGAATCCATGCCGGATCGAAGAAGTCGAATCCGCCAACGGACGCTCCGGGCGCTGCCCCAAAACGGCAAATTTGCGGTTAGAATCGAATCATGTCGAATCCCATCGCGCATCAGACCTTAGCGACTGACCTGGCGTTTCCGGAAGGCCCCATCGCCTTGAATGATGGCTCCGTTCTCGTCGTCGAAATTCGTGGCGCGTGCCTGACCCGGATCCACGTCGACGGAAGTCGAGACGTCGTGGCGCGCTGGGCGGGTCCCGATCGCGCTGGACCGAATGGAGCCGCCATTGGACCCGATGGCGCCTGCTACGTGTGCAACAACGGCGGCTTCGTGTGGAGTCCCCGCGGTGATTTCATCGTCCCTGCAGATCTCCGTACCGGATCGACCCAACCGGATGCCTACACGACGGGTTCGATCGATCGCGTCGATCTCACGACCGGAGAGATCACGACACTCTATACGGAATGTGAGGGGCAGCGCCTATGCGGCCCGAATGATCTCGTCTTCGATCGCGAGGGCGGGATGTGGTTCACCGATCACGGAAAGCGGCGGGCCTTCGACGAAGATCGCTGTGGGGTCTACTACGCCGCGGCGGATGGCTCGAAGATCGAGCGCGCGATCTTCCCACTCCATGCACCCAACGGCATCGGACTCTCCCCAGACGAGAAAGTCCTCTACGTCGCCGAGACGCCGACCGGGCGATTGTGGTCCTATCCCATAACTCGACCGGGGCAGGTCGATTCGGGAGCCGCCAAGTGTCTCGTCAACATGATCGGCCTTTTCGACTCACTCGGTGTCGAGGCCGACGGCACCGTCGTCGTCGCGGCGATCGATCGGGGTCTGTGCGTCGTGCGTCCAGACGGAGAAATTTCCTACCTCGAGATGCCCGGGCCCGGCATCACGAATGTCTGTTGGGGCGGCGAGGATCAGAAGACCGCCTACGTGACCGAGTCGCTCGAGGGCAAGCTCTTCGCATGCGAATGGCCCCGGTCAGGGCTCCCGCTCGCGTTCTCCGCATGACCGCCGCTGAGAGACCGCGCACGGTACTCATCACCGGGGCCTCCGCCGGCATCGGCGAAGCCCTCGCGCTGGCCTGTGCGCGAAAGGGTTGGCGTCTGGCCCTCGGGGCACGACGCATGGACCGGCTCGAGGGCGTCGCGCAGCGAGTCCGGGAAGAGGGCGTCGAGATCTACGCCGGTCCGCTCGACGTCGGCGACGAGAAGTCCGTCGAGCGTTTCTTCGGCGAGAGCGAGGCCGTCGTCGGGATCGCGGACGTGGTCGTGAACAACGCGGGGCACTCGACGCCGGGCCTTCTGCACGAGAGCACGACCGCCGACATTCGAAGCGAGGTCGAGACGAATCTGCTCGGAACGCTGTTCGTGACCCGGCGCGGTGTTGCGGCGCTCATCGACAGCGGAAGGCGAGGTGACGTCGTCTTCATGGGAAGCGATGCGGCTCTGTATCCTCGTCCAGGCCAGGCGACCTACAGCGCCACGAAGGCCGCGCTCGAAGCGTTGTGCACGAGCCTTTCACGCGAGCTCGAAGGCACCGGCGTGCGGATGATCAAGATGCGGTTGGGGCCGACGCTCAGCGAGTTCGCCAACGACTGGGACCTCTCGCCCGACGCCCTCAAGACGCGAACGGAACTCTTCCGACGCTTTGGGCTCCGAGATGCCCGACATTTTGGGACCGTCATGCAGGCCGAAGACGTCGTCGAGGCGATTCTCTTCGCGGTGGGGCGCCCGCCCGGCGTGCTCGTCGACACCATCGACATGTATCCGGAAGCCCCGCTGGGCAATGCCGTCAAGGGGCTCCGCTGACGTGCCCTCTGGCGAAGGAATTGCGCAGCGCTACATCGAGGCCATGAACGCGGCCGACATCAGCGCGATGATGTCGCTCTTCGCGCCGAACGCCGTGCTGCGCCATCCGACCGGCGTGTACGCGGACCGCGACGCGATTCGCGGCTTCTTCGTCGAGATGGTGTTTGCGTACTCGGCGCGGCTCGAAGCCATCGCGGTGCTCGAGAGGGGTGACATGGCGTGGCTGGAAGTCGAGGCCGAGTCGGAAGTGACACCCGGCCGGCAACGCGTGGTCGACGTCTTTCGTCTGGACGAGCGAGGGCGCATCATCGATCTGGGGGTGTACTCCGGGAACACCGTGCCCGGATCCGACGACGTCAAAGCTTGAGAACGGCTCAAGGGAAGGAAGAGAATGGGACTTCTGAAGGATCGGGTGGCATTGATCGCCGGCGTCGGCATCGATCTCGGAACGGCGCTCGCGCGGGTCTTCGCCGAAGAGGGCGCCGATCTCGTATTGGCGGCGCGCAGCGAGGACACCATCCGCGCGCTGGCGGACGAGATCCAGGGCATGGGCCGCAAATGCGTCTGGCAATGTGCAGACATTACGGACGTCGAGGCCTGCAAGTCGCTGGTGGCGCGAGCCGAGTCGGAGTTCGGGGGCCTCGATATCCTGATCAACAACGCGGTTTGGCCTCACGGCGACGGGCCGCTCGCGGACGCGGATCTCGAGAATTGGCGAACCGCCATGGACGTGAACTTCATGGGTGCGCTGACGATGACTCAGGCTGCGATTCCGGCGCTGCGACGCCGTGAAGCCGGGCGCATCATCATGATCAGCACCATCGCATCGCGGGAGTTCTATCCGACGGCGGGGCCCTATTCGTCGTCGAAGGCGGCCTTGAACTCCGTCACCAAGACTCTTGCGAAGGAACTCGGGCCCGACGGGATTCGCGTGAATGCCGTCGTCCCGGGGTGGATCTGGGGTCCGACCGCGCAGGGCGTGCTGAAGAAATGGGGCGAGGCGGAGGGCGTGACCCTCGACGAGATGCGCGTTCGGTACGAGCAGCAGACGGCGTTGCACTATCTCCCGGAAGCTGACGAAGTCGCAAAGGTCGCCCTCTTCCTGGCTTCCGAACTATCGAATCCGGTGACCGGCCACCTGCTCGACGCGAATGCCGGTCAGTGGATGTAGGAGTCCAGCGCTCTCGCATCCCGTGTTCACGTGCGATGCTGCCGCGCGATCTGTCTTGGCTGTCAGGTCTTGCGCGCGGCGGCGTGCTTTCCGGCGATGTAGCCCCACGTGATCGCCCGAAGATTTGACATTCCGCTCTGGTACCCCCCGCCGATATCGATGAGTGCGGCTGAGTTGCCCACGACGTAGAAGCCGGGAATCGCGTGTCCGCGCACGTGCACGGCCTGTGCGTCACGATCGAAGCGCAGGCCGTGCGAATTGATCCCGACGCCGATGGGGGTGAGTCTCAATCCGTAGTAGGGCGCCTTGTTGACCGGAGCCAGGTTGGGGTTGGGATAGGACGGATCTCCACACAATCGGTTGGCCCACAGGTATTGTCCGCGGCCGAAGTCAGGGTCTTCGCCTTTCTCTGCGTTCAAATTGAAGTCTTGCAAAGTGCGCTCGAATCCTTCGGGATCGATGCCGAGTTTCTCGGCCAACTCCCTCGGCGTCTCCGCGCGCTCGACGAAGTCCTCGGGCAATTCCTGGTCAGGCATGAAGGTGCCGACCGGATATTGGTCGCGGTAGTTGGTGTCGAAGATCATGAAGGAGGGGTGGTTCGGAAGTTCCTGTTTGGCGCCGTCCCACTCCCGCATGCGGGGATTCGCGTCCTTGTAGAATGATTCGTCGCAGAAGCGCTTCCCGGCACGGTTCACGACCACGGAGTGCGGAATACCGGTCTCGAAGGCAGTTCGATAGAGCGGCTTCCCAAAATGCTCTTCCCCTGGAATGTTGTAGCCGAAGAACATTGCGAGATTGGTGGGCGGCACGTTGGCGACCGACGCACCGATCTCCCCACCCATGATGATGTTGTCACCATCCAAGCCGGGGGGGCACGCGCTTCCCCACTCGTGGGTATTCTCGTATTGAGTCGCCATGGGGACGTTATGGTCGTAGCCGCCAATGCCCATCACGACGCCCTGGCGCGCGCGTATGAAGAAATCCCGACCCTCGCGCTCCGCCCGCACCCCGATGACCGCACCCTCGTCGTTGGTGATGAGTTCGCGCGCCGGAGTGTCGACGTAGGCCGGGATACCGCGGTCGATCATCGCGGCCTTGACCACGTAGCCCATCATCGAAGATCCGAAGGAGCGCTGATCGTTCCTGACGCGCTCCGCGAGCAACTCGTAGTCCCAATCCTTCACCTTGGCGAGGCCTCCGAATCGCATGAGGTCCTCATGAAGCAGGCCCATCGGGTGATGAGGAGACACGTGGGTCTTCGTTTGCCACTCACCGAGTTCGGCGCCGGAAAACAGATTCATGACGAGATAGCGGCCTCCCTCGTGGGAGCCTGGAGCGAAGGGGTAGTAGTAGTCAATTTGCGTCGTCGAACAGATCCAATCCACTTTGGCCCGATCCGTGAGGTAATCCATCGCCTCGTTCCGCATTTCCATCAGGCGATCGGTGAGCTCGGGATCGTTGAAGCCCGCGCCGATGAAATCCACATACTCGCGCGCGGCTTCTTCTGAATCCTCGATGCCCGCTTCACGCATCTGCCGGTTGTTCGGATTGAAGGTCTCGCCGCCACTGTAGGCGCATACTCCGCCCAGCTTCGGGCTCTTGTCGATCACCGCAACCCGCTTGCCCAGATCGTGAGCCACGATGGCCGCGGTCAGGCTACCGAGACCAGAACCCAGCGCGAGTACGTCTACCTCCAGGTCCCACCGTTGGCGTCGTCGAAATAGCTTCAAGAGAGTGAGCCTCCTTGGTTCATTTGTCCCATCGGGTACTGAGTTTCACACCGGGGACCTCAGCGTAAGGCAGATAGAGCTCGAACGTGCGCTCGTAGCCGGTATGTTTGATCTTCCATTGGCCGTCGACCTTGACGTACTCGTCGGAGTAGAAGCCCGCGCCCTGCAAGATCGAGTGTCCTGGCATCCCGCCGTTGTCCTCGCCCGGGTTGACGACGTAGTCGTGGAGATACCAGGTTCCCTTGGCCGTCGTTTCGCTCGTGAGGTCGATCTCGGGGCAATGCACGTTGTGCATGCTGGCGACATCGGTGCGCTTGAGCGCACCGACCAGGAACTCCATGACCTCGTCAATTCCGTTTGCGGTGTATTCGCCCTTGTTGTAAGCGGCGTTCACGTCGTCGGTAAAAACCTCGCGCAGCTCCTCCCAGAGCTTGCTGTCGATGCAGCGAATGTACTTGTACTTGAGGCGTTTGATTGCTTCGAGCTCTTTGAGGTCTTCGAAATCGGACATGGGGCTCCTTGGCGGCGCCACCAATCCGGCGCGCAGGTCTACCCTAGCCCGAATATTACCCGCGGTCCTCGGCTGATCGAGCGGAAGAATTCGTCGTCGGGTTCGATCAACATGGTCCCGTGAATGCCCGCGAGAGGAGCTATGCTGCACGCCCATGGAACTCGGATATGGAACGCAACACGAGGCCTTTCGAGAACAGGTGTGCGCCTTTCTTCGTGGGCACTGGCCCCCTCGGGAGACAGATGCCGCAAGCGCGAGCCCTGAACAGATTCGAAGTTTCCGGCGCGCTGCGATCGATGCGGGTTATTTGTATCGAAATATTCCCCGTCGCTACGGAGGATCGGAGCAGGAACCGGACATCCTTGCGGCGCAGATCATTCGCGAAGAGTTCGGCGCCGTTCGGGCGCCAACCGAGCTCACCGGCCAGGGGCCGCAGATGTTGGCCCCAACGCTGCTCGAACGGGGGAGCGAGTGGCAAAAAGAGCACTTCGTCCGGAAAGCCATCGAAGGCGAACACATCTGGTGCCAGGGCTACAGCGAGCCCGGCGCCGGAAGCGACCTTGCGTCCCTGCGTACGACCGGCGTACTTCAGGATGGAGAGTGGGTGATCACTGGCCAGAAGATCTGGACGACCCACTGGAAGCGCGCGCAGTACATGTTTGCTTTGGTCCGTACGGAACCCGAGGCGAGCAAGCATGCGGGCATTTCCTATCTCCTGCTGAAAATGGACCAGCCAGGCGTCGAAGTGAGGCCGCTCAAACAGATCACGGGCGACGCCGAGTTTGCCGAGGTCTTTCTCAATTCAGCGCGCACGCCGGCGGAATGGATCGTCGGGGAACGCGGCGAAGGGTGGAACGTCTCACGCTCGCTACTCCGCCACGAACGCAACATGATCGGCAGCGCGAACCGTTCGGCTGGACTCTTTCGTAGCCTGCTTCGTCTGGCGCGGAAAACTCGAATCAACGGGCGTCCCGCGGTCGAGGATCCCCAGATTCGCGAAATGCTGGCCTCGATCTACGGCTACGTCGAAACCCAGCGCTGCTCGTCCTATGTCCAGCTCACTCGCGAACTCAACAGTCGTGACGCGGGAACTCTTCCGATGTTCAACAAGATCACGGACACGAATATCGGACAGGCGGTTTCGAAGCTCGCACAGCGACTGCTCGGCCCGGAGAGCATTCTCGCTCCACGCGGGCAACCGCCGGGCAGGACTTCCGGAAACGAGAAGTGGATGAATCAGTTCATGGGATCCCTCGGCATGGCAATCGCGGGCGGGACGACGAATATCCAACGCAACATCATTGCCGAACGTGGGCTTGGGCTGCCCCGCGATGTCGCAGCGGCAGGGGTTGAAGAGTCTTGAATTTCGACCTCTCGGATGACCAACGACTGCTGGAAGAAACCATCGACCGGTTTCTCGCCGCCGAGAGTCCCATGACGCGAGTCAGAGAGCTATTCGATGGCGACGAGGGCTTCGATCCCCTCGTATGGAAGGGTCTCGGCGAGATGGGCGTTCTGGGCTTGCATCTGCCGGAAGACGTCGGGGGTGCGGGTCTCGATCTGCTCGAGCTCAGTGTGGTCGCCGAATCGATGGGCCGTCACGCGACACCGGGTCCATTCTTCGAACACGCGCTCGCGACGATGGCGATCGATCGAGGGGGGAGTGATGCACAGCGCGAACGCTGGCTCCCGCGGCTCGCGACCGGAGACCTGCGCGCGACCTTTGCCATATCGGAAGGCGGAGCCGAGAAAGAGGCTGCGAACGGGGCCAACGGAAGTTGGTGCCCCGAACAGTGGAGACTCGGTGATGGAGCTACGCTTTCGGGCGAGAAACGATTCGTGCCCCACGCGACGGGAGCCGACCTCGTCGTCGTCGGTTTGGGCGGCGGCGGTATTGGCTTGGTAGAGGCCGACGCGCCGGGGCTGACGATCGAGCGGGTCGAAGGGCTCGACCGTACCCGCCGTGTCGATTCCGTTCAGTTCGACCGGACTCCCTACGATCCCCTGCCGCGCGGCGCTGAAGTCGCGCGTCAAGTACTCGACGCGGGCCTCGTATTGCTGGCCGCGGACGCCCACGGCGGCGGCATGGCTTGTGTCGACGCCTCCGTCGAATACGCCAAGACGCGCGAACAGTTCGGCGTGAAGATTGGCAGCTTTCAGGCCCTGAAGCACCAACTGGCTGATATGGCGGTTGAGATCCATCCGACTCGCGGCCTCGTCTGGTATGCCGCGCACGCCTTCGACCACCTCCCTGAGGAAGCATCGGCATCCGCCGCGAACGCAAAGGCGCATCTGACCGACCGCTTCGTCGATGTCGCACGCGCTACGGTCGAGGCCCATGGCGGAATCGGGTACACCTGGGAATGCGACGTTCAGTTCTGGTTCAAGCGCGCGCTCTTCGACTGGGCGATGCTAGGTGACCCGAATTTACATCGACGTCGAACGGCCGACCTGTTGGGTTGGTAGAAACGCTTGCGCCGCGCGTTCAGGAGATCGAGATGACTCAAAGAGAAGAAGCCGCGCCCGGTGAAGGCCACATCACGGATGAAGGCATCGAAAAACTGCGCCAACGCATCGGCATCCCGAAGCCATTGCCTCAGCCGCCGCACTATCGATGTCCCAACGAAGACATCTTCCGCAACCTCTCCCACTGCATCGGTGACGACAACCCGCTCTATTGCGACCCCGACTACGCCGAAAAGACTCGTTGGGGCGGGATGATCCTCCATCCGGCCTTCGTGGGCTGCGATACATTGATTGGCATCGATGAAGTCGAGACCGTTCCCCCGGATAAACTCGACATCATGCGCGGGGACCCGCTCCGTGGAGTACACGCCTTCTATTCGAGCGGCGTTCGCGAGTGGTGGCGGCCCCTGCGACCGAACCGCAAGGTCTATCGCCGCAATGCGGTCGTGGGCGTGCTCGACAAGAAGAGCGAATTCGCGAAGCGCTCCGTTCACGAATGGACGGCCAACGTCTTCGCGGACGATCAGGGCGAGCTCCTCTCGACCCAGTATCGGCTGATGATCCGCACCGAGCGGCACAGCGCACGAAAGGAAAAGAAGTACAAGGACAAAGCGCCTATTCCCTACACACCGGAGCAGCTCGAGGAGATCGACGCACAGTACAGGTCTGAGAAGCCGCGAGGTGCCGAATCGCGCTACTTCGAAGATGTCGAAGAGGGGGAGCAACTGCGCCCCCTCGTCAAAGGCCCCCTCACGGTCACCGACATCGTGACCTGGCATGTCGGAGTCGGGATGGGTTATTACGGCGTCAAGCCGCTGCGCATGGGGTTCAAGAATCGACAACGGATCCCCGGCTTCTATCGACCGGATCCGTTGGGGATTCCGGATCAGATGATGCGAGTACATTGGGACGAGGCCTACGCGCAAGTCGCTGGTGCGCCCACCATCTACGACTACGGCCGGATGCGCGAGTGTTGGCTGGTACATCTATGCACGGACTGGATGGGCGACGGAGGATGGCTCTGGAAGCTGGATTGTGAATTCCGACGGTTCAACTTCATCGGTGACACCCAGTGGATGCGCGGAAAGGTGGTACGCAAGTATCTGGCAGAGGGGGATCGGCCCGCCGTCGATCTCGAGATCTGGGGCGAGAATCAACACGGCGACATCACCACGCCTGGACATGCGACTGTGTTGTTGGCGAGCCGAGAGCATGGTGAGATGCGCCTTCCCGATCCGCCGGGCGGTGCATCCGACCTGCAGAGCGCACTCGATGCGTTGGCCAAACGCTTCGCAGAAAGCGACAACTGAGTCCCGGTGCTCGTTCACGACCACTTCGAGTACTGGGCACGTACCGCTCCGAACCGCGAATTCGGCGTGGATGCGACACGGCGCCTGTCCTTCGCGGCGGCGTCCGCCGAGGCGTCGCGACTGGCCTCGGCTCTTCATGGCGCCGGAGTGGCCGCGGGTGATCGGGTCGCAATCGTCGCCCGAAACCGCATCGAATTTCCGATCGCGAGCTTCGCCGCTTCCTTGCTCGGTGCTGTCGTCGTGCCCGTCAACGTGCGACTGGCCCCGGACGAGCTTCAGTTCGTACTGGAGGATGCCCAGGCCCGGCACGTCTTCGTGGATGCGCCGTTCGCGGAGCTGTTGCAGGACATTCGAGACAGGCTCCCGGAGCTCGATCGGATTGTGGCCCTGGGTGACTCCCGTGGCGAAGAGCTACCCGCCGGCGTCACGCCCTACGCCGACTTTCTCAGAAGCGCCACCGAGTCTCTGCCCGATCGCCGTGCAGCACCGCAAGACGAAGCCGTGCAGTTCTACACCAGCGGCACGACCGGGAGACCGAAGGGAGTCGTGCACACTCATCTATCCCTTTCGGTCGCCGCGTCCTATTGGCGCACGGTTTTTCCGATCTCAGCCAACGAGCGACAGCTTCTCGTATCGCCCGCCTTCCATTCCGGCGGATTCCTGAATTTTCTGCACACGACGATGTGTGGTGCGTCGGTCTACTTGCTCGAGAAATTCGATCCGGGCGAGGTACTGCGCCTCATCACCGACGAGCGGCTGGTTCGAGTCAGTTTGGTACCCGCGACGTTGGACGCGTGTCTGTCAGAGATTCGAGAGACGCGGCCGGATCGATTCGAGAGCCTTCGCTTTCTGAGCTACGGCGCCTCGCCGATTTCCGTTTCGAGCATGCGGAGAGCCCTCGAGGTCTTTCCGTGCGAAATTCACCAGCAATTCGGTCAGACCGAGGCGCCGATTCTCACTCACCTCCTGCCGGAGGATCACCTGCGCGGACTCGAAGAGCCAACGCTGCTGCTCTCGACCGGGCGCCCGATTGTCGGCTGCGAGATCCGAATCCTCGGGAGCGATGGCCAGGCGCTGTCGCCCGGTGAGCGCGGCGAGATCTGCGCGCGCACTCCGCTTTCGATGAAGGAGTATTATGGTCGACCCGAAGCGACGGCCGAGGCTCTCCGCGAAGGCTGGATTCACACTGGCGACGTCGGATTTCTCGACGATCGAGGCTATCTCTCCATCGTCGACCGCTTGAAGGATATGATCGTCTCCGGCGGCGAGAATGTCTTTGCCAAGGAAGTGGAAGAATGTCTGCTCAGCCACCCCGCGGTGCGAGAAGCCGCGGTGATCGGTATTCCCAGTGACCGATGGGGCGAAGAGGTCAAGGCCGTGATCGTGCTGCAGCGGACGCCGTCAGCGACTGCTCAGGAACTGATGGACGCCTGTCACGAACAGCTCGCGGGCTACAAGCGACCGCGTTCCATCGACTTTGTCGCAGAACTCCCGCGCAATGCGAACGGCAAGGTCCTGAAACGTCTGCTTCGTGAGCCCTACTGGAGAGGGCACTCTCGCAACGTTTCGTGATCACAGAACCTTAATTAGGCGAGCCGTTGCCCGCGCTACGCCGACGTGAAAGGCCCTCCGGCCGACACTCGCCCCAAGGAAATCCCGACCATGAACTACGAAACTGTGCTTTACGACGTGAGCGATCGAATCGCGACCATCACCCTCAATCGCCCGGATGTTCTCAACGCCGTTTCGAAGCAGATGCAACGAGAACTCTACGATGCGTTCACGTCCGCCGAGAGGGACCAGGACGTGTGGACGATCATCGTGACGGGGGCGGGGCGCGGCTTCTGCCCCGGTGCCGATGTGGGCGCCATCTCCGAGAGCGGAAAGGTGAGCTACGAGGAGTCCTATCTCGCCTCCTTCCAGCAATGGGAGCCCCCCCGAGAAGCGACTCCGCCCTTTCGCGAAATGGCCAAGCCGATCGTGTGCGCCGTCAACGGGGTGTGCTGCGGCGCGGGACTCGACCTCGTCACGACGAGCGATATCGTGATCGCGTCGGAGAAGGCGACCTTCTTTGATCCACACGTGAGCCTCGGCCTCGTCTCCGCCCGCGAAATGGCTCGTCTCGCTCGCGTCCTGCCCTTCAACATCTGTATGCGTATGGCGCTGATGGGCAAGCACGAGCGTATGGATGCCAAGCGCGCCTACGAGCTCGGTCTCGTGAGCGAAGTGGTGGAGCACGAACGTTTGGGTGAGCGAGCTCGCGAAATTGCCGAAACCATCAATCTGAATGCCCCTCTCGCGGTGCGCGGGACGCGCCTCGCTTTACGCAAGGGGCAGGGACTTCCGCTCTACGAGGCGGAACTTCTGGCCGAGATGTATCGCGAACGGGTCACCAAGACCGAGGATGCTCTCGAAGGACCTCGGTCCTTCAAGGAGAAGCGGACGCCCGAGTGGAAGGCTGAATAGAAGCAATGGTCCCAGCCGTCGCCGGCCAGGCCGCTCAGCTCGTTAGGCCCTGGGCGACCTCGTCCTTGACGAAGAGACCGCCCTTCATGATCGCGAGGAGGTTGTCCGGGTTCTGAAGGCAGCCGATGTCGTCCACAGGATCGCCGCTCACGACGAGCAAGTCGGCGAGTTTGCCGGCCGTGACCGTCCCGAGATCATCGCCACGGTCCATCAGCTCGGCGCCATTGAGAGTCGCCCAGCGAATGACGTCGAGCGGCGGAATGCCCACTTCCTTGACGTAGAATTCGAGTTCCGCTGCGTATTCGCCCTGCCGAAGAATGCCCGTTCCGTAGTCGTCGCCGATCACCATCTTGACGCCGGCCGCGTGGGCCTCGGGAAGGTGGCTGCGCGCGTAGTCGAAATCGTCACGAACGCCGCGGATCCGCTCCATGGTGTCGCGGGTCGATTCGATGATCGGGAGCCCCGTCAGGGCCTGCTCCTCGTTCTCGAAGTCGATGCCCTCCATCGCGGACAGGAAACGCTGGGTAAAGAGCATGCTGGGAACGACGACGCTCTCGGCCTCGAGGATCGCGTCGATACACTCGGAATCCATCCTGTCGGCGTGATCGATTACGTCGAAGCCGGCTCGTGCACACTCGAGCACACTTTGTTTGCTGGCGGCATGGGCGCGCACCTTCTTTCCGCGTTGGTGTGCCGCTTCAGCAATCGCGCGCAGCTCCTCCGGCGAGGTCGACATCAGCTCGCCTGCCGGAGCCACGCCATGCCCCCCGCTTGCGTTCAGCTTTACGATGTCCGCCCCCCAGGCGATCTCCTCGCGTACCGCCGTCCGAAAGCCCTCCGGGCCGTCGACCTTTCGAGTGCTTCCCCCGTTGCCGAGCTCGAATTGCCAAAGCTTGTTCTGCGCATCGATGACGTCCCCCGAGCTGCAGAGTTCATGGCTGGCCGCCCAGAAACGTGGACCGGGAATCAATCCGAGGTCGATAGCATCGCGAATCGACGCGTCGATGCGATGTGGACAGCTCGCACTCACGACACTCGTAAAACCACACTCGAGGGCGAGCTTCACATGCCTCTCGGCAAGCAGCGTCAGGATGGCGGGGGTGTGCTCGAGCCCGAGAGAAGGCGCCTGGCGAGTGTTGGCATCGAAAAAGGTGCCGTGAAAATGGCAGAGGACGAGCCCCGGCATCAACGTGCGCCCCGCCAGGTCGAGGACACGATCACCCGGCCGAACGTCCAGCGAGGGTCCGTCGCTCACGCTCGCGATGCGCTCACCCTCGACCACCACTGTGACATCGCGCCGCACCGGCCCGATCCCGTCCAGCAGATTCGCTCCTGTGAAGATGATGCGTCCCATGCTTCTCCCCGTTCGTCGGGTCAAGCATAGGCGAAACGCGTTGGAATCGGGCACCTAATGGTGAACGTGCGCGCGCTGAGAAGCACCTCGAAATGATCTCGACAGAGCGATTGCGGAACGGACCGAATGGGTGCGACAGTGTCTCATCCAAACCGAGAGGAAAGCATGAATCTCCACCTGAGCGACGAGCAGGAACTGCTCCAAACCACTTTCGCCGAGCTCTTTGCCGCGGAGTCCAGCTGCGAACGTGTGCGTGCGGCTGAACCTCTCGGACACGACCCCGCTTTGTGGAAGACGCTGATCGAGACGGAGGTCGTGGGCATGCGAGTGCCCGAAGCTCGGGGTGGCACGGGGGCGAGCTTGCTCGATGCCGCGCTCGTCGCCGAACAGGCGGGACGCCACCTGGCCTCGGTGCCGCTCGTGGAGACCCTCGTCGCCAGCCAATTGATCTCGGGCATCACGGGTCCCGCAGCCGAGGCCTGGCTCGCCCGGATTCTATCGGGGTCGGCCCTCGTCAGCTTTGCGCTCTTTCCGGGTGGTGAGTCCCAACTCGTGCCGGGGGGTGCCGTCGCAGACGCGGTGGTGGGACTCGACGGAGACGAGATCGTGCTCGTAGAGAAAGGGCCGGGCAGCCAACCCGCCTCGAATCTCGGCGCGAGTCCCCTTTCGCGTTGGAGCCTTTCGCACGATTCGGATCGGGAGGTGCTGGCTCGAGGAGACGAAGCGATTCGCGCCTGGTCGGCTGCGAAGGAGGAATGGAAGCTTCTGACCGCCGCAGCGTTAGGCGGACTCGCTCATCGCGCGCTGGAGATTGCGGCCAAATACGCCTCCGAGCGGATTCAGTTCGACCGTTTGATCGGTACCTTTCAGGGAGTCGCTCATCCGCTCGCAGATGCTGTCACCGCCGTCGAAGGCGCGCAGCTACTCGTGTGGCGAGCCGCCTGGGCCATCTCGCGGGGCGAGCCGAACGCAGCTGCACTCGTCTCGATGGCGTTCGCCTGGGCAGCCGAGTCCGCGACCCCCGCGGTGGCGCGCTCGATGCATACCTTCGGTGGTTACGGGCTCGCCATGGAATACGACATCCAGCTCTACCACCGCCGGGCCAAGGCATGGGCACTCATCGCCGGCGATCCGCGCGAGGAGCTGCAGCGCCTGGCCGAGCGCCAATGGGAGCCCGGTTCCGAAGTGGCGCTCCCGGACGCCGGTAACGTCGGCATCGATTTCGGATTCGGCGAACGAGCGGAAGCCTTCCGACTCGTCGCCCGCCAGTTCTTCGAGGAAAACCTCACGAGCGAGCTACGCGCGAAAGCCCGCTACGATTGGGACGGTCACCACCCCGAATTTCACAAGAAGCTCGCCGACGCTGGACTCGCCTTCGCATCCTGGCCCGAGCAGTATGGGGGTCAGGGCCGCGATCCCTACGAGATGACCGCCCTTGGCGAAGAGTTTCACCGGGCCGGCTGGACCACTCACCCGATCGGCACGACCCGCCTGATTGGAGAAACCCTGCTGCACTTCGCCAGCGACGAACTCAAGGAGGACGTCATCACGAAGATCTGCGCCGGGGAAGCAGTCGTCAGCATGGGATATTCCGAGCCCGGCTCGGGATCCGATGTGGCCGCCGCTCAGACCCGTGCCATTCGTGACGGAGACGAGTGGGTGATCAACGGGCAGAAGATGTTCACCAGTGGTGCCAACAAGGCGCAGTACGTGTTTCTGTTGACTCGCACCGATCCCGACTGTCCGAAGCATCGAGGACTCACCATGTTTCTGGTGCCCCTCGACGCGCCGGGAATCGAGGTTCAGGGAATCGAGACGATCGGCGACGAGCGCACGAACGCCACCTATTACACCGACGTGCGTGTGCCGGACAGCTGTCGCGTAGGCGACGTCAACGGCGGTTGGGCAGTGCTCGCCCACGCCCTCGAACTCGAGCATGGCGGGGGCGGGATCGGCGGCTTTTACGCCGAGCACCTCGAACTCGTTGACCACGCCGTCAGCTGGGCACGTTCTGCCCTGCGCAACGGCAGGCCTGCCTTCGAGGACTCGCGTGTTCGCGAGCGGTTGGCGCATGCGCTGCTGTGTGCCGAAGTCGCCCACACCCTGGGTCTGCGTAGCCTCTGGGCGGGGGTAGAGGGCTCGTCGACGCGTGCCCAGGGACCGATGGTGAAGTTGTTCGGTGCAGAGAGCTTCATTCAGGACAGTGCGGACCTGCTGGATCTGGCTGCTCCGGATTCCATTCTGCTAACGGCCGAGGACGACGCGGCCGCTCACGGAGCGCTCGAGCTCGCCTACCGTCTCTCGATGGGCACCAGCGTGTACGCGGGGACGAGTGAGATCATGCGGAGCATCATCGCGCAGGCGGCATTGGGAATGCCGAGGAGTCGGTCGTGATCGAATGCGAAGGGAGGTTCAGTCATTTCGCGAGCTGAATTCGATGGAGTTGTCGTCGGCGCTGGCTTCGGAGCGCTTTACGCGCTCTACCGGCTGCGACAGTTGGGGTTGTCCGTGCAGGTCTACGAGCGGGGCAGCGGCGTTGGCGGGACGTGGTTCTGGAATCGGCGCACTACGACGAAGTCGCAAACCGGACGCTCTTTCCCACCTGCAATTCGTGGTACCTGGGAGCGAATATTCCGGGGAAGCCGAGACGCTTCATGCCCTACCTGGGCTTTCCTCCTTACGTGGAGAAGTGCGAGGAGGTCGCGCGGAACGGCTACGAGGGCTTCCATCTCGAGTGAAGCATCGGTCCGCGACACACGGACGGACAGAGCGTCCCGACGAGGTGCCGAGTCGATCGTTGCAACTCACCCGGTCGGAATATTCGAAATATCCAGAGGGGAACAGACATTTCGATGCTCGAAGGCTTTCGCATTCTCGATTGCTCCGCAGAGTCGGGCTTTCTTGCCGGAAAGATCCTGGGCGACATGGGCGCGGACGTCGTCAAACTCGAAGTACCCGGCGGCGACCCCGCTCGCCGGGGTCCCTATCTCGGCGACATCGAGGATCCCGAGCGGAGTCTCCTCTGGCTCTCGTTGAACACCAGCAAGCGTGGCATCACATTGGATCTCGAACTCGAGCGCGGACGTGGCCTTTTCCGCCGACTGGTGCGGCAATTCGACGTGGTGCTCGAAAGCGATCGACCCGGCGCCTTCGAGCGACGCGGCATCGGCTTCGAGTCCCTGCGCGAGGCGCAGCCGGGTCTGGTCTGGTGCGCAGTCACTCCTTTTGGTCAGACAGGGCCATACGCCGACTATCGAGCGAGTGATATCAGCATCGTGGCCATGGGGGGCAACTTGCACGCTACGGGTTGGCTCGATCGAGCGCCGATTCGCTGCACCATGCCGACGGGGGACTACCACGCAGCTCCCGAAGCCGCTCTCGGAATCACGATGGCGCTCTACGGTCGCGAGGACTCGGGACGAGGTCAGTTCGTCGATGTCTCGATGCGCGAGACGCAGCTCCAGACCTTGCTCTCGGGACCGGGGCAATACGAAGCGAACCCCGAGCGGTACGCGGATCGACACCGCGCGGGTGATCGAATGGGCAAATCGCGGGAGATCTGGCGGGTGAAGGATGGCTACGTCAGCTTCGGATTGCGCGGCGGTGCCTCGCGCATCCCGAACCTGAAGGCCACCGTCCAGTGGATGGCGGAGTGCAAGATGGCACCGACCTGGCTGCTCGAATTCGACTGGGGGACGTACAACCACAACGTGATGAGTGTCGAGGACTTCGCACCCTTCGAAGAGGCATTCGGCGCTTTCTTCGCGAGTAAGTCCATGCGCGAGCTTTTCGAAGGTGCGGTCGATCGCCGTGTTCTGTTGGCGCCCTGCAACGATGCTCGCGAAATCAGTGAACATCAACAGCTACGCAGCCGCGATCTCTTCGTCACGCTCGACTATCCGGAGCTCGGCGCTTCGATCGAACACCCGGCTTTCTTTGCGAAAACGAATCGGAACGGCATCCGCGTACGGACGCGCGCACCCCGCATCGGCGAACACAACGCCGAGGTCTATGCAGAACTCGGAATCGGCGCAGACGAGATCGCCGAGCTGCAAGCGGAGGGAGTCCTTTGAGCGATGCGAAGAGTGCAGGTCCAGGTCGAGGTGTATGTGCGGGAATGAAGGTGCTCGAGCTCGGCTCCGGTGCCGCTGGGCCCGTCGCCACGAAATACCTCGCAGAGCACGGGGCCGACGTGATCCGCATCGAATCGTCCAAACGGCCCGACTTCCTGCGCGTGCTGTTCTTGACTCCCGATTCGAAGTACGGCGTCGACGGCTCGCCCATGTTCATCCTGCTGAACCCGAATAAACGCAGTGTCGCCCTCAATATGAAACATCCGGAGGGCGTCGCTCTGGCCAAGCGCCTGGCGCTCGAGTGGGCCGACGTCGTTTGCGAGAATTTTGCGCCCGGGCCCATGGAACGCTTCGGGATGAGTTACGAGGCGCTCTCCCGCGATAAACCGGACCTCGTCATGGTGAGCGGTTGTTTGTTTGGACAGACGGGGCCACACCGTGCATACCCCGGCTTCGGAGCGCAGGGGTCGGCGCTCTCGGGCTTCAATCATCTCACGGGTTGGAGCGATCGCGCCTCCGCCGGACCCAGTGGAACGATTACGGACTCGCTCTCTCCGCGTTACGTCGCGTTGGCGATGGTTGCAGCCCTGCTCGAGCGCCGCCGCACCGGCGAGGGGCAGTATGTCGACCTGTCACAGATCGAAGCAGCGGTCTACAGCACCTCGGAAGTGCAGGTACGCTATTCGGCACGGGGTGAGGTGGTGACACGCAACGGGAATCGATCCGAACAGGCGGCACCCCACGGTGCCTATCCCTGCCTGGGCGAGGATCGTTGGGTGGTGATCGCGGTCTGGGACGACGAGGACTGGAAACGCTTATGCGAAGAAATGCATCACCCCGCCTGGTCCGCCGACCCCAGCTACGAAACGAATGCCGGTCGCCTGGCGGCCGCTGATGCGCTCGACGATGAATTGTCAGGCTGGACGCGTCAGCACGATGCCCGGGACCTGATGACGCGTCTTCAGGCCGCCGGAATCGAGGCCTGTGTATGTCAGGAGTTCCAGGAGATCGTCGACGATTCCCAGCTCTCACACCGTGGACACTGGACACGGGTAGAACATTCGAATGTCGGCTCCCTGCTCGCCGAGCGCAGTGGTTTTCGGCTGTCGGAAACCGACGGTGAGCTGCGCACAGCAGGGCCCAACCTCGGCGAACACACGAACGATATCCTGACGGAATGTCTGGGTCTCGACCCCGTCGAGATCGAACGCCTCCGTGAAGAAGAGGTATTGGTCTAGGAGTCGCGCGCGTGTGGACACATCCGGCAGCGGGGAGTCGTGCATGGAACGTCAGCTGCTGAATAATCTGGTAGCCGAGAGAGTCGAGAGGGATTCATGAACCGTCGCTCATCGCCGACGAGGACAACATGATGGCCAAACCGGTCCGACGCGTCGTAACGGGGCTCGACGCCGCCGGTCGCTCGATCGTTCTCAGCGATGGCGAACCGCCTGGATCCCCTGCCGCCGGTGAGCCTGGTCTGACGGAGCTGTGGTCTCTGCCGCCGGGTCCCCTATATCCCGATTCGGGCGGAGAGTGGACGCATGGAAGCGACGACTTCGAGCCGCCGCCGGGTGCGATCGCCTGGCGAAGTGTGCGTCTTGCTGCGGGTTCGCCGACCCGTCCACCGCAGGAGCAACTGGAACTCGATCCACGCTTTGACGCCAGCCGCCCCGGAATGCACCGCACCGACTCCCTCGACTGGATCACCGTCTTCGCGGGCGAAGTCGAGCTGGTCCTCGATGATGAGACGCTTCGCCTCGGTCCGGGCGACTGCGTGGTTCAATGTGGCGCATCACATGCGTGGCGTGTGATCGGCGATGAAGATTGTGTCTTTGGCGGGCTGATGTTTCGTACGGCGGAAGGGAGCAAGCCTCCCGGCGAGTGGGCTGGGCCACGAAGCGCCGGAGCGCCGCGGGGAGTGGGACCACGGCGTGTCGTCACGCAGTCTGGCGCCGACGGCCGTTCCTTTTTCGCAAGCGACAGCGAACCCCCCAACGTGCTGGTCCTCGAGCACGGTGCGGGCATGGCGTACTCGGACATCTGGCAAACTCTGGGTCCGGTGACGACTCCTGCTGCCGGCGGCGACACCCCGCCCGGCCCCTTCGAATTCTACGCACTCGGTGGCGGTGCTGCCTGGAAACACATGGTGATTCCGCCCGACGCCGCCCTCGCCGACATCGACGCGGACGCGCTTGGCGCCGAGTATGCACAACGCGCACCGAGCATGGCCGTGGGCGGCGAACACGATCCGGCTCGGCCGGGTCGGCACCGCACCGATTCGATCGACCTCGTTCAGATCCTTTCGGGGCATATCACGTTGATGCTCGACGAGGACGAGGTCGATCTCGGGCCAGGCGACTTCGTCGTTCAGCGCGGAACCTGGCATGCCTGGAGCAACCGCGGAGACGAGCCCTGCGTCTTCCAGGCGATGATGATCGCAACCGAGCCGCGATCCGCCTGACGTCCGAACGATTCGGCTGCCTATGACTACTCGACCTCGAAGTTTTGCCTAACGAGCTTCGAGATGCGCGACGATTCGCTCGGCGAGATCCTCTGCCGTGGCCACCATGACGGGCTTGATCATTGCGTCGATCATCGGGCCCATGGTCCCGGTGGGAGTCAGACTCATTCGGAAGGTCAGTCGCACGGCCGGGGGTTCGCTCGGGACCTTGGCGCCGCTTTGTGATCTGGATTGCCCTCCGCCGAGCAATCGGCGCACGAGTGCAGCCCAGAGCCGAACCAGGAAGCCCGGCGTCGAAGCTTCGACCGGGCGTTCTTCGGCAGTCGCCTGGGCGGGGTCGAGCGCTTCCAAGTGGAATGATCCGTCGCCCTGCATCGGTTCGCCAATCCCCTCGAGCGTAAAGCGCACGCGCTCGGGCTCCGCCCATTCCGTGATCCGAACCCGGAAGTTGACGATCCGCGTCAGCGTCCCCACGTCCCCTTTGATCGTCCAGATGGATTCAGTGTCGCTCTGTTTCTCATGCGATTGGTAGCCTAACAAGAGGGGCGCCCAGAGGTCCATGTCGCTGACGAAATCCCAGACGACGTCGGCGGCAACCGAGGTGGTCAAGCTGTGTGTGTGTTCGGCCATGAACGGATCGAAGCTCCAGGCTGGTGAGGATTCAGCCGTATTTGTGGATCACCGCGTCCGCGAATCGCTCCATGGCGATCTGCTTGGATTCGAGTTTTCCCGGGTCGGCCTTCTCGTCGTACCACGTATCTGTACCCCATGGTGAGGGCACCCACGGCGCGATGACACACAGGCTGCCAACGCCCATCTCATCGAGTTCGGCTGTGTTGTCGGGGGTTTGAGGCTCGGCGAGCGAGATCGAGACTTCGAAGCCCTGCCAATCCAGACCGGCCGCTTCGCGCTCGCGCCTGAGGGTCTGCACGTAGGGGAGCATCTGCTCTCTCGCCATCGGAACGCCAAACCAGCCGTCGTTTCGTGCTGCGCGGCGCAATGCCGGTGGGCTGGCACCCCCCGACCAGATCGGGATCGGCTCGCTGGGCCCCGGACACATGATCGCATGTTCGATGTCGAAGAACTCTCCGTGATGCTCGATTTCGCGCCCGGTCCACAGCTTGCGCATCACCTCGATCTGTTCGTCGAGTCGGCGCCCGCGGCTGGCGAAGTCGATTCCAGCCAGCGCGTATTCTTCCGCAATCCAGCCGGCGGAAACGCCGCACACGATTCGATTCCCCGACAGGATCGCCGCGGTGGCAGCAGCCTTGGCCGCCGTGAAGGGGTCGCGCAAGCCCGCCAGGTAGATATTCGTTGCCAAACGGAGTTCTTTCGTGACGGAGGACATCGCCCCGAGCGTGACCCACGGATCCGGCCAGGGGGCGTCGAGTGGCCAGAAAATTTCGCCGTCTTCGGTATAGGGATAGGGGCTCGCAATCTGAGTCGGCATGACGAGGTGGTCGGCCACGCTGATCCCGTAGAAGCCGACCTCTTCTGCGATCCGCGCGAGTTCGACGAGTTGATCGGTCTCCGGTACCTGCACCAGCGTGAGCCAGTACTTCATATCTCTTCCCTTCGTCTCGCTCGTCCCTAGGCTTCAATCCGCCAGGAATTTTTCTATGACCTGGGCCGATGCTTTCGAATCATCGATCCACACCTGGTGCCCCGCTCCCGCGATGATGTGGGTCTGCACCGGCCCGGCGAGACCCGCTTCGAATCGCTTGGCGTAGCTCGGCGGTATGATGCGATCCTGCTCGCCCCAGAGCAGGAGCACGGGCACGCGAATTCGATGCAGACGCGAAGCGAGCCCTCGCTCGCCGAAGGGCCAGAAGATCCGGGCCGCCGCCTCGGAAGCCCGGTATTGGCGGATCTGGAATTCGGCGCTCGCCTCGGGATCTTCAGGCGCTTCGAAGGCATCGGCGAAGAGTTCGGGACGGCTGGTTTGCATCTCGATCGCTTCATCAGGAGTGGTCGCGAAGACATTGGCAGTCGGTTCGTCGTTGTCGTACAGCCCGAAGGGGGCTGTCAGCACCAGGCGTCTGACCAATCCCGGGGCGAGGGCAGCGGCATCGGCAACGAGCATCGCGGTGATGGACGCAGCGGCGACGTCCGCGCCCGCGAGCCCCGCGGCTTCCATCAAGTCGAGCACGCTGGTGATCCACATCAGGTGGCCATCGAGCTCGCGATGCTGCTCGCCGGCGCCCGGGAATCCAGGTACCGACGGCACGACGACCCGGCGCGTACGCGAGAGCTCATCCAGGAAGGGTGTCCAGTGCGGGCAGCCACCGAGGCCAGCGAAGACGCCGAGTGGTTCTCCCTCGCCCTTTTCCCAGATTCGGCAGGGACCGCCGGAGACTTCTACGATGCGTTCCGTCGGTTCGCTCATAGCTGAATCGCCGCGGGTCGGGCGGGTGATTTCATCGGCTTCGGCCACCAGCGATGTTCCCACTCGTTGGCGAAGATTCCTTCGATCTGCGGTTTCACGCGCTTTCCCAGTAATTCGGTGTTGTATCGGGCCAGGTCCGAATCCATGTTTCCGAACTGTCCGATCAGGAGCAGGTTACCGACGTTCTGGGAGACACAGATCTCCCTCAACTTGTCGGCGACTTCGTCCGGGCTGCCGATGACGACGAAACCCTTCTCCACCATGTCCTCGAACGTGTTCCCTTGTAGTGAACCCAGGGCGCTTGCGCTGAGCTGCGAGCGGCGGGCCGCCTCCTGCACCTGGGACATGAGCTTCTTGCGGACGGTGGCTTCGGTCACATAGCCAGGGGGTTGCGTCCAACGTGGGTGCGTGTGGAGGCAATTGTTGAAGTAGTAGTTGGCGGGTCCAGCGTAGAGTTTGAAGGCTTCCTCTCGGGTCTCGGCGACGCCGACGAATTGCACGATTCCCGTCTGATAGGGGTTCGGTTCGCGGCCGAGTTCTTTCATCTCGTCCCAGAAGCCACGGATGATCGCTTCCCCCGACAGGTAGCCAAAATACGTCAGGTAGCAGTACACGTAGTCGTTTTCTGCACAAAATCGCCACGTTTCGACCGATCCGCCTGCGGGCACCCAAACGGGCGGGTGGGGCTGTTGAATCGGCCTCGGCGTGATGTTGACGTAGCGCTCCTGGTTGAATCGGCCATGAAAGGAAAAAGGTTCTGGCCGGGTCCAGGCCTGCATGATCAGGTCGTGGGCCTCGTAGTATCGGTCGCGGAGTTCGCTCGGATTCGTACTGTAGGCATAACAAGTATCCATCGGGGTGCCCACCGGAAATCCGGCGATCAGTCGGCCGCCGCTCATGCAGTCGAGCATTGCGAACTCTTCAGCAACGCGCTGGGGAGGGTTGTAGAGGGCCAGGGAATTGCCGAGCACGAGCAGAGCTACGTCTTTCGTTCGCCGCGATAGTGCTGCCGCCATCAAGTTGGGCGAGGGCATCATGCCGTAGCCGTTGCTGTGATGTTCATTGACACCGAGCATGTCGAATCCGCATGTCCCGGCGAACTCGAGCTCGTCGAGTGACGAGTTGTAGTTGATGTTCATCTGCTCCGGGTCGATGAGCTCGGACGGAAGCTCGATGTAGATCGAATCGTAATTTTTCGAGAAGTCGTCCGGCAGTTGCCGGTAGGACATGAGGTTGAAGTTCCCGATCTTCATGAGTCTCCTCGAGTGGGCCAGGTCAATCAGCCCATCGAGATTGAGTGTACGAAAGCTGGGCATCGATGGGGCTGACGATTCGAAAACATTCGAGTGCGCGAGACGGCACAGGCCGACATCTGTTTCGGCGTATTCGCATATTGCAGGTACCGCCGAAGACGCTATCGCCGGCACTGCTGGGAGCCGGTGAATGGATTAGCGATCGCCCTGCCAGCGCGTGGGGAAATTCCGGGCATCCGACCCTTCGATTGCATCGACGAGCGCGCGCAACCGGGTATGCTGCACTCGTGATCCGTGACAAAGCTGCCATCGTTGGGATAGGTCACACCGAATACGTGCGCGCGATCGGGCGGAGTGAACGGGAGACTGCCCACGAAGCGTCGAGGGCTGCACTGAGTGACGCCGGACTCGACGCATACGACGTCGATGGAATCTTCTACGTCGAAGGGCAGAGTGGCCAGGCGGCTGATCTCGGACGTCGGCTTGGGGTGCGGAACCTTCGCTCGTGGGCTGCAGCCGGCGTCGGTGGCGGCGCTGCATGTGCTCCGGTCGTGCACGCAGCGATGGCGATAGCCAGCGGAATGTGCGAGGTCGCGATCGCGTATCGAGCACGCAACCGTGGCACCATCGGGGGACGCCCGTGGGCAAAGACGAGCAACCTCGTCAGCGGGCAGGCCGCTTTCGAGAGTCCTCACGGATTCATCAGCCCGGTCCAGATGCAGGCATTCATGGCGCGGCGCTACCTCTATGAAACAGGAGCAGCCGCCGAAACCTTCGCACACGTTTCGGTCGCTCAGCGGCGTTACGCCGTCCAGAATCCGGCGGCGTACTTTCGCGATCCGATTACAATCGACGACGTGCTCGAATCGCGCATGATCGCGGATCCTCTGCACCTGCTCGAGTGCTGCCCGGAGAATGACGGTGCGTGTGCAGTCGTCTTGACGACCGCCGAACGTGCTCGTGACTGTCCGCACACGCCCGCGTGGGTATCCGGTGTTGCGCAGGGTGTAGGCCCGCGACACGTACCGATGACGAACTTCTACAACAAGTCCGATCCTTGGGATTGGCCCGGGGCATACGCTGCCCGCGACCTCTACGCCATGGCCGGCCTTGGGCCGGGGGATGTCGATGTCTTTCAGCTCTATGACATGTTTGCTCCGGTCGTCGTGTATGGGCTGGAGGCCTATGGTTTCTGCAAGACGGGTGAAGGTGGGGATTTCGTGACCGATGGCAATACGGAAACTGTGAACGCAACGATCCCGACCAACACGGCCGGCGGCAGCCTGTCGGAGGCCTACATCCACGGCTTCAATCACATTCTCGAGGGCGTTCGGCAGCTGCGCGGGACTGCCGCGAATCAAGTTGCCGGAGCGGAGGTGTCGCTGATCGCCGCTGCGCCAGTGGTTCCCACTTCGGCGATCTTGTTGACGAAGAAATAGGAATACACCATGGACGAACCCGGAATGATCGCGGAGCGGCCGGCACCCGAGATCGAGCCCCACACCGCGCCCTTCTGGCACGCCGCGAAACAGCGACGTTTGGTGTTGCCGCGCTGTACGGAGTGTCAATCGCTGCAGTTTCCGCCCGAACTCAGCTGCGTCCACTGTGGGTCGCCTAATAGGGAGTGGATCGAGGCCAGCGGTCGCGCGACGCTCTATACGTGGACACTGTGCCACCCACCACTATTGCCCTTCTTCGCCGCCCACTCGCCCTGGGCGGTCGCTGCGGTGACGCTGGAAGAGGGCGTGCGGATGATCGCGTGTATCGTGGGCATTCCGGAGACGCAGTACGAGATGGAGATGCCGCTCGTGGCAGACTTCGAAGATCTCGACGACGAACGAACCTTGGTGGTGTTTCGGGCTGCAGACCCCTCTAGATCGACGGATCGATGAATCGATGGGCTCAGGCGAACGCACGTCGGCGAACCTGAAGGGAATGGCTATTCCGAGGTGGAAGTTTCCCGCCTGGCGCGGAGCTGTCCTTGAATCTCTTCGAGTTGGTCTCGAGTCAATGAATATCGGGATATCGCATAACATGCAATCAGCACGAGAACGAAGACCGCAGGTCCGTAGACGAGTGCGAGACTCGTGAGCATCGACTCCGGAACACTTCCCGGCAGAGCGTCGGCGGGAAACTGGATCAGGTCGAGCAGCACCCCTGCAAACAGGTGACCAAGCCCAGCCGAGGCCTTGCTCGAGAAGGAGATCGCCCCGAAGAACATGCCCTCCTGTCGACGGCCCGTCGTGATCTCATGCTCGTCCGCGACATCCGCGAGCATCGAACCGCTCGTGATCTGGGAGCCCTTGAAGAACATCGAGAGTCCACCGAGCAAGATCAGTAGCGGGAGAAAGAATCGACTCTCGTGATCTGGGAAGAAACCCAGCAGAGCGGCGAGGGGCGGCAAACTCATGCAGGAGGTCCAGAGCAGGAGACCCGCAATGTACGTGTATTTCTTGCTCAGGTGCTTGGCGACATGGACCCAGGCAAGAACGCCCACGACCGAGCCGACCAGGACCGCTGTACCCCAGGCCGCGATCTCTTCGGGTGTGAGACGCCAGAAGAACGTGAAAATGTGCACATGGAGCGCGTTCTGTGTGCCACGTGCGATGGCGTAGAGAAATATCCCCAAGAAGAACCAGCGAAACGAAATATTGTCGAGGCTCTCCATGAGGTCTGAAACGACGCGTCGGAAACCAAAGGCCTCGGGCGAGTGAGCAGGCTTCGGTAAAAGAGGGATCTGGCTGTGGGTGCCGAGTCCGCTCCCTATGATCGCGATGAAGATGAGTCCGGCCAACGTCCAGGCCAAGGGGCGGTAGGCGCCCGGGTCGAGCTGCCCGTTGGGATATGCATCACTGGCTCCGAAGAACAGCCAGAAGCTCAACGGGACCACGGCGGACATGGACGTGATCATGAAGAACGTACGGTAGGCAACGATCGTCGTCCGTTCATCGTAGTCCGAGGAGAGTTCGGCGCCGAGAGCAAGGTGTGGGATCACGCAGAACGTCATGGAGGCGCGCACCAGGATGGTGAATCCCGTCAACCACAAGAAGAGCCCGAACTGCCCGAGCCCGTCGGGTGGCAGGAAGACGACGATGAAAAAGCTGGCCATCGGGACGGCCGACCCGTAGATGAAGGGATGACGTCGGCCGAGTCGTGAACGGTGATTATCGGAAATCGATGCGACCAGGGGATCGGTCACGGCGTCGGCGATCATTGCGAGGAGGAGAGCCGTACCGGCCAACGTACCCGAGAGGCCCAATGCCTGGACGTAGTAGAAGAACAGGAGGTACTCGAACGCGCCCGTCTTCAGGCCTTCGGCGGCCTGGCCGATTCCGTAGGCCAGTTTCGTGCTCGTTCCCAGCATGCTCTTCGATGCTCCCCGCGCTTACTACACCACGCTTCGCTCTCCGGGGCCACTGGATACGTGGGTTCGTCGGCGGCTTGAGAGATGGCAGGCTGGCGCGGAGTGGGTGCTCTTTAGCCGTGTGACCCTTAGTTGGCACTTAACCGAATGAAGAGGATCGCGCCGGAAGCCGACGGCAGTCTTCTGCAGGTTGCGGATTGGGTCCGTGGGATCCATCTTCACTGATTCGGCATCATGAATTGAGGTTGACGCGCGCATGCAAAGCGAACAGGAAACATTCCCCCATCCGATGACACGCCCCGACAGGGTGCCGGCCGAGCGGTACCACGATCGGGAGTTCTACGAGCTCGAGTGCGAGCGCCTCTGGCCACGCGTGTGGCAGATGGCGTGTCGCCTCGAAGAGATCCCGGACGCTGGAGACTTCGTCGAGTACGAGATCCTGGACCAATCGATCGTCATTCTCCGGCAAATCGATGACACTGTGAAGGCCTTCTATAACACCTGTCGGCATCGGGGCACTCGACTGCTCGATGATCGCGGTAACTGCCGCGATGGAATCGCATGCCCGTTCCATGGTTGGTGCTGGAATCTGGACGGCACGAATCGCCTCGTTTACGCGCGGAATCTATTCGAGGAGGCGAAACTCGATCCCGAGCATCTGAAGCTGCGCGAGTGCCGAGTCGAACTCTGGGGCGGCTGCGCGTTCATTTGCATGGATGACGCGGCGCCTTCTCTGCGCGATTCGATCGAGCCCTTTGGGAGCTTCCACGAGGCACGAGGCGTCGAAAAAATGAGAACAGAATGGTGGTACTCGTCTGTTCTCCCGGTGAATTGGAAGCTCGCCATGGAGGCGTTCATGGAGAGCTATCACGTGGCGCGGACGCATCCGCAGATGATCGCACGTAGCAGCGGTGCCGGTGACGGGGCCCAGGATGGGCTTGCGTCACGCAAAGTAGGCGAGGTGCTTACGCGAGCCGCGAGCTCAGACCAGGTGATCGAGAGTTCCCTCTATTTCATGCGTACTCTGAGCGAGGGTATGGCAAGCATGGTTCTCCAAAAGGACATCCGGGTGGCCGAGGGGCTTCGGGACATGAAACTTCCTGCGGATCCGGCGGAAGCCTCAGAGGCTTGGAATCGCCGCCTGAACGACGCGATTACCTCCTGGAACCGGAGTGCAGGCATTTCTCTACCCGATCAGAACGAGTTGATGGAAAAGGGGCTGATTTCCGTTGTCAACTACTGCTTTCCTCACTACTTCCTGCTTCCGATGTACGGAAACGCTGCGGCCTACCGCGTGCGGCCGTTGGGTCCGGAAGAATGTCTGTTCGAGATCTGGAGCCTGACGATGTTCCCGGAAGGTGAGGGACCCCAGGAGCGATTGCGCACGCCGGTTCCCATGCCGGCGGACGATCCCCGTTGGCCAGAACTTCCCCGTCAGGACTTCAAGAACCTTCCGCGCCAGCAAGCCGGCTTGCATGCGAAGGGCTTCGATTTCATGCAGCTGTCCACACAGGTCGAGGGGATGATCGGTAACTATCAACGTCTGATCGACGGCTATCTCGCTGAACTCGGCTACGACAAGCTCTTGCCGGCTGTCCAACAGGTATCAGGCCCCATCGATGATTGCGCGAAGGATCTAGGCTTCTAGCCCGACGGATCTTGCAGCGGCCAGGGGATTTCTTTCCAGGGGCGTCGACAACCGCCGCGGAAACGGAGAGTCGACTGACGCTTCGCGGGGTTGCGAGGAACGGAATAATGTTCCCGGGTGACCGAAGATCGGGACCGCTCCGCGCGGTCAGCGGTTCCGATGGTCCCGGCCGAGGCCCGCTTCGGTGGGATGGGCGTAGGGATGGTGGTGGAGCCCGCTGCGCCGATTAGCAAGCTGAGCGAGTTCGGCCATCGCCGCCCCGAAGCGTTCGATCAGCTCGTCCTCCGCGGCATAGTCGAAAGGGTCGCCGAGTCGTTCTTCGATCTCACCACCGGGTTCGAGGGGGTGCTCGACATACCAGCGCACGGTGCGGGCAAGGGCTTCCTCGGCAGGCACTACGTCGCGGTATCCGAGCTGGCTTCGGATCTTGCTCAGGTCGAGGAGCATGTGATGATAGGTGCCGAGAGCGAGCGGGCCGGCGGGGAAGGCCAGCGCCTGGGGCACCGCGACGATCTCGATCTCGCGG